>OGYU01001015.1_pt1 | contig 20856 bp, 18 predicted proteins | sample 1576581 | NCBI WGS metagenome assembly OGYU01 (sample SAMEA3541547, study PRJEB24748) | human gut metagenome | biome: human gut; feature: human-associated habitat; material: faeces | place: China | collected 2012 | reverse complement strand
CCGTGGGCCGTTCCAGAGTCGTCCAAAAGTTCCTGTGCAGAAACTTTCTCCCTCTATAAGTCAAAAAAGTCAGGTACACGCCCTGACTTTTTTGGAATTTGCACAGCAAATTCTATTTCATGCGCACTATCGCGCGAAAAGATTCACTTGAGGATAGAAACCCTTGAATAAAAAATTATTCTTCCTCCGGCAGCGAATTGCCGTAGGTTTCGAGTGCGCGCTTAATATCATTCCATGCAAAACCGCGGCGCTGGAGTGCCGCAACGGCTTTTTCGACCTCTTTTCGGTCGGAAACGTCACCGCGCAGGCGTTTTTCGAGCAGAGCCAGCATTTGCGCCTCATCCGGAGAGAAGGTCTGCATAGCTGCTTCTGCGGTGTCGCGGTCTATGCCGCGGCGGGTCAGCTCCTGCCGGATGCGTGCCGCACCGTAGCCCTTGCGCGTGTAGCCGCGTACAACGCTTTCCGCGAACAGCATATCGTTCAGCAGACTGCGTTCGGTCAGCCACGCAAGCGCGTAATCGGCGGCTTCCTCATCGTGCCCCTTGGCAAGCAGCTTGTCGCGCAGCATTTTCGCACTCAGCGCCCGGTAAGACAGCTGTTTTGCCGCCATATCGAGGGCTGCGCGGTATTTATCCTCGCTCATTATTCTTCGTCGAGGTCGTCAAAATCGTCCGCGTCGATGGAGACTGCCTTGGAGGACGACGGACGCGGTGCCTTATCCGCAGGCTTTTCGGCCTTCTCGGTCGGCACAGCAGCGGAAGGACGTGCCGCATGGCTCTGCGCCAACTTGCTGCGCTCCTCGGCAACCTTTTCCATGATCTGCTTCTGTACGTCATCCGCGATGTCCGGATGATCCTTGAAATACTGCTTGGCAGCATCACGGCCCTGACCCAGACGGGTATCGCCCATGGAGAACCACGCGCCGGATTTGTTGAGGATGCCGAATTCCACGCCGAGATCGACCAGCTCGCTCGTGCGGGAAATGCCTTCGCCGTACATAATATCGAACTCAGCCTGCTTGAACGGGGGAGCGACCTTGTTTTTTACAACTTTTACGCGGGTGTGGCTGCCGATCAGCTCGGTGCCGTTTTTCAGATGCTCCACGCGGCGAACCTCCATGCGGACAGACGCATAGAACTTGAGCGCACGGCCGCCGGTGGTGACCTCCGGATTGCCGTAAATGACGCCGACCTTCTCACGCAGCTGGTTGATAAAGATGGCTACACACTGGCTCTTGGCGATCGAGCCGGCCAGCTTTCGCATCGCCTGACTCATCATGCGGGCATGCAGACCAACAAAGGAATCACCCATTTCGCCTTCGATTTCGGCGCGCGGCGTCAGCGCGGCAACCGAGTCGATAACCACGATATCGATCGCGCCCGAGCGCACAAGCGCTTCCGCAATGTCCAGACCCTGCTCACCGGTGTCCGGCTGGGAGACCAGCAGGCTGTCAATGTCAACGCCGAGTGCCTTGGCGTAAACCGGGTCGAGCGCGTGCTCGGCGTCGATAAACGCAGCCGTGCCGCCCAGCTTCTGCGCCTCTGCAACGCTGTGCAGCGCAACCGTGGTCTTACCGGAGGATTCCGGTCCGTAGATCTCAATGATTCGGCCGCGCGGCAGACCGCCGATGCCGAGTGCGAGATCCAGACCGATCGAGCCAGTCGGGATGTGTTCGATATTCATGCCGGTGTTTTCGCCCAGACGCATAACCGAGCCTTTGCCGAACTGCTTTTCGATCTGACCGAGCGCAGCGGCAAGTGCTTTCTTCTTATCAGCCGCAGGAGCGACCGGTTCCAACTGCTTTTTGGTAGCCATGATAGCATTTCCTCCTGAAAAAGTTACAAATATGCAAGCCGCAGAGCGGCGGTGTATTCGGATTCGATACACCCATTATAACAGGGTGCCGATTTGAATGCAATGATTTTATCGAAAATTTGTTCGATAAAATTTGATATAAAAAATCCTGCCTGAAAAGGCAGGATTTTCAACGGGTCTTATTTACCCTGTGCGTCGATGTACGCCTTCGCATGCTGCTTGAGCTTGTCGAAGGTTTCCTCGCTCAGCACATGCTCGATGCGGCACGCATCCTCAGCGGCGGTCTCAGCGTCCACGCCGAGAGCGGTGAGGAACGCGGTGAGCACGGTGTGGCGCTCGTAAATGCTGGAGGCAATCTGCATGCCGGATTCGGTCAGCCCCAGCAGACCGTTCTGGTCGATGGAAACGTAACCGTTATCGCGCAGCAGGCCAACGGCACGGCTGATGCTCGGCTTGGAAAAGCCGGTGTAGTGCGCGACGTCGATCGAGCGCACCTGTCCATTTTTCTGCGTCAGAACCAGGATGGCTTCCAGGTAGTTTTCCGCGCTTTCCTGAATTTTCAATGCACGGACCTCCTTTTTCTAAGATACACTTTTCTGTAGGGCAGCACATGGGTTGGTCCTGCCGCGAAATTCTGTAATAGTATATCTATTTTATCATGACTTGCGTGTTTTTGCAATCTGCGTTGAACAAATTTCAAGCGGAAACAGCAGCTTGTGTTACGGCTGATCGGGCGGGAGCGGATTTTCCGGTGTATTCTGCGGCTCGGGCTGCGATGCGGGAGCCGGCTGCTCGAACGGCTGCGGCTCGGGCATTTTGCGGTCAATGCTGCGCAGGGTGCGGTGCATGCTGAACAGCATCATAATAAATTCATAGCCGAGCCGTGCAGCAATATTTCCGACGATAAACAGCAGGATCGCCCAGAAAAAGTGGAAAAACAGCAGAATAACGCTGTAAACAGCCAGCGCAGCGACCGTCATGCAGTATAGGATTTTCAGCAGACCCTCGGTGTACGCGTGCCGGAAATTGAGAAAATCATGCAGCTTTGCCGCTGCACCATGGTAGTGATTCGGTTTGCGGACAAACAGCGTGTACAGCGCGATGCCGCCCGCAAGAATCAGTAAAAGCGCCAGAATCGGCAAAATCATTGAGAAAAGCGGTGTGTATGTATAGGTGTAAGCGTAATGCATGGTATGCACCTCTCCTTTGGAAATGGGTTGATACATTTTAAGTGTACCATATTCTGCGGGGATGATAAAGGGAAAGTTGAATAATTGAGAATGGAAAATGGAGAATGGAGAATGCAGGTGAGGGGAAAATCGGTGTATTTATCAGGTCGGAATGGCGTTCTCGGCAATCGTGGAATCGCAGGGACGGCCGGCGACCGCCCGCATACCGTTCAATATTACGTTCATTTTCCATTCTCCATTCTCAATTTTTCATTTCAAACCGCCTGCGACCATTGCAAATTCCATCAAAATGTTGTACTCTTGATGTACCACCGAACAGGAGAGATACCATGAAAATTTTGCACACTACACCCGCGCAGGACGGGTTTTATATGCCTGCGGAGTTTGCACCGCATGAGGGCTGCCTGATGATCTGGCCGGAACGCGCCGACAGCTGGCAGTACGGCGCCTATGCGGCCCGGAAAGCCTTTCTGCGTGTGATCGAGACGATTTCCGAAAGCGAAAGCATGACCGTGCTCTGCTCGGAAGGGCAGTATGACAACGCGCGTGCGCAGCTGCCCGACCGCGTTCGTCTGGTCGTGATGGAGACTGACGATGCGTGGGCGCGTGACGTTGGCCCGACCTTTGTTATCAACGGCAGGGGAGAGCGCCGCGGCATCGACTGGGGGTTTAACGCGTGGGGCGGCGATGTGGACGGCCTGTATCCCTCGTGGGAGAAGGACAACCGTGTGGCGCGCAAGTTCTGCGACCTGCTGAACAACGACGTATACGACAAACGCGATTTCATTTGCGAGGGTGGCTCCATCCACTCGGACGGCGAGGGCACCGCGCTCGTCACCGAAGCCTGCCTGCTGAGCGCGGGACGCAATCCCGATCTCACAAAGACTCAAATTGAGCAGGTTTTGTGTGATTATCTGGGCGTTTCCAAGGTGATCTGGCTGCCGCGCGGTATTTACAACGACGAGACCAACGAGCACGTTGACAACGTATGTGCTTTCACGGCTCCGGGCGAGGTTGTGCTCGCGTGGACGGATGACGAGACCGACCCGCAGTATGCGCTCTCCAAGGCCAGTCTGGATGCACTGGAAGCCGCGACCGATGCCAAGGGCCGCAGGATCAAGGTGCACAAGCTGCCGCTGCCCAAGCCGGTGACCATCACCGCAGAGGAGTGCGACGGCCTTGACCTGTGCGACGGCGAGCCGACCCGAACCCCGGGAGAGCGTCTGGCGGCAAGCTACGTCAACTTCTACATTGCGAACGAGGCTGTTGTCATGCCCGCCTTCGGTGACCCGATGGATGAAAAGGCGCAGGCTATCCTGCAGGAGCTTTTCCCGACCCGTAAGGTGGTTGCGATTCCGGCCCGCGATATTCTGATTGGCGGCGGCAATATCCACTGTGTGACCCAGCAAATCCCGAAAATCTAACAGAAAGGACGAACCAAGCGGTTCGTCCTTTATTTTGCTGTTTTTACTTGAGCAGGCCGTTATCGGTGAAATAGTCGATCTTCATCGCGTGACGGACTCGATCGAGCGTGCCCTGAGCGGTCTCAGCGGCGATTTCGCTGCCCTTCTTGAGAATCTCGTAGACTTCGGGCAGGCGACCCTCCCACTGCGCACGGCGCTCACGCATGGGCGACAGCAGAGACTGCATGACGTTGTTCAGAAACTTCTTTACCTTCACATCGCCGAGTCCGCCGCGCTGGTAGTGCGCTTTCAGCTCGTCGAGGCTCTGGTAGTCCGGCAGGAATTCTGCGAAGTGCTCCGGCTGGCAGAACGCATCCAGATAGGTGAACACGGTATTGCCCTCCAGCTTGCCGGGATCCTGCACGCGGATGTGGTCCGGATCGGTGTACATGGACATGATCTTCTCACGAACGACCTCCTCCGGATCCGCAAGGTAGATGCAGTTGCCGAGCGACTTGCTCATCTTCGCCTTGCCGTCTGTGCCGGGCAGACGCATGCAGGCATTATTGGACGGAAGAACAATCTGCGGCATCGTCAGCGTTTCGCCGTAAACCGTGTTGAACTTGTGCACGATTTCGCGGCACTGCTCGAGCATCGGCTCCTGGTCCTCGCCGACCGGAACAGCCGTAGCGTTGAATGCGGTGATGTCCGCCGCCTGACTGATCGGATAGCAGAAAAAACCGACCGGAATGCTGGCTTCAAAGTTGCGCATCTGAATCTCTGCCTTAACGGTAGGGTTGCGCTGTACACGGGACACGGTGACAAGGTTCATGTAGTAGAACGTCAGCTCGGTCAGCTGCGGCACCATGGACTGGATGAAGATATTCGCCTTTTCCGGGTCAATGCCGACCGCAAGATAGTCCAGCGCGACCTTCATAATGTTCTGGCGCACGCGCTCCGGGTGCTCGGCGTTGTCGGTCAGCGCCTGCGCGTCCGCAATCATGATGTAAATTTCGTCATATTTTCCGGAATTCTGCAGCTTCACGCGCTCGGCCAGTGAGCCGACGTAGTGGCCGACATGCAGGTTGCCGGTCGGGCGGTCGCCCGTAAGAATGATCTGTTTCATATCGTAAACGCTCCTTAAAATTCGTTTTTCAGACAGGTTTTCCAGTTTTCAGGCAGTTCCACGTTGGAGGAAATCCACATGGCGAACATGCCGTTGAGCATCGTCCAGTAGCGCAGAAGCCGCCATCGTGCCTCATCCTGCGGAATGCCTTGCTTTTCCGCGATAGCGACAGCCACACGGCGGAAAACGGAAAACGGCGGGTAGTTGCCCTCGATCGCCTCAAGCGAGAACGTCAGCTTCTGGGACGCATTGCGGAAATACGCGCTGAAATACGTCGGGTTGCGCATGTAAAAATCCAGATAGGCGGTGCCGAGCTGTTCCATGGTCTGCGGCAGGCTTTCGTCCAGACCGCTGAGCGTCAGCTCGAGTGTGCGCGTCAGCTCCTGCATGACATAGGCACGGCAGGCGTCGATCAGGCGCTCTTTGCTGTCAAAGTGGCGGTAGATGGCGTTGTGACTCACGCCGCACTGCGTTGCCAGCCGTCGGAGAGAAAGATTTTCAAGGCCGTCCTGCGAGATCAGCGTGACCGCTTCCTCCAGCAGCTTGCTTTTCAGATTTCCATGATGATACTGATCGGCCATTTCCTCACCTCGTTGTTTGTTGTGATGGGTTTATTATAGTCCTTGATGTTGTCGGTGTCAACATTAAAATGTCACAACGATAACCAATTGCATTTGCGAAAAATGCGTATAAAATGACGAATTACACTATCAGGGTGAGAATTTATCGTTGCGGTGCAAGACAGGATGTTGATGATGTACACACTGTTTTGCAGCAAAAAACACCGATACTCTCCGGAAAAACGGAGAATATCGGTGTTTGCAGCTGCGGTTTAGTAGATTACGACAGTCGAGCCGATCGGTACGTTGTTGTAAATCCAGTTGATGTCGTTGTGCTTCATGCGTACACAGCCGTGCGAAACCGGATAGCCGCTGCTGAAGTCATATTCGGTGTCGGTGCCGGGATAGCACAGGCGGGAGTGGAACGCGTAGCCGGTGCCCGGGTAGAAGCCTACAACCGGACGAACCGTGTAAGTACCGGTGGTCCAGCCTGCCTTCAGCTTGTAGCTGACGGTGGTCACGCCGACCGGAGTCGGGGTGGAGGCAGCGCCGGTGCCGACGATAAAGCTCTTGGTCAGCTTCCAGTTGCCTTTGGAGCCGGTGAATACGTTTACATGCTGATAGGCGCGGTTAATCCAGACCAGATAATTGGTGTTGCTGGAGTAGCCCTTGGCGTTGATCCAGACCTCCTTGGTGGTCTTGGAGTAATCGTTGTTGGCCGCGTAGGACGTGGTGTAGTTGCCGCGGTAAACCGAGGATACCTGCTTGAGGATAGCGGCAGCATCGCGCTGTGCATACCACTCGGCAGAGTAATTCTCGATCGGAACGGTCTTCTGGGCGTAAACCTGCTCGGTTTCGCCGGTGGACGGGTTGTCGTAGAGCAGCTTAAAGCCGATCGCCGTGCTGGTCTTCATATTCTTGGTGAAGGTGAAGGTGCTGGTGTGGCTGGAGGTCTTGTCATTGGTCAGCTCGAAGCTGTTGTTCGTGCAGCCCTTGATCGCGGAGCCGTCCTGATACCAGATTGCAGTGCAGGTAACGCCTTCCTTTACGCCGGAGAAGCTGACCTTGGCAGTCAGCGAGCCGCCGGCCTTAACCTTATCCGGAACGGTCATCGTGATCTGAACGCCATCCAGACCGGGATCGATGTTGTCGATCGTGTGGTCGGCCTTAGCCGTTACCGTGCAGCCGACCATGCGGGTGTCTACGGTGCCGATCTTGCCGGTGCCGTCAACCGTGGTGTTCTTGCCGGCCAGAACCATCGTGCCGACCGTGCCGGACAGCGTGATGCGGTTGCCGGAGCCGCGCAGTACGGAAACGGTATCCGCGTCGCCCTTGAGCAGGATGGTGTTGTTGCTGCCGGTAATGGTGATGGCATCCGAGGTCATGCCTTCGAGCACGATGGTGCGGCCGGAAGCGGTGATCTCGATGTTGGAGACTGCGCCGCTGTAGCCAACGGAGCCGCCCTTGCCCGCGATAACGAGCGTGTTTACGGACGAAGTGCTGTCCATCTTCACATCAGCCGTGCCTGCCGGGTCAACAGCAAGCGTAGAGATGCTGGTCTGCTTGGTAGCATTCAGTACAGCGCGCTCCTCGCCCTTGAGGACGATGCGGTGCGAGCTGCTGACGGAATCGAGCGAAATTTCATTCGTGGGAGCGGCAAAGATCCAGTCGCCGTCTGCGACAGCACCGGTCAGAGCGATGCTCGGATTGGTGAGTACGGTGCCGCCGGCCAGCTCGGTCGGTGCGCTGTCTGCGTTGGTGGCAGCTGCAATGCGCACGATCATGGTGACAAACTGTGCACGGGTCAGCTTGTTCGACGGAGACAGCTTGGCAGCAGAAGTACCGTTTACAACGCCCTGGCCGATCAGAGCGGCAGCTGCCTGCTTCTGCTCGGTGGTCATGGAGGAGGTATCGGTGAAGCTGCTCAGCTCATCGGCAGCGGTCTCTGCGCGGTCGTACGCGAACGCACGAGCCATCAGCACGAAAGCCTCGGCACGGGTAGCTGCAGTGTCAAAGCTGCGGTTGTCGTTTGCGGTAATCAGGCCGAGGTGGATGGCCTTGCCCAGATCCTCGCTGTACCATGCGGACTGCTGGCTGGCAGCCAGACCGGATACACTATCGGCCTGCGTTGCGCCAAGCGCACGGTTGAGGATAACGATAGCTTCGGAACGCTTGACCGAGTTATTCGGCATAATTTTGCCGTTGATACCCTTCAGAAGACCCAACTCAACACCCTTGCGCAGCGAAGCGGCAGCCCAGTGACCGTCGATATCCGGGAAATCGGTGGTCGTCGGCTCGGAAGGTGTGGTCGGGTCAGTCGGAGTCGTGGGTTCGGTGGGAGTGGTCGGAGTCGTCGGTTCGGTGGTCGTCGGAACGGCGGTCTGCTCCAGTGCAAACGGGAGCGGATCGAGCATCAGATACTGCGGCATGTACTTGGATGCACCGGCACGCAGCGGATCGGAATCGCCGCCGATCACCAGCTTGCTGTCGGAGAAGCTGTCGTCCACCAGCATGCGGAAGGTGGTGGTGCCCCAGTGGAAGGTGAGCCACTGCGCCTTGTCAGCGTCGTTCTTGCTGTCCGCAAGGTATGCCTTTACCTTGTTGTGGGCCTCGGTCAGCTTGGTCTTGCCGGAGTCGGTCAGGTCGATCTCAACGGCTTCTGCGCCGTTCTCGGTGGTTGCCTTGGCAGAGGCAAAATCTGCACGGTCGAACTGACACTCCTCGTTCAGAAAGTCGGTCACACTGCACAGACGGCGGTCGCCCAGACGAGCGGCCCAGTAAGCGGCAGTGTTGCCGGTAGCTGTTTTCGGAATGGAAACGGTGATCACATCGCCGGAAACGGCGGCAGACGCGCCGGTCAGACCCTCAAGCTGCATGCGCTGTGAGATGGTCTTCTGCGCTGCTGCCAGATCGGTCTGGAGAGCAGTGCTGTCGTACTCGCTGCCGGTGATCGGCTTGAACGCAAACGTCAGCGCGTTTGCAGCCTTGGTGGTCGCCGAATCATTTACGGCAAAAGCAGTGGTGAACAGCATCATGGCGGCCAGCAGACCGCTGAAAATGCGTTTTGTCAACTTCAAAATACTATCCCCTTTTTGACAGTTGCAGAATGCGGACATTCTGCCTTACCTTATTATCATTACCTATATTTTACGTTCCTGACCATAGCTTGTCAAGACGAGTAAGGTTTCAGTTCCGAAACATTTCGCTGTCCGCTGGGGACGGCGTACCCACGCCGAGAGGGCAAGAGGGTAGACACTTGCGGTTTCGACCCTCTTGACTCACGTTTCCCTTGGGAGAGCACGGCGAAAATCGGAGAACTGAGACTCGCCAGGGGGGAACGGCTGTACTGCTCATCTTCCGTAGGGGCGGACCAATGTGTCCGCCCATTTCTCCACCTTCATCGCTCAAGCTGTATTCGTACTGCTACACAGGCGGTTCAATTTCCGCAGGCGCAACATAACAGTGTTGCGCAACTCGTTTGCACGTTGTTGTGCATGGCACCTGCGGATTTCATCCGTTGCAGAATCTATCTTGTAGGGCGGGATGACCCCATCCCGTCGTATGTAAATGGCAGCAAATCGTAAAAAACGGCGGGGTGAGGTCACCCCGTCTTACAATATAACGCGTTAAAGACTTGTGCGGCACTGTCATGCCGCACCCTGCGTAGATTTAACCATATGTGTAGCAGTAAGCTGTCTGTGAAATGCGAAAAGGCGGAGAAAGACACGCTGCGGTAACCCGACTGCCGTTCCCCATTTTGCAGCGGTCGCCGGTCTCTGGTCTGCGCCAGACTAAGAAACAAAAGGAAGTGGGAGTTAAGAGGGTAGAAACCATTGGTGTCTACCCTCTTGCCCCGCCGCGGGGCGCGGCGACATTCCCGCCGTCCGCAGGCGGCGAATCCCAATACGGGGAACAGCCATCCACGCTTTACAATCTGAATACAGCATGTTATACTATAAAATAAGCATAAAAACGACCCTTTTTCAAAGGAGGAAATCACCCATGCTTTGCAAAAACTGCGGCAAGGAGCTGCCGATCGCCGGAAAATTCTGCCCCTTCTGCGGCGCAGCTGTCGAGCAGACCGGTGCCAATGACGAAACAGCTGTATTTACCACCCTGCCGGATGATATGAAGGACCCTGTTGAGACCGGTCCGATTGACACCAGTGCGTTTGACGCGGCTATGCGGGCCGAAAAACAGCAGCTTCCGGTGGACGACACGGCTGCCGATCCGCTGGCAGACACCAATCCCAATATTCCGAATCCGAGCATTCCCACGCAGGCTGCCATGCATCCGATCGACACGCCGCCGGTCCGCCGTGTTGCGGGCACACCCGAGCGTCGCACGACCTACTACAACGGCGAGGCCGATCCGAAGGACCGCGTTTACAAAAAGCCGTCCAAGGGAAAACGCGGCCTGATCATTGCGCTGGTGGTCATCATCGTGGCGGCTTTGATTGGCGGCGGTGTGTGGTATTTTACAAATTCACACAAGACCGACGAAAACCTCGTCATGGCCGAAAAGTATATGGATCGCGGTGACTTCGACAAGGCGCTCGAGTATTACCAGAAGGCGCAGGCGGAAGCCAAGGATCCGGCGGCTCTGGATGCGACCATTCAGCTGATCAAGGACTATCAGTCTGCCGAGGATTACGTCAATAACGGCCAGTACACCGAGGCCATTGCGGCGCTCAAGCAGCTGCAGAACCGTGTCACCGACCCGGATTCCGCGATGTACAAGGCCATCGAGGATTTGCTCGATAAGGCGCAGTCTGCCCAGTCGGACGATCAGTTCAACTCCGATCTGGACGAGGCACAGAGCTATCTGGACGATAAAAAGTACGATGCCGCCAGCGGCAAGCTGGATTCTCTGGCAAATGATGATTCGCTGACCGATGACCAGAAAAAGCAGGTCAAGGAGCTGCAGAAGCAGCTTTCCGATGCACAGCAGCAGGAAAAGCAGCAGGAAGAGAGCAGCCAGAAAAAGGCCGAGCAGCGCGATGCGTTCAGCAAAAAGATGGATGAGCTGGAAAGTGACGATCTGAAAATTTCGTCGGCAGAGAATCAGGAGGATGAGCTGGCCATGACCGCAAGCTCGTTCGAGCAATGGGATAACCTGCTGAGTGAGATGTACGACTACCTTGCGACCGTGCTCAACGCCGATCAGTACGCTTCCGAGGAGGCAAGCTACAAGCAGTGGGTGCAGGAGCGTGACTCCGGTGCGGAAAATGCCGCAAAGGAGACCGAGGATGACACCGCAAAGCAGCTTGCATCCTACAGCTTTAAGCAGAGCTACACCAAAACACACTGCTATAAGCTGCTCGATCTGATGAACTGAACACAGGAATAACGAAAAAAGGACGCATCAGGCGTCCTTTTTGTTTGCCGCAAACGAGAAACAAGGGTGCAAAAAAGCGCCGCTCTCTTGCGAAAACGACGCTTTGCGTATCCTTGATTATAAAAAACGAATTGCTTACTCTGCGGTGTACGGCAGAAGAGCAATGTGACGTGCACGCTTGATAGCCTCGGTCAGCTGACGCTGATGAGCAGCGCAGGTACCGGTCATGCGGCGGGGCAGGATCTTGCCGCGCTCGGACATGTACTTCTTCAGCTTGCCGGCATCTTTATAGTCAACGTGTGCAACTTTATCTACGCAGAATGCGCATACCTTGCGACGGCGACGGCCGCGCTGCGGGCGCTCTGCACGCTCCGGACGGGGAGTAAATTCCTTCTTGGTTTCTTCCATGATCACGTAACCTCCTTCAGTTTAGAATGGGACATCGCCGTCGTCATCAGCAAGCTCCTGAAAATCCGAATCTCCTGCGGGGAGATCGAAAGCCGGAGCAACCTGGGACGCGGCAGGCTCGGGCCGCATCTGCGATCCGTTGTCATAGCCGCCAAAACCGCCCTGATTGCCTGCATTGTAGGCATCGCGGGATTTCTTCGTTTCACCGAAGGAAACCTCGTCGCAATTTACTTCGATTGCAGTGCGGTTGTTGCCGTTCTGATCCTGCCAGCGGCGGGACTGGATACGGCCGACTACGATTGCCATAGAACCCTTCGTGAACCACTGTGCAACGAACTCTGCCTGACGGCCCCATGCGACACAGTCGATGAAGTCGGTCTGGCGTTCGCCGTTCTGATCCTTGCGACCACGGTCGATCGCAAGCGAGAACGAGCACACAGCCATGTTGGACTGGGTATGGCGCAATTCGGGATCGCGGGTCAAACGACCCATCAGAATCGCCTTATTGAGCATTGGTGTTCACCGCCTTAGTCGTCCAGGCAGACGATGATGGAACGCATGATGCCGTCCGTGATCTTGTAGATACGGTCCAGCTCAGCCGGGAAATCGGGCTTGGACTCAAAACGAACCAGCGTGTAAACGCCCTCCGTCTGATCCTCGATCGGGTACGCCAGACGGCGCTTGCCCCAGTCCTCGACCTCTACGTTCGTGCCGTTCGCCTCAACGAGAGACTTGAACTTGTCCACAACAGCGGTAGCCGCTGCCTCTTCCAGCTTGGGGTTAACGATGAAGATAGTCTCGTACTTGCCAGAAATCTTTGCCATATTCTTAGCACCTCCTTTTGGACTTTTGGCCCACATCCTTTGATGTGAGCAAGGATACTATACCATTATAACGGATACACGGAGAATGTCAAGAAAAATTTCAAAAAAATATTGACGAACTTTCAAAAGCATGATATACTGAGAACACTGTGAACGAGAAAAGACTCGTTCCGGCAGCAAATAGCTGCTTGTGTGGCTCAGTTGGTAGAGCAGCGCATTCGTAATGCGCAGGTCGCCGGTTCGAGTCCGGCCACAAGCTCCAGAATGTGTTGATGAAAGATGCAGCACCGAAAACACCGCACGAAAGTGCGGTGTTTTTGCATATTTAACGCCGTTTCACGCAGAGAAAAGTTCGAAAAACGCTTTTTCCGGAAAATCAGTTTTTCCACGCGAGAGGCGACATTTCAGAGATGCAGCGAAACTCTTTTATGGTCTGGTGTGACTCGAACACCAAGGCTTAAAAACAAAGAAAGCCAGCAGCCGCTGTATCACCCGCCCCTCTTCTGGCGTGTGAGGCAGCGGCTTTTCCTATCAGATGGGAATCGGACACATAATCTGAAGTGGGCTCTATAACCTAATTGAAAAGAAAACGTTATACTTGATATGGACTTTTCCTGCTGAGTCGGTTACCATATTAAGTGTTCCGTGCGGCAGGTTCAGCTTTGTCCCGCAAGGATCGATGAAAGGAAAGGCAAAATCAATTATGAAACTGAAAAGAAATTTCCTGACCACGCTTCTGGTGGTCAGCTTCCTCCTCATGGCACTCTCAGGCTGCGGGCAGCAAGCCGAGCCGGATTCAGCGCAGCCGCCGCTGGAAACCGTAACGTACTCCAATCTGACGGACGCGGACTCGCGCAAGCTGCTCACCGAAGCGCTTGCAGATGCCAATGTGGATGAGACCCGAACGAAGCTGCTGCTGGACCGCGTGGATCAGTTCAATGCCAGCGTCAAGAGCGAATGGCTGACAGGCGGGTTTGAGAGCGCCGCTCCCACCGATACCAGATATGACCCCTATGAGATGCAAGATCTGTGGACGGAGAAGAACGGCAGCTTCCCCGGCTATAACTGCCGGATCACGGCCTTCAGTCTGTTCGGTGAGTTCGTCACCGCCGGAGTAGATCAGCCGGAAACGCAGGGCGAGGACTCACTCTTTATGGATCTTGAAACGCTGGCCGCAGATCCCGCCGTTCTCTGCGGAGACAGCACGTCCAAGTTCTGCGCATTGTTTGCACCGGTAACTGCCGCAGATACCACGGAGGTGGCGGATCAGGTCAAAGCGCTTCAGGCGGGCTGGTCGGAGCGCGGGATTTCCTTTGAATACAGCTCTGCCCGTCTGATCTCCGTTGTCCTCCATGACCGATTTTCGGATACGGACAATACGCTGTTCATCGGGCACGTAGGCGTATTACTGCCGGCAGAGGACGGAAGTCTGTACTTCATTGAAAAGGTCGCCTTTCAGGAGCCGTACCGCCTGGTAAAGATTCAGAACAGAACCGAACTGAGCGATTATCTGATGGAAAAATACGATACTGCATGGGGACAGGATACGACACGTTCCTTCATCATGGAAAATGATGAACTTATGGATGGATACCGCCCAAACCCGTTGGACAGCGCGTCATAAGCAGCACATAGGGCAGGAAGCCTGCTTCTTCGGAAACAGACTTCCTGCTTCCTTTTATACCCCCATGTAGTCCCCGGTCGCGCCCTGTGTGGCCGATAAAGCAGACACTGCAGATACGGACACCCCCTGAGCAGAAAGCGCCGTGTAAGTCCGCAAACGCCGAAGTAAAAAACAAATCACACATGGAGAAAGCCGCCCTGGGCATCTGAGATCATCAGATGCCCAGGGCGGCTTTTTGCGTTGCCTGGCGAACGCCCGAATATACCAGAGATGGAAAAACGGCACTGACCCGCTCATGTATTCGGACGGCACTCTGCTCGGCGGTGAGGGGAAAGGTATTATTCTGGATGGTACCCCCGGTAAGGATGCCTACTACACCGGCTACCACTGGACCAAGGCAATGTGTGATACCTGCGGCACCATGAACAGCAATGGCGGCATCAACGGCTATGGCTTTGGCCGCAATGTGTACAACCTGTACGATTGTGCTGCCGAGTTCATGGAAGATTTGGATAAGCGCGTAACATATGAGTACGCAGATGACACCTACCACACCGTTACCACCAAAGGCGGCTCCTACTGCTGTTTCTGCTATGGTACGAGCTATGAGTCCAGCCCTAAGCTGGAGCGTCACAGCATGGTAACAGAAGTGCTGCCCCAGCCGGCGAATGGCCGCTTTGCAGTGGTGGAGAAGTGTAGCCTGTGCGACTATTGCTGCACAAGGGGCTGGATGACAGTGCTGAACGCCTGCGGGTCCAGCTCCGGGATACAGCGCAGCAAGGACGCCGGGATGAGTACGGTGGCGACGATATCGAGGATACCGCAGTCAGCGGCTCCAAGCGAGCCGCCGCGGAACTGTTGAAGCAGCGCAAGGAGAAAGTCACAGAGCAACCGAGCGATCCTGCCCGGAATGGCGCGTCAGCACCAGATGCACACAGAAATGAAAGCCCCATCATCCGAACCAAAGATACAGAGTTTGCAGAAACCCAAACGCCTGCTGCGACGCCCCAGGCACAAGCGCGTCGCGCTGCGATGCAGAAAGCGGCAGCTGTCAAGACGAAGGACACCTATATCGAAACACAGGTGAAAACCAGTGTCACAGAAGCACCGGAGCCACAGCGGCAAGGACAGCGGGCATTCGTCCGGGAACAGGGACGCAAGGCGATGCGGCAGACGAGGCTTCGGCAGACGGAGCAGAACAGACGGCTTCGGAATACATCACCAGGTCTCGGCACTTCGGAAACGATCGGTACAGCACAAAATGCGGAGGATCTTTCACACAAAAGTATTAAAGAGAGGACCAGTATTCCGTTTCCGAAAGCTTCTCAAAAAGCGCTTTTGAAGAAAGACGGGCAGGCTGAACATTCCGTGTAGAAGACCGCGCAGGCGGCAGGCAGGGCGCTTCGCGCGATCCTCGCCGCTGCCCGCAGTCTGCTTGCCGCCATGATGGCAGGCGGCAGTACGGTGGTGTCTATGGTGCTGGTGATCTGCCTCATAGGGCTTTTGATCGCCTCACCCCTCGGCATTTTCTTCTCTGGTGAGGACAGCGGCACAGGCTATACCATGCCGGAAGCTGTCCGTACATTGAATGGAGAGTTTACTGACCGGATCGAGAAGATCAAGGCGGAGAATCCGCATGATGAATTGGATATGGACAATGCCGGCAATGCGGCGATGATCGCTAACTGGCGGGATGTGCTGGCCATCTATGCGGTGAGGACGACTACGGATGATACCTCGCCGGATGAAGTCGCCACGCTGACGGCAGAAAAACTGGACATCCTGCGTCAGATCTTCTGGGATATGAACGCCATCTCTTATTGGGTGGAAACCGTCTCCGGTGATGAAGATGAAAGCGATACCGTTATCCTGCACATCACTGTCACAGTCAAGGATCATCTGCAAATGGCGGACGAGTATCGGTTTAACACCGAGCGGCGCAAGCTGTTGGGAGAACTGATGCAGCCGGAGTATCAGGAGCTGTTCATGGCGCTGACCGGCAGTTATCAGGATATCGACCTGTCTCCGGAAGAGATCCAGGAGATTATCAAAAAGCTCCCCACCGATCTCAGCGAGGAGCGCAAGCAGGTGGTATTGACTGCGTATCAGCTCTTGGGAAAGGTAAACTACTTCTGGGGAGGAAAGAGCCTTGTGCTTGGATGGGACTCTCGCTGGGGAACGCCTATGAAGGTGACAGCCGCAGGCAGCTCCAGCGGCGGGACCGTGCGTCCGCTCGGCTTAGGTTGTTCGGGGTTTGTCGATTGGGTATTCTACAACCAGAGCGGAGGGCAGTATATCATCGGCCATGGCGGAGGGGCGTCTGCCCAGCACAGCTACTGCACACCCATCAGTTGGAACAATGCCAAGCCGGGCGACTTCGTCTTTTATCCTGGCGACAGTCATGTGGGGATCGTCTGCGGCTTCGACAGCAGCGGAAATATCCTCATCATCCACTGCGCCAGCAGCTCCGATAATGTGGTGGTGACTGGAAAGATCGGCTTTACTATGATCGGCAGACCGAGATATTTTACGGAATGAGAACTATGCTCGCAGCAAAGCAGATATGGTAAGGGTGCGTCAGTTCTGCATGGCAGACATCTACAAGGTTACTGAGATATCATTCGCATGGTAATCCGAATCGTATCCAAACGGTAGCCTAAATGCCGCACAAGCAGCTATACAATATAGACCTTGCCATTTTGAGGCACCTGTTTGGATAAAACTGTCACACCTTCAAAACAAAGTGGCTTTTATGAAAGTCAAGCAGGCCCTCATCCCGCATTTTTCCAAGCTCCAGCGACAGTCCACTGCGCTCCACGCCGAGATAATCCGCAAGCTGCTGGCGGGAGAATGGAATGTCGAATTCATAGCCACCCCGGCGCTGCGCCTCGGCGGAAAAATAGGACATCAGCTTTGCCCGCGTTGTGCGCTGGCCCATGTGGGTGAGCTTTTCGTTGAGCCGCAGGTTCTTCTCTGCCAGTTCGCCCAGCAGGTTGCGGATGATCCGGCTATGGTGGGAGCAGGCGGAGGGGCACACGCTCAAAACGCGTCTTATATGCAGAAACATCACCGTCACCGCGCTCTCCGCCTCCACGCTCACATTCAGCACCGACCCCGGCGCACAGGCGAACACCTCCGCAAAGGTCTGCCCTGGTTCGGCCTTGGAGAGAATATTGCGGTTCCCCCAGATGTCCTCCTGCACGATAAGGGCGCTGCCTGCCAGCACAAGACCCACTTCATCCACCGCGTCTCCGGCGCGGAGCAGGCGGGAGCCTTTGGGGAAGGTGTCGATCCTCGCCCCAAGGCAGGAGAGCATGGCGGCAAGCTCCTCGTCGGAAATACCGGAGAAAAGCGCCGCGGTGTGGAGCACTGGGAAAAATTCTTTCATAAATAATCCTCTTTCGTTGAAAATTCAACCGACTTGCTGATTTAATTTTAGTATAATCAAGCCACAAAAGCAAGGAGGCATTGCAATGAAACGACGGATCATCGAGATCGACGAAAATAAATGCAACGGCTGCGGCGCCTGCGCTGCCGCCTGTCATGAGGGCGCCATTGCCATGGTGGACGGCAAGGCGCGGCTCATGCGGGACGATTACTGCGACGGGCTGGGGGACTGCCTGCCTACCTGCCCAACCGGGGCCATCACCTTTGTAGAGCGGGAGGCGGCGGCCTATGACGAGCAGGCCGTCATGGAAAATAAGCAGCGGAAAATGCGGAAAGAGGGCATGACCCTGCCCTGCGGCTGCCCCGGCAGCCAGTCCCGGAATATTCAGCGTCAGGACGCGCCCGCCGTGGAAACGCCGCAAGCCCAGCAGATGAGCCGCCTTTCCCAGTGGCCGGTGCAGATCAAGCTGGTGCCGGTGAACGCTCCGTATTTTGACGGCGCGCGGCTGCTCATTGCCGCCGACTGCACCGCTTACGCCTACGCCGCCTTTCATGAGCGGTTCATCAAGGGGCACATCACCCTCGTGGGCTGCCCCAAGCTGGACAGCGTGGACTATTCCGAAAAGCTGACCGAGATCATCCGGGAGAACAACATCAAAAGCGTCACCGTTGTGCGGATGGAGGTGCCCTGCTGCGGCGGGCTGGAACTGGCGGCGAAAAAGGCGCTCCAGCAGAGCGGGAAATTCATTCCGTGGCAGGTGGTCACCGTGACAGTGGACGGCCGGTTGGTGGAAGAATAACAAAATCATTAGAAAAAGAAAGGAAAAAGCACAATGAAGTATGTATGCAGCCTTTGTGGTTGGGAATACGACGAAAGCGCGGGTTATCCGGAAGGTGGCATCGCCCCCGGTACGCCGTGGAGCGAGGTGCCGGAGGATTTTGAGTGCCCCCTGTGCAATGTGGGCAAGGAGTCCTTCGAGGAGGCGTGAGCTTCTGATAAAAAGGACATGATTTGAACCGAAATAGGAGGAAAACGATAATGAATCACAAAATGTTTTGCTTTCAGTGTGAGCAGACGGCTGGCTGCGCCGGTTGTACCGGAAAAGCCGGTGTCTGCGGAAAAACCGCTGAGGTGGCGGAGCTTCAGGATCAACTGACTGGCGCTCTGGTTGGACTGTCCCGTGCAGTAGATAATGCCCCGGATGCAAATGAGGGGACTTGGCGGCTGATGATCGAGGGCTTGTTCACTACCGTCACCAATGTGAGCTTTAACGAAAAGACCATTCGGGAGCTGATCGATCGGGTACACGAGGAAAAGGCCCGCCTTGTTCCCGGCTGCTCCGGCTGCGGCTCCCGCTGCGGGTCAAACGATGATTATGATATGAATTCACTCTGGAACGCGGAGGAGGATATTCGCAGCCTCAAATCCCTGATCCTCTTCGGCGTGCGCGGCATGGCGGCTTACGCCCATCACGCTATGATGCTGGGCTATGCCGATGAGGAAGTGAACCGCTTTTTCGCCAAGGCTCTTTTGGCCGTGGGCGAGGACTGGGACATGGATGCGCTGCTGCCCATTGTAATGGAGGTGGGCGAGAAAAACCTTAAGTGCATGGCGCTTCTGGATAAGGCCAACACCGAAAGCTACGGTACGCCCGCGCCTGCCACCGTCCCGCTGACGGTGGAGAAGGGACCGTTCATCGTCATCACAGGCCACGACCTCCACGATTTGAAGCTGCTGCTGGAGCAGACCGAGGGTAAAGGCGTCAACATCTACACCCACGGCGAAATGCTGCCCGCCCACGGTTATCCTGAACTGAAAAAATATGCCCATCTCAAGGGCAACTTCGGCACGGCGTGGCAGAATCAGCAAAGAGAATTTGCCGACATCCCCGCGCCGGTGCTGTTTACCACCAACTGCCTGATGCCGCCGAAAGCAAGCTACGCCGACCGCGTGTTCACCACGGCGGTGGTATCCTACCCGGAAATGACGCACATCGGCGAGGATAAGGACTTTACCCCTGCCATCGAAAAGGCATTGGAGCTTGGCGGCTACAACGAGGACAAGCCGTTCACCGGTATCAACGGCGGCGGCACGGTCATGACCGGCTTCGGCCATGGCGCGGTGCTTGGCGTGGCGGATCAGGTGATCGAGGCGGTAAAGAGCGGCGCTATCCGGCACTTTTTCCTGGTCGGCGGCTGTGACGGTGCCCGCCCCGGACGAAACTACTACACCGAGTTTGTCAAGCAGACACCCGCCGATACCGTAGTGCTGACGCTGGCCTGCGGCAAATACCGCTTCAACGACCTTGACCTCGGGACCATTGGCGGCCTGCCTCGGCTCATGGATGTGGGCCAGTGCAATGATGCTTACGGAGCTGTCAAAATCGCGCTGGCGCTGGCGGAGGCGTTCGGCTGCGGCGTGAACGATTTGCCCTTGTCTATGGTTCTTTCCTGGTATGAGCAGAAGGCAGTGTGCATCCTGCTGACGCTGCTGCATCTGGGGATCAAGAATATTCGCCTTGGCCCCACGCTGCCGGCGTTCGTTTCGCCCAATGTGCTGAACTACCTTGTAGAGAATTTCGGCATTGCTCCCATCACCACGCCGGAAGAAGATTTGAAGCAGCTCCTTAAATAATGATTCCCATGGGGCGAACTCAAATCATATTTCTCGCTGCCCAATAGACGTGAGATGTGCGGGTTTGGAAACCACTGGATCTTATTTTACCTATTGACATAGTATGTTATAATCTGCTACATTTCCTACAACACCTGAATAGGAGGAAGCAGCATGAAACAAAAATGGCTTTTAACCGGAACAGCGCTCCTGCTTGCGGCGGCGCTGGTCGGATGCGGTAATATGCCTGCGGCAGATCAGGCGGCGAAGATCAGCATGGAACAGGCGCAGACGGCGGCGCTGGACGCCGCCAACATCGACGCGGCGGACGCGGACATTTCTTCCGCGACGCTCAGCGAGGTGGCTGGCGTGACCTGCTACAAGGTTGAGTTCACCTCTGGCAATCATACCTACGCCTACTCCATCAATGCTGAGAGCGGCGAGGTGCTGGAGGCGAGTTACCGGGACAAGAACGCCGCGCCCACGGACAGCGCTCAGACGGATACCACTGCATCCGGCGCGACCACCACTCCGGCGCAGACTACCCCCAACATCAACACCTCTACCG
>OGYU01001014.1_pt1 | contig 20875 bp, 21 predicted proteins | sample 1576581 | NCBI WGS metagenome assembly OGYU01 (sample SAMEA3541547, study PRJEB24748) | human gut metagenome | biome: human gut; feature: human-associated habitat; material: faeces | place: China | collected 2012 | reverse complement strand
CCGAAGTCAGTCCGACAGCTTCCTTCGGTGCCTGCATGAGCACCGCAATCGGACGGACAATTGCATACCTCTCTATGGCGGCGGCTCTGTTGGTGCTGTTTGCCCTCAACCTGTTTTGGGGCAGCGTGGCACTTTCGCCCGCCGATGTGGTCAGTGCCCTGCTGGGCCGTGGGCAGGATGTACTGACCAGCAACATTTTGCTGCAGCTGCGCCTGCCCCGCGCCGTCATGGTCGTTCTGCTGGGGGCAGCGTTATCGGTGGCCGGGTATCTGCTGCAAACTTTTTTTGCCAACCCCATTGCGGGGCCTTTCGTCATGGGCATTTCCAGCGGGGCCAAGCTGGCCGTGGCGCTGACCATGGTGGTGTTTTTAAACCGCGGCCTATTAACGAACTCCCTCACCTTGATTTTGGCTGCTTTCGCCGGGGCTATGGCTGCCATGCTGTTTGTGCTGGCTGTGGCACGCCGCGTGCAGCGCATGAGCATTTTGGTCATCTGCGGCGTCATGATCGGTTACATCTGCTCCGCCATCACCGATATTGTGGTGGCCTTTGCCCAGGATTCCAACATCGTCAACCTGCACAACTGGTCTATGGGCAGCTTCTCCGGCATGACCTGGGGCAATGTGGGCACGGCGGCCGCCATTACGCTACCCTGCCTGGCGGCGGCGTTTTTACTGTCCAAGCCCATGGCTGCCTACCAGATGGGTGAATCCTACGCCGCCAGCGTGGGCGTTTCGGTGCGCAGCTTTTCGGTGTTGCTAGTGCTGCTGTCCAGCCTGCTGGCGGCCTGCGTCACAGCATTTGCCGGGCCAATCTCTTTCGTCGGCATTGCGGTGCCGCACCTGGTCAAGCAGGCGTTAGGCAGCGCCAAGCCGCTGCATGTGCTGCCGGGCTGCGCCTTGGGCGGGGCATCGTTCTGCCTGCTGTGTGACCTGATCGCCCGCAGCCTGTTTGCGCCGACGGAGCTGTCCATCAGTTCGGTCACGGCGGTATTTGGTGCGCCGGTGGTCATCTGGCTGCTGGTGCGCCGCCACAGCGGGGAGGGGACAACATGAGCTACTGCGAGACCCAAAGCCTTGCCATCGGCTACGGTGCCCCGCTGCTGCGGGACATCTCTCTGCAGGCCGAGTGCGGCAGGATTTTGGCCTTCATCGGCCCCAACGGTGCGGGCAAATCCACCTTATTAAAAACGCTGGCCGGGCAGCTGGCGACTCAGAGCGGCGCGGTATTGCTGGACGGAAAAACGCTGACCACCTACACCCCCAACGCACGCGCCCGCAAGCTGGCACTGATGCTGCCCCGCATGGCCCGCACCGAGCTGATCACCTGCTTTGACGTGGCCGCCGCTGGCCGCTACCCCTACACCGGGCGACTGGGCATCCTCTCGGATGAGGATAAGCAGCAGGTGCGTGACGCCCTGCATCTGGTACAGGCAGACGAACTGGCCGCGCGGGATTTCACAAAAATCAGCGACGGTCAGCGCCAGCGCGTATTGCTGGCCCGGGCGGTCTGCCAGCAGCCGGAGATCTTGCTGCTGGACGAGCCTACGTCTTTTTTGGATGTAAAAGGCAAGGCTGAACTGATGGCTGTTTTGCAAACGCTGGCCCACGAGAAGAATGTGGCCATCATCGTGACCCTGCATGAGCTGGAACTGGCCCAAAAGCTGGCCGACGCGGTCGTCTGCGTTTCGCCACAGGGCGTTTCCGGTGTGCTTACGCCCAAAGAGGCGTTTGCAAGAAAAAATATCTGCCACCTGTTCGACCTTTCGGACGAGCAGTACACTGCCCTGTTTAGCGAAAAGCCCAAACCAAAATTTGAGCATTACATCCGCAGCGGGCAAAAACTGCTGCGCTGCGGCTACACCACCGGCACCTGCGCAGCGCTGGGGGCGGCGGGGGCGGCCCGTCTGCTGCTGACCGGCCACACGCCAGAAAGCGTCGGCCTGCGTACCCCCAAGGGCATCGTAGTCGAGGTTGCACCCCAATTCTGCCGCCGCACGGCAACCGGCGCGGAGTGCGCCATTGTAAAGGATGGCGGAGATGACATTGATGCCACCACCGGCCTGCCGGTCGTTGCCGAGGTTACGCTTCTGCCTGATGCCCCGCATACCGTCACCATCGACGGCGGCGCAGGCGTGGGCCGTGTGACCAAACCCGGCCTGGACCAGCCTGTGGGCGCAGCGGCCATCAACCACGTGCCGCGCCAGATGATTACCGAAGCATTATTAAAAGAAGCCGAGACCGCCGGTTACAGCGGCGGCTTCTCGGTGATCATCCGCATCGAGGGCGGCGAACAGGCCGCTAAGCGCACCTTTAACCCGCGCCTGGGGGTCGAAGGCGGCCTGTCGGTGCTGGGCACCAGCGGCATTGTGGAGCCGATGAGCCAGCAGGCGCTGCTGGATTCGTTGCAGCTGGAAATCCACCAGGCCGCCCTGCACAGCCGCCGCCTGATTCTGGCCCCCGGCAACTATGGGCTGGATTACCTGACCCAAAACTACCCGGAACTGCATGAGATCCCTATTGTAAAAGTCTCCAATTTCATTGGGGAAGCGTTGGATATGGCCGCAGCAGAACATTTTGCGGAAGTCCTCCTTGTCGGCCATGTGGGCAAGCTGGTCAAGCTGGCGGGCGGAATCATGAACACCCACTCCAAACAGGCCGATTGCCGCACCGAGCTGTTCTGTACCCATGCGGCACTCTGTGGGGCGGATACGGCAACCTGCCGCGCCCTGATGGATGCCGCTACCACCGACGCATGCCTGGATATTTTAACCGCTGCCAACCTGAAAAAAACCGTAATGGCAAGCCTGCTGCAGGCCATCCAACTGCATCTGGACCGCCGCGCGGCGGAAGCCTTCACGGTAGGGGCGGTACTTTTCTCCAACCAAAGCGGCCCGCTGGGCCAGACCCAACAGGCCGAAAAACTGCTGCAAAGCTGGAAAGGAAACTGACATGGTACATTTTGTGGGGGCGGGCCCCGGCGCACCAGATCTTATCACTCAGCGCGGTGCGGCTCTGCTGCAGACGGCGGATTGCATCATCTACGCGGGCAGCCTGGTCAACCCGGCCCTGCTGGGGCTGGCCAAGGCGGATTGCACCATCTACAACAGCGCCGAAATGACGCTGGAGCAGGTGCTGGCCGTGATGCGCAAAAACGAAGCGGCGAACAAAATCACGGTGCGCCTGCATACGGGCGACCCTTGCCTGTATGGTGCCATCCGAGAGCAGATGGACGCCCTGGACGCCGACGGCATCCCCTACGATGACACCCCCGGCGTGTCCAGTTTTTGCGGGGCAGCCGCGGCCCTGAACGCCGAATATACCCTGCCCGGCGTGAGCCAGACGGTCATCATCACCCGCATGGAGGGCCGTACCCCGGTGCCCGAGGGCGAGCGCCTGGCCAGCCTGGCCGTGCATGGGGCCACTATGGTCATTTTCCTGTCCATTGGTCTGGTGGACAAAGTGCAGGCCGCGCTTTTGCAGGGGGCTTACACCGAGGCGACCCCCGCCGCCGTGGTTTACAAAGCTACTTGGCCGGAGCAAAAGACCGTGCACTGCACCGTGGGCACCTTGGCCGCCAGCACCCGCGCGGCAGGCATTACCAAAATCGCGCTGATCGTGGTGGGGGACTTCCTGGCCGCGCGGTACGACCGCAGCAAGCTTTATGACCCCACTTTTACCACCGAATACCGCAAAGGAGCGCCGCAATGACCTGCGCGTATCTTGCCTTTACCAGCAAGGGACTGGCTCTGGCCCGGAAGCTTGCGGCGGCCCAGCCTGGTGCAGTGGCCCGCTGCGGCGAAAACGGCGTGACCCTTGCCAATTGGACTGCTGCGCAGTTTGCACAAAGTGACGCACTTGTTTTTGTGGGGGCTGTCGGCATTGCCGTGCGAGCCATCGCGCCTCACTGCCGCAGCAAGGCCACCGACCCCGCCGTTGTAGTGCTGGATGAGTGCGGCCGCTTTGCGATCCCGCTGCTCTCCGGCCATCTGGGCGGTGCCAACGATCTGGCCCGTCGGCTGGCGAAAGCATGCGGCGCGGTGCCGGTCATCACTACCGCAACCGATGCCAACGGTGTGTTTGCCGTGGATGAGTGGGCCAAGCACCAGCACTGCCTTGTGGCAGAGCCGGCGCGCATCAAAAAGGTAAGCAGCGCCCTGCTGGCGGGCCGTACTGTGCGTTTTGCCAGTGATTGGCCGATACAGGGCACACCGCCTGCCGGTGTGGAACCGGCTGGTGATGCCGCACAGGCAAGTTTTGCCCTGACGATAACCCCGACGATGACGTCCAACGCCCTGCACATTATCCCGCGTATTGCTGTATTGGGCATCGGCTGCAAGCGAGGTACACCTGCCGACAAGCTGGCGGACGCATTTGCTGCCTTTTGCGCCAAAACGAAACTGGCTCCGCAAAGCATTGCCGCCGCGGCCAGCATTGACTTAAAAAAGGATGAACTTGGCCTGGCGGAATTCGGCCAAAAGCAGGGCTGGCCCGTTACTTTTTATACCGCCGACGAACTGCGCGCCATGCCGGGGCAGTTCGCCCATTCAGACTTTGTGCAAAGCATCACCGGCGTGGATAACGTCTGCGAGCGCGCCGCTGTGCTGGCCGCAGGCGGCCCCGTGTGGGCGCACAAATGGGCGCGGGACGGTGTAACTTTTGCCGTGGCACTACGCCCCTTTACCCCGGATTGGAGATGGAACGATGACTGACGCAATGTTGTACGTGGTGGGCCTTGGCCCCGGCGACGCCCGCTACCTGACTGCCCAGGCGCAAACCGCCTTACAGGCCGCCGACGTGCTGTGCGGCTACACGGTCTATATCGACCTGGTGCGCCCCCTGTACCCGGACAAAGAAGTGTATACCACCGGCATGACGAAGGAAATCGACCGCTGCCGCTGGGCGCTGGAGACTGCGCAAAGCGGCAAGACGGTAGCGTTGGTCTGCTCCGGCGATGCGGGCGTGTACGGCATGGCCAGCCCGCTGCTGGAACTGGCACAGGGCTACCCAAGCGTGACAGTGGAAATCGTGCCCGGCCTGACGGCGGCCTTAAGCGGCGGCGCGGTGCTGGGCGCTCCATTGGCGCACGATTTCTGCGTGATCTCCCTTTCGGATCGGCTCACGCCCTGGACCGTCATCGAAAAGCGGCTGGCCTGCGCGGCGATGGGGGACTTCTGTGCGGCACTGTACAACCCGTCCTCCAAGGGCCGGGCAGATTATCTGCAAAAGGCCGTGCGGATCTTACTGGAAAACGGCAAGGCACCGCAGACAATCTGCGGTATCGTGCGCAACATTGGCCGCGAGGGGCAGGCTGCTAGCCTGCTGACGCTGGCCGAGCTGGAAAACACGGCGGTGGACATGTTCACTACCGTGTACATCGGCAACGCGGCCACCCGGGCGCTGGGCGGCAAAATGGTCACACCCAGGGGGTATCGCGGCGTATGAAGGTAGTCATTTTCAGCGGCACGACCGAGGGACGGGAGCTTTCCCGCGCCGTGGCCGCCCTTGGGATAGAAGCTACGGTCTGTGTGGCAACAGAGTTAGGGGCTGAAGAGCAGGGGCATACCCCCGGCATCACAGTGTGCACTGGCCGCCTGGATGCCGATGCCATGGCGGCACTTTTGCAGGGCGCGGCCCTCTGCGTGGATGCCACCCACCCCTATGCCACCGAGGCTACCCGCAACATCTGCGTGGCGGCTGCGGCAGTGGGTGTGGAATATCACCGCCTGCTGCGCCCCGCCAGTGACCTGCCTGCAGGCAGTGTGGTGCTGCAAACCGCCGCCCAGGCCGCGGCGTACCTGGCGGACAAACCGGGCAATATCCTGCTGGCAACCGGTGCTAAGGAACTGCCCGCCTTTGCACCTCTGGACCCCGCACGGCTTTATCCCCGCGTGCTGCCTACGCTGGCGGGTATTACCGCCTGTGAGACAGCGGGCATCCCACACCGCAACATTATTGCTATGCAGGGGCCGTTTACCCGTGAATTGAATGTGGCGGTCATGCACCAATTCCATATTGCCTATATGGTCACCAAGGATGGCGGCGCGGCGGGCGGCTTTGCAGAGAAGGCGCAGGCCGCCGCCCAGTGCGGTGTACAGCTGATCGTGCTGCGCCGCCCCGAGGAACAGGGCGAGACCGCCGAAACGATTTTGCAACGATGCAGGGAGCTTTTATGAAAATTACATTGGTCGGCATGGGCAGCGGCACCCCCGGCAGCCTGACGATGCAGGGGCTAAACGCCCTGCGGGAAGCGGAGCTTATTATCGGTGCCCGCCGCCTATTGGAAAGCCTGCCCGATGGCTGCACCGGGAACCGTGCGCCGCTTTATAAGATCGAGGAGATCTGCGCACTGCTGCGAACGACCGAAGCCGCCCACGTGGCCGTGGCCTATAGCGGCGACACCGGCTTTTACTCCGGCGCATCGGCCTTGTGCCGTGCGCTTGAGGCGGCGGGCCTGCCCTACATGGTCTGCCCGGGACTTTCCAGCGTGCAGCTGCTGGCCGCCGCGCTGGGCCGCCCCTGGCAGGATTGGAAGCTGGTCAGCGCCCACGGCTGTGCCTGCACCCCGGCCCTGGTGTGCAGTGCCGATACACCGACCTTTTTCCTGACCGGCGGCAGCGAGACACCCGCCACCCTTTGCGAAAAACTAACGCAAAGCAGCTGCGGGAACGTGCAGGCAACGGTGGGGGAAAACCTGGGCACCGCTGCCCAGCGCCTTGTGCACGGCACGGCGCAGGAACTTGCCCGGCAGGAGTTTGCGGCTTTAAGTGTGCTGTTGGTGGAGCCTTGCCCTGCCTTGCAGCGCCGCGTACCCGGCCTGCCGGACGAAGCCTTCATCCGCGGCAAAACGCCGATGACCAAGCAGGAGGTCCGCGCCGCCGTACTGGCCAAACTGGCCGTGCGTCCCGGCGACATCTTGTGGGACGTGGGCGCGGGCACCGGCAGCGTCAGCGTGGAGATGGCGCTGGCCACCCCTGCGGGCCAGGTCTACGCCGCTGAGTGTGATGCCGATGCCTGCGAGCTGATCCGCCAGAACCGCGCTAAATTCCATGCCGAAAACCTGCACCTGACCGCAGGCAAGGCCCCCGAAGTGCTGGCAAATTGGCCCGCCCCGGATGCTGTTTTCATCGGCGGCAGCAAGGGCAATCTGGCGGCCATTATGGATGCAGCGCTGGCCGCCAACCCGGCTGTACGGCTTTGCATCAGCGCCATTGCACTGGAAACTTTGCAGCAGGCCATCGCCGCACTGGCGGCCCACGGTTTGTCTGCCCAGGTCACGCAGATCGCCGTCAGCCGCAGCAAAGCGGCGGGCAGCCTGCACCTGCTGATGGCCAACAACCCGGTTTTTTTAATTGTGAGGGAGTAACATGCTGCAGCTGGTTTTGGCGGCGCCGCGCTCCGGCAGCGGTAAAACGACCGCCGCCTGCGCCCTGTTGGCGGCGCTGCAGGCGCGGGGGGAGTATCCCTGTGCCTTTAAATCGGGACCGGATTATATTGACCCGATGTTCCACCGCGCAGTGCTGGGCGTGGAAAGCCATAACCTTGACCTGTTTTTTTCCACCCCGGCTACGGTGCGCCGCCTGTACGCCCAAAACGCGGCAGGCCATGGCGCGGCGGTGGTGGAAGGTGCTATGGGCTATTACGACGGCCTGGGCGGTACCAGTGCCACCGCCAGTGCTTGGCATCTGGCGGACACGCTGGGTCTGCCGGTGCTGCTGGTGGTGCGGCCCAAGGGTACCAGCCTGACCCTGGCGGCCGAGCTGCGGGGGCTCATGGCGTTCCGTACACCGCATCATCTGGCGGGCATACTGCTCAATGATTGCAGCGAAACTTTGTACAAATTGCTGGCCCCGATGTTAGAAAAGGAGACCAGCTTGCCGGTGGTAGGTTACCTGCCGCCGCTGCCGGAGACTGCCATCGAGAGCCGCCACCTGGGGTTGAAAACCGCAGGGGAGATTGCAGACCTGCAGAATAAAATAAAAATTTTGTCGGATGCTGCACAGAAAACCATCGATTGGCCGCACTTTGCCGCCTTGTTTGATTGCCCCGCGCCTGCCGCGGCCCCGCGCAACGTGCCCCCGGCTAACGTGCGTATTGCTGTGGCGCGGGATGCCGCGTTCTGCTTTACTTACGCCGAAACACTGGAAGCTTTGCAGGAAAAAGGCGCGGAGCTGTGCTTTTTCAGCCCCCTGGAGGATACGGCACTGCCCCCCAATATCGGCGGCCTGTACCTGCCGGGCGGCTACCCGGAACTGTACGCCGCCCAGCTGGCAACCAACACCGCCATGCGCAGCGCCGTAAAAACGGCTGTGGAAAGCGGCCTGCCTACGGTGGCCGAGTGCGGCGGGTTCCTCTACCTGGGCCAAACGCTGGAGGATGCGGACGGCAAAACCTACCCCATGGCGGGTGTTTTGCCCGGGCAAGGCGTAAAAATTGGCCGCCTGGTGCGGTTCGGCTATGCCGCACTGACCTCCAACGCCGACAGCATGTTGTTTGCGGCAGGGGAGACCCTGCCGATCCACGAGTTCCACCACTGGGATTCGACCGCCAACGGCACTGACTTCACCGCTGTCAAAACCAACGGTCGCAGCTGGGCCTGCGGCTTCGCCAACGCACATTTGTATGCGGGATTTCCGCACCTGTACTGGGCGGGCACACCCTTGCCGCAACGCTTTGTGACCGCGGCCTGCCGCTATATAAAGGAAGAACCATGACCGAAAACGAACTGAAAACCTTATTAAAAACGGTGACGCCGCCTAATAAAGCCGTCCGTGCCGCCGCGCACGCCCACTGGGCCGCACTTGCCAAACCCCTGGGCGGTCTGGGCCGGCTGGAAACGATGGTGGAGGATGCCGCCGCCCTGATGGGGACGGAGACGCCGGATCTTGCCAACCGTGCCGTGCTGGTGCTGTGCGCCGATAACGGCGTGGTGGCCCAGGGTGTCAGCCAGACAGACGCCAGCGTGACCCGCGCGGTGCTGGAAAACCTTGCCGCCCGCCGTACCAGCGTTTGCCGCATGGCAGCGGCCGCCCACTGCGCCGTTGTGCCTGTGGATATGGGCATTGCCGGAACACCGGTGGCCGGGGTCATCAACTGCCGCGTCGCCCTCGGCACGGCGGACTTCACCCAAGGCCCGGCCATGTCCCGCGCTCAGGCTGTGCAGGCCATCGCCTGCGGTATCGAGCTGGTACGGGCGCAAAAACGCCAGGGCGTACAGATATTGGCCACCGGTGAGATGGGCATTGGCAACACCACCACCTCCAGCGCCGTGGCCAGCGTACTGTTGGGCCGCCCCGTGCAGGAGATGACCGGCCGTGGTGCGGGACTTTCCGACGAAGGCCTGCGCCGCAAGATCGATGCTATCCGGCGCGGCATTGTCGTTAACCGCCCCGATGCGGCCGACCCGCTGGGCGTGTTGGCGGCCTTGGGCGGCTTTGACATCGCCGGGCTGTGCGGTGTATTTTTAGGCGGTGCACTGGAAAATGTACCTATCCTTATGGATGGCTTCATCAGCGGCGTGGCGGCGCTGTGCGCTGTGCGGCTGTGCCCGGCTGCGGCCAAGGCTGTGTTTGCCAGCCATGTTTCCAGCGAGCCGGCCGCCCGCCTGGTACTGGAAGAACTCGATAAAAAACCGCTTATCACCGCCAATCTGCACCTGGGCGAAGGCACAGGCGCAGTGGCCAGCCTGCCGCTGTGGGATATGGCCCTTGCGGTCTACAACGGCTGCTATTCGTTCGCCGAGGGCGGCATCACGCCGTACACCCCGCAATGCTGACGCTGGTCATCGGCGGCTCGGCCAGCGGGAAAAGCGCCTTTGCAGAGTCGCTCTGCCTGCAAAGCCCCCTGCCGCGCACCTACCTGGCTACCATGCAGGTGTGGGACGCTGAGTGTGCTGCCCGTGTAGCCCGGCACCGCGCCATGCGGGCGCAAAAACAGTTTGACACGGTGGAGTGCCCACTGCATCTTGATCGGCTGATTTTGCCCCGGCGCGGTACAGTGCTGCTGGAGGACCTGGGCAATTTAACGGCCAACGAACTCTACGCCCCCGACGGCGCAGGGGAGAAAACGGCTGATGCCGTTGTAAACGGCCTTGCAAAACTGGCCGCGCAGTGCGATAATTTGATTGTTGTATCCAACGAGGTCTTTCGCGGCGGGGCCGACTATGCCGGCGATACCGACCGCTACCTGCTGACGCTGGCGCAGATCAACAACGCAACCGCTACCCGTGCCGACGCCGTGGTGCGGGTTGTGTGCGGCATCCCACGTTATTATAAAGGGGGCTAAACCCATGACAGCTTTGCAGACGATCGCGGTGGCGTTCGCCATGTTTTCGGCGCTGCCGATGCCGCAGTTTGCCTGGAACGAGAAAAACATGCGGTACGCTCTCTGCGCATTTCCGCTCATCGGCGTGGTGATCGGCGCGCTGTGGTGCCTGTGCGGTGCCCTGCCTTTGCCGGATTTTGCCCGCGCGGCAGGGTTCTGCCTGATGCCGGTGTGGGTCACGGGCGGCATCCATCTGGATGGCTACGCCGACACCTGCGATGCCCTTTCCAGCTACGGCGACACCGCCAAAAAGCTGGAAATTTTAAAGGACCCCCACTGCGGTGCGTTCGCTGTTATCCGGCTGTGCAGTTATTTTATAGCCTACTTGGCTCTGTGTGTCTGTGTGCAGTTCACCCCGCGCGTGGGTGTGTTGTGGACATTAGCACTGGTGGGGGAGCGGGCGCTCTCCGGACTGGCGGTGGCAGCGTTCCCCATGGCAAAAAACACCGGCCTGGCCCATACTTTTGCCACGGCGGCGGATAAAACCAACGTGCGCCGCGTGTTGACGGTGCTCTGTGTGCTGCTGGGCACGGCCCTCGTCGCTTTGGGCGGCTGGGCACTGGTGCTGGCGGCCTGTGCCGTGTTTGTACGGTACTACCACGCAGCCAAAAACCAGTTCGGCGGCACTACGGGTGACCTGGCCGGGTGGTTTTTGCAAAAATGTGAGATCTGGATGCTGGCGGCGCTGGCCGCCTGCCAATGGCTGGGGGTGCTGTAAATGCTTTTCGTTACCGGACCCCTTTACAGCGGTAAACGCACGTTTTCCCAAAAGTTCGGCGGACGGCAGATTTGTGATGTGCAAAATCTGGCCGCCAACGCCACGGATCTAGAAAAACTGGCCGACGAACTGGCCGCCTATGATGTGGTCATCGCCACCGAAATTGGCGGTGGCATCGTGCCCATCGACCCGGCCGAGCGCGCCGCGCGGGAAGCCGCCGGCCGTCTGGCCTGCCTGCTGGCCGCGCGGGCAAGCTGCGTGGTGGAAATGTTCTGCGGCCTGCCCACGGTATTGAAAGGAGAACTGCCGAAATGTTGATTTATTTACTGCGCCACGGCCTGACCGAGTACAACGCCCAAAAGCGCTACCAGGGCCAGCGGGATATCCCGCTTTCGCCCGAGGGCCTGGCCCAGCTGCGCCGCGCCGATATTGACCCGAAGGTCGTCTATATTTCAACGCTGCAGCGCACAGCCCAGACGGCGAAGGTACTGTTCCCCAAGGCAAAGCTTGTGCCGGTGGACGGGCTGAAAGAAATGTGCTTCGGAAGTTTTGAGGGGCGCAATTACGTGGAGATGGAGCACGATCCTGACTATCAGGCCTGGGTCGCCGCCAACTGCGAAAGCTCCTGCCCGGACGGTGAGCGCAAGGATGAATTCTCGGACCGTATCTGCAAGACTTTTGCGGCGCTGGTGGACAAGGCGCTGGCGGACGGTGAGGACATGCTGGTGATTTTGGCCCATGGCGGTACCCAGATGGCCGCGCTGGAGCGTTACGCCATGCCCCAACGAAGCTACTACAAGTGGTGCGGCCCCAACGCGGGCGGCTATGTGCTGGATGCACGCGATTGGGCCGCGCAGCACGTACTGCACCTGGTCAAGACCGTGCAGTACACCAAGGAGAGTATATGCTGATATTTTGGGCGGTGCTGGGCGGTTTTGTGCTGGATGCCATTTTTGCGGACCCGGCCTGGCTGCCTCACCCGGTGGTGCTGATGGGCCGGTGCATCTCGGCACTGGAAAAACGCCTGCGCGCCGCCCTGCCCACAACACCGCGGGGTGAGCTGCTGGGCGGGTGTATCGTGGCTGCTGTGCTGCCGCTGGGCACTCTGCTGGTCACCGGCGCGGCCTGCTGGCTGGCGGCCAAACTGCACCCGGCGCTGGGGCTGGCCCTGCAAATGTTCTGGTGCGGGCAGGCCCTTGCGGCCAAAGGCCTTAAGCAGGAAAGCATGAACGTGTATAAGGAACTGCAAAAAGGCGACCTGCCTGCTGCCCGCAAGGCGGTGGCCCGCATCGTGGGACGCGATACCCAAAGCCTTACTACCGAAGGCGTGACCAAAGCGGCGGTGGAGACTGTGGCCGAGAACGCCAGCGACGGCGTCATTGCTCCGCTGTTCTACATGCTGATCGGCGGTGCACCGCTGGCGCTGACCTACAAAGCCATCAATACGATGGACAGCATGCTGGGCTATAAAAACGAGAAGTATCTCTATTTTGGACGCTGTGCCGCTAAACTGGACGACGTGGCCAACTGGCAGCCCAGCCGCCTGGCCGGGCTGTTGTGGGTGGCCGCTGCGGCCCTGACGGGGGGGAGCGCCGCCGGTGCGTGGAAAATTTGGCGCCGGGACCGACGTAACCACGCCAGCCCCAACAGCGCCCAGACTGAGAGCGCCTGCGCCGGGGCGCTGGGTGTGCAGCTGGCAGGCCCGGCCTACTATTTTGGCGAATATTACAATAAGCCGACGATCGGCGACCCGCTACGGCCCATTGAGCCGCAGGACATCGTGCGGGCCAACCGCATGATGTACGCCGAAAGCCTGCTGGCCCTGGCACTGGGGCTGGCGGTGCGGCTGCTTTTTGTTTTGTGAGGGAATGCAGATGAAACTGGTACATGGCGGCGATTGGGCCGGCTACCGGGCTGAGTTTGGCCGGGACGCGCTGGATTTTTCGGCCAACGTCAGCCCGCTGGGGCTGCCTGCGGGGGTGGCGGCGGCCATCGCGGCGGCACTGCCCACGGCGGACCGCTACCCAGACCCCCTTTGCCGGGAACTGCGGGCCAAGCTGGCCGTGGCCGAGGATGTGCCCGCCGATTGGCTGTTGTGCGGCAACGGCGCGGCGGATCTGATCTTCCGCCTTGCTTTGGCTGTCCGCCCGCGCCGCGCCCTGCTGCCTGCGCCCACCTTTGCCGAGTACGCAGCGGCGCTGGATACGGTCGGCTGTGAAGTTACGCGGTTTACGCTGGATGCCGCCAACGATTTCGCAGTGACGGATGCCTTTATCAACGCTGTAACGCCGGAAAAAGACATGGTGTTTCTCTGCCAGCCTAACAACCCCACGGGGCAGGTAACGCCGCCCGCACTGGTAGAAAAGCTGCTGCACCGCTGTGCCGCCTGCGGGGCCGCTTTGGTAGTGGATGAATGCTTTTTGGACTTTTTGCCCGACCGGGACACTTTGACTGCAAAAACATTTTTACACGGGGCACCGAATCTTATCATCTTAAAAGCTTTTACCAAACTCTACGCCATGGCGGGCGTCCGTTTGGGCTATGCACTGTGCAGCAACGCCGATCTGTTAGCCAAAATGCAGGCGGCGGGCCAGCCTTGGGCTGTGTCCAGCCTGGCCCAGGCCGCGGGCATTGCAGCGTTGCAGGAGACCGCTTACGCCGATGCCGTCCGTGCCCTGATTGCTGACCAACGCCCCAAAATGGCGGCAGGCCTGCGGGCGCTGGGGCTGTATGTCATCGATGGGCAGGCCAACTATCTGCTGTTTAAGGCCCCGGCTGATTTTGGCGAAGCTCTGCGCCAGCACGGCGCAGTAGTGCGCAGCTGCGCTAATTATCCGGGGCTGGACGCTGCCTGGTACCGCACCGCTGTGCGCACGGCAGCTGAGAATGACCAACTGCTGCAAATCATGGGGGAGGTGCTGGCATGAGCAGCGCAAAATGCATCATGGTGCAGGGCACGATGAGCGGTGCGGGCAAGAGCCTGTTGTGCGCGGCGCTCTGCCGTATTTTTGCCCAGGACGGCTACAAAACTGCCCCCTTCAAAAGCCAGAACATGGCGCTGAACAGCTTTGTCACCCGGGATGGCCTGGAAATGGGCCGTGCCCAGGTGGTGCAGGCCCAGGCCGCGGGCGTGGAGCCGGACGTGCGGATGAACCCCATCCTGCTCAAGCCCAGCAGCGACATCGGCAGCCAGGTCATCGTTAATGGCGAGGTGCGGGGCAACATGCCCGCCAAGGAGTATTTCCGCCACAAGCGTGCCCTGATCCCCGACATTTTGCAGGCCTACAACAGCCTGGCCGAGGAGTTTGACATCATTGTTATCGAGGGCGCAGGCAGCCCGGCCGAGATCAACCTGAAAGCTGATGACATCGTCAATATGGGCCTGGCCAAGCTGGTGGACGCGCCGGTGTTGTTGGCCGGCGACATCGACCGCGGCGGCGTGTTTGCCCAGCTGTACGGCACGGTGAAACTGCTGGAGCCGGAGGAGCGGGCACGCATACAAGGGCTTGTCATCAACAAATTCCGTGGGGACGTGGAAATTTTGCGCCCAGGCTTGTCGATGCTGGAAGAAAAGACACACCTGCCCGTGGTGGGCGTGGTGCCCTATTTAAAGGTGGATATTGAGGACGAGGACTCCCTCTCTGACCGCCTACAGCAGAAAAACGCCGTCAAGCCGCTGGATGTGGCGATTTTACGCCTGCCCCATATCTCCAACTTTACCGATTTTATGCCGCTGGAACAGCACCCCCTGCTGGGCGTGCGCTACGTGCAGACCACGCGGGAGCTGGGCGCGCCGGACCTGGTGATTCTGCCCGGCACCAAAAACACAGTGGACGACCTGCTCTGGCTGCGGCAATCCGGGCTGGAAGCCGCTGTGCAAAAGCTGGCGGCGGGCGGCACGCCGGTGCTGGGCGTCTGCGGCGGCTACCAGATGCTGGGGGAAACGCTGGATGATTCCACTGGCACCGAGAGCGGCCATCCCCAGACTCTGCGCGGCCTGGGCCTGCTGCCGACCCGGACGGTTTTCACCAACGAAAAACGCCGCACTCAATCCACAGCCACAACCGCCGCCCCCTTTGCAGGGGCGGAACTCACCGGCTACGAGATCCACACCGGCCGTACATCTATACAGGAGCAGGGCGCACCATTTTGCACCCTGGCGGACGGCACGCCCGAGGGCTGCGTGCAGGGCAATGTGTTCGGCACCTACCTGCACGGCCTGTTTGACAGCGGCGAGCTGACCGAGCGGCTGGCCGAACTGCTTTGCCGCCGCAAGGGCATTGCCATGGAAAGCGCTGCGCCCATCACGATGCAGGCCTACCGCGAACAGCAGTTTGATCTGCTGGCCGACGGCGTGCGCCATGCCCTGGACATGCCCGCCGTCTACGCCGCCATGGGGCTGACCGGCCCAAAGGAGGAACGCACATGACCCCGCAGCATCACCTGCCCGCCGATATTGAGCGCACCAGCATGAGCATCATCACCGAGGAACTGGCCCAGCGTAGGCTGGAGGTCCCGCCGGAGAATGCGGCGGTCGTCAAGCGGGTCATCCATACTACGGCCGATTTCGACTACGCGCAAAACCTGCACTTTACCCCCGCTGCGGTGGCAGCGGGCATTGCCGCCATGCACGAGGGCGTGACCATCATCACCGATACCAACATGGCGCTGGCGGGCATCACCAAGCCAGGCCTTGCCAAGCTGGGCGGGCAGGCCGTGTGCTTTATGGCCGACCCCGCCGTGGCGGCTGCCGCCAAAGAAGCTGGCACCACCCGCGCCGTAGCCGCCATGCACAAGGCCGCGCAGGAATACCCACGCGCGGTGCTGGCCGTGGGCAACGCCCCCACGGCCCTGCTGGCCATTGCCGAGGAAATCGAAAACGGTCTGCGTCCCGCGCTGGTCATTGGTGTGCCCGTTGGCTTTGTCAATGTGGTGGAAAGCAAGGAACGGCTGTTTGCCACATGCGGGCAGTACGGTGTCCCGGCCATTGTGGCTATGGGACGCAAGGGCGGCAGCAACGTGGCGGCGGCCATCTGCAATGCGCTGCTCTATCAGGCTGCCGAAATGTTGGACCCCAAGGCCCGCGGCTGGCAGTAAGAAACAACAGGGGAGGGGACATCGTCATGTATGTGGATTGGGACTACTACAAAATCTTTTACTACGTGGCAAAGTACCAAAACTTTACCAAGGCTGCCCGCGTGCTGGGCAGCAACCAGCCCAACATCACCCATACGATGAACAAGTTGGAAGATCAGCTGCATTGCGTGCTGTTCATCCGCTCCAATCGGGGCGTCACGCTGACGCCGGAGGGCGAGAACCTTTACGCCCGCATCTCCTCCGCCGCCGTGCAGATCCAGGATGCCGAGGAGGAGTTGAGCGCCAGCGCCAGCCTTTCCCACGGCGCGATCAGCATCAGCGCTACCGAGACCGCGTTGAACATCTATCTGTCGGAGCAGCTGCGGGGCTTTCACGCCCAGTACCCCGGCATCCGGCTGCGCATCACGAACCACTCCACCCTGCAGGCTGTGCAGGCGGTAAAAAACGGCGAGGTAGACTTTGCCGTCGTTACCACCCCTGCCGAGACCGGCAGTGACTTGAAACGGGTCGCGCTGATGCCCTTCAACGAGATTTTGGTCGGCGGCCCCAGCTTTGCTGAGCTGGCCGGGCGCACCCTCGCCCTGCAGGAGTTGATTGCCTACCCGCTCATCATGCTGGAAAACGGAAGTATGAGCCGCATCTTCTATCGCCAGTTTTTCTTAGAGCATAACGCCGAGCTGAAACCCGACATCGAAGCTGGCACCACCGACCAAATGCTGACGCTGGTGCGCAGTGACCTGGGCCTGGCCTTTGTGCCGGAGCCGATGGCCCGCGGCAACCTGCATCGCAAGCGCATTTTGCAGATGAATTTGCAGGAGGCTATCCCGTCCCGCTCGGTTTGCCTGGTCTACGACCCCCGCCGCCCGCTGAATACCGCCGCGCGGGAGTTCCGCCACCAGCTGTTGGAATCAGCGAAAAACAAACAAAAGTAAACAAAAAGCCAGCCGCGCCTGCATCGCTGTGCACACGATACAGGCGCGGTTGGCTTTCCTTGCTTTTTGGGGGTAACAGGGTTAGGAACGCAACACGCTCTGCAGGCTTTCCAGGGCTGCAAGGCGTGCGCTGATGGCAAATACACTGGCGGCGTGGGTCAACTCTTCTGACCGCGCGTCCGCAGGAATGATACGCGCCAATACGGTGCTGTGGTCGATGGCATCGAACCGGACACCCGCCTGGCGGCAAAGCTCTACCGTACGGGGGGCGCAGCCCGGCATGGTAGCCAGGGCGGCAACCGCATCCTCTACCGGGGCGGGCTGTGCAGCGCCGGTATCGCTGAGTTCTTTGCCCAGCACCGTGCCGAAATGCCGTGCCGCGCGGCGGCTTTCGCTTTTGCCAAAGATATCCTCGGCGGTCATATCCAGCTCCAGCGGCTCCCGCACAAAATCGGTATAGCGCCGGGTCAGCTTGGTGTATTCCCGCTGCAATTCTTTCTTCGTTAACTCCGTATAACGCATTTTTCCCACTCCTCTACCTTTTCAGGTCCAAGGACCATTATAGCGGGAATCGGCACCTGTGTAAAATGTATTATGCGTATAACTGACATACAAAATTTGCATAACTGCACACCCCGGCAAAAGTGTGCTATACTAAAAACCAAATCATGCATTTATCATAATAAGGAGAGTGTGACCATGACCTTACAGCAGCTGCGGTACGTGACCGCCATTGCAGAGACCGGCACTTTAAGCGAAGCCGCCCGCCGCTTTTATATTGCCCAGCCCAGCCTGACGGCCTCGCTGCGTGAACTGGAGGAGGAGCTGGGCCTGACGATCTTCCGCCGCACCAACCGCGGCGCGGTGCTGACGCCGGAAGGTGAGGAATTTCTCGGCTATGCGCGGCAGGTGCTGGCCCAGATGGACTTAATGGAAGAAAAGTACCTGGGAGCGGCACCGGTCAAGCATCAATTCTGTGTGTCCACCCAGCACTACTCCTTTGCAGTGGAAGCCTTTGTGGAGCTGCTGCGGGAGTACGGCGGCCCGGAGTACGACTTCCGCATCCGCGAGACCCAGACCTACGAGCTGATCGAGGATGTGGCCCTATTGCGCAGCGAGGTCGGTGTGCTTTACTTAAATAAGGATAACGAGACCGTCCTGCGCAAGGTCATCCGGGAGCATGACCTGCAGTTTACGCCGCTGTTTACGGCCAAGCCGCATGTATTTGTCAGCGCGTCCAGCCCGCTGGCGGCCAAGCCCGCCGTCACGCTGGACGACCTGGCCCCATACCCGCGCCTTTCCTACGAGCAGGGCGAGCACAACGCCTTTTATTTCTCCGAAGAAATTTTAAGCACCCGGGACAGCAAAAAAGACATCCTCGTCAGCGACCGCGCCACGCTGTTCAACCTGCTCATCGGCCTGAACGGCTATACCATCTGCAGCGGCGTCATCAGTGAGTCATTGAACGGTCCCAATATCGTGGCCGTGCCCCTGCTGGTGGACGATGCTATGCAAATCGGCTACCTGACCCACAAGCAGGTCCAGCCGGGGCTGTTTGGTAAACGGTATATTGAGATTTTGCAAAAGCACACAGCGCAATAAACCGTGGTATAGTTTTAACCTATATCAAACCCACAAAAGCCGATATTTTACAACAAGCGCATCGTGCTGTATACTGTACCTATCGACGAATACAATAAAATTTCACATAGAGAGGTACATAATTATGGCTACACTGCGCTCCCCGTTCCGTTACGATTTTGTGGGCAGCTTCCTTCGTCCGCAGGCTATCAAGACCGCCCGCGCCGAGTTCAAGGCCGGCAAGATCACCCGCGAGCAGCTGACCGCTGTGGAAAATGAACAAATCACCCTGCTCATCGAAAAGCAAAAGCGCGCCGGCTACCACGCCATCACCGATGGCGAATTCCGCCGCAGCTATTGGCACCTGGACTTTATGTGGGGCTTTGCCGGTATCGACGAGATCGAGCTGGACCACGGCTACTACTTCCAGGGAGAGGAAACCACCCATGGTTCCATCCGCGTCAGCGGCAAAATCAGCGGCGAAAATCATCCTTTTGTCGAGCATTACAAGTTCGTTAAACAGTTCGAGGACGAGAACTGCATCGCCCGACAGACGATGCCTGCTCCCGCCCAGCTGCTGGCCGAGCTTTACCGCGAGGATAACGGCAAAAACACCGACGCTGTTTACCCCGACCATGAGCAGCTGCTGCAGGACATTGCCGCCGCCTACCGCACAGTCATCCGTGACCTGTACAATGCAGGCTGCCGCAGCATCCAGTTCGACGACTGCACTTGGGGCATGTTCTGCGACCTCAACTATCAGGCCTTTATCGCCCAGGCAGGCGTCAAGCTGGAAGACCAGGCCAACGAGTACCTGCGCCTGAACAATCTGGCTTTGGAGGGCCGTCCTGCTGACTTGGCTCTGACCACCCACGTCTGCCGCGGCAACTATCACTCCACCTGGGCAAGCCGTGGCGGCTACGCTCCCATTGCACCCATCCTGTTTGCCCACGAGAACGTGGACGCCTTCTACCTGGAGTTCGACGACGAGCGCTCCGGCAACTTTGAGCCGCTGCAGTACGTGGCCGAGGGCAAAAAAGTCGTGCTAGGCCTTATCACCACCAAGTCCCCGCGGCTGGAGGATAAGGCTGCCGTTATCGCCCGCATCCACGAAGCCGAAAAGTACATCCCGCTGAATCGCCTCTGCCTCAGCCCGCAGTGCGGCTTTGCCTCCTGCGAGATCGGCAACAAGCTGACCGACCTCGAGCAGTGGAACAAACTCAAACTGGTGAAAGAGATTGCTGAGGAAGTCTGGGGTAAGTAACAGACATCCCCGAAACTAAATACAAAGACGCACCCTGTTGTCTGGCAAAACTACCCGACAGCAGGGCGCACTTTGTTATACAGATATTTTATGGATGGCGAAAGTGCAGCGCGTTTTACAGATCACTGCTTTTTAGTTTATCGATCAGCTTTGCATAAACGTGGGTGACAAACCATGGCTCGGTGGACTTTGCCAACGCTTCTTCAGGCGTGAACCAGGCCACGCCGCTGTTTTCGTCTTCCTTTATAGATACGGCCTCATCGGAGTCGGCCTCCAATAGGTAAGTGACGTTTAAATGCAGGTGGCTGGATACATACTGCCCCTTTTTGACATGCCCGTCCACAGTGAGGGATTCCAGCGAATAGATGTCCGGTGATACAGGACGCACATTGGCAATACCAGCTTCCTCTTTGACTTCCCGCAAGGCTACCGCCAGCAGGTCTGTCTCGCCGTCCGCGTGCCCGCCCAGCCAGGACCAGGAATTGTATATGTTGTGGTACACCAACAGCACCTTGCGGCGGTCCAGGTTCACCACCCAGGCCGAGGCAGTTATGTGTGCCACCTTATTCTGCCGCGTAAAGGCGTCATCATGGTCCTGTATCCAATGCAGGATCAGTTCCCTGTCGGCGGCCTCCTGCTCATTATAAGGTATATAGGCGGCAATTTGGTTCAGCAGTTTCTCACGTGTCATCTTGGCGGCACTCCTTTATAATAGGTATATCCCCATTATAAAGCAGAAATCCGCCGTGTAAACCAGATCATTTGCGGGAACAACAGGAAAAATATGTACTAATGTTGTGAATATATGATGAGCATCAAAATAAAACCACCGCAAATAGTATATTCTCATGAGAATATCCACCACATATAAGTTTAGAATTCAATTTTGTTGAAATTTGGAAAAATGTGTTGACAAACGCTTGCGGCGGTGGTATTATATACAAGCTGTCCGGCGGGACAC
>OGYU01000992.1_pt1 | contig 21195 bp, 31 predicted proteins | sample 1576581 | NCBI WGS metagenome assembly OGYU01 (sample SAMEA3541547, study PRJEB24748) | human gut metagenome | biome: human gut; feature: human-associated habitat; material: faeces | place: China | collected 2012 | reverse complement strand
TTATCCAATGCAATGTTAAATTCAGGCTTATCTTCACTTATATACTGCTTTTCACCTTCTACGGTTGCTGTGTATGGAATCCGGATTACGCACTGTGCTTTGCTTCCATACCAGGAAACTCCCAGGATTCTTGTTGCATAGAACTTTTCTCTCCGGTCTGCTCCGATTCGCAAATTAAAGATAGTCACATCACTGTTTGTCATCATACTCTTTCACCCACCTCCTGCTCAGCAAGCCAGTGTTCGCTAAGTATATCCTTACAGCGTTGTACATTTCAGCATGTAAAACAGTGTCGCTTTCAGCATCTGCGTAGCTGATAGAATATCCATCATTTGATTCAGACTTAACAGATGTTCCTTTTTTTTCGTTGTGTATTGCTACTAAGTCAGTTACACAGCAGATAGTGTCTCTAATCAAATCTGTAATTGTCAGTAGTCTCTGTATACGTCCAAATGTAACTCTATCAACAAACGCTTCTGCAAACTTTTCAGTCCGTCTGAAATCTTTTTCGGTTTTGATATAGACACCACCATACTCATCTTTATAATACGCAAAGTCTACATACAGTTTTTTTACATTATCCTTGACCATCAAAACACCTCTTTCCGGCAAATCCGTAGATTACAAAAAGAATCAACTATTCGCTGAATTTGCTTTTTCCTGCGTAGCTGATTCTTTTTCGTAAATTTTCTTTTCTTCCTTAGAGACTGTCTCTGTATCCAAGTTCTCAAGTGAATATCCCATGCTTTTGTAATATTTTGCCTTTCTCTCTGGAATCCGGCACGAACTTCCATCTTTCGTTGCTAAATACATAATACCTCCCACTTATTCTCCAGCTTTCAGCACTGCAAATGGGCATCTCTTTGTTTTATCTTTCTCAATAGAGTTGATAGGATTCGGAATCTCCCAGCCGAGGCGCATTACTGCACGGAGTGCCACCATATCGTTCTGCATTAAGTTGTAGGCAATTGAACCGTCTGAATTCTGTACAACTCCTTCTGTGAACAGTTTAAATGTAATATCCTGTCGAATAGAGTATACAAGCTGTGAGAAGTCTCCTGAAATCATAAGTGCTTTTGTTTTATCAAAAGCTCCGTTATTAGGGAAATTCATCGGTGAACCGTCAAGAGCATACTGCGTTGTTCCCTGCATATCTGATTTAAAAATCGGATTCCCTACCTCATCTTTAAGACCTCTCAATTTTGCTCTCATTGAAATGTCTGCCAAATGACCATTTACAAGATAACCGCTTCCTTCGACTTTCGCAATTACACCATCTTCTGCCATAATTTTATCATACAGATTATCTGATGCTCCTAATGTAACAAATGCTTTTGCTTTTGTTGCTGTTGTTACTAAATCTTCACGCCAAGTGGATGGTTTATCTACTCCAAACAATGCAGCTCCATCAATTACCCTTCCAAATGCTTCGGTCACTCTCGGTTTCACTTCTGCCCAGATATCATACTCGGAATCATCAAGCACAGCCTCTGGAATCGGAACAATAACTGCAATCTCTTCTGCTGTAATAAACTTCTTATCCCACGCCTGTTTTGTAGTTTTTTTCTGCCCATTATCACCATTTACGAAATACGCAATTGGCAGCATATCAAGCACTGGCATTTTATACTGTTTACTTGTCATATTAGCAAGTTTTCGCCCTCTCGATAAAACTGCTGACTGAGCAATTGTTCCTTGAATAATCTCATTACTTTCCTGAATCGGAATTAATGATTCGGCACCACTACGGTCAATAATATTTGCATCTTCAAACACTCTTAAATTCATTCTGTTGTTCATCTCATACCTCCACCATCTTATCTTCTTGCAGCTGCTCTGATTTTGTCATTAATAGACATATTCATATTTCCTCCAGAACCGTTTGAAGAATTTCCTGCTGATGAATCTGCAATTCTGTAAGAATTTCCACCCACAAATCTTGGATTTTCTTTCAAAAACTTCTCAGCTGCTTTTTCAAAAGTTGTTTTATCATCTACAAGATTTGATACTTTGAACATAATATAATCAAGGTCATCAGGCTTTACTCCCTTGCTGGACAGGAACTTTTCGTTTTTCATCTGCTTTACTTCATTCAAAGCATCGTCACGTTCCTGCTGCAATTTCGTAGCATCCGGCTGATTAGCTGCACGCTCTGCTTTAAATTTATTAATTGCCTGCGTAACTTCTGTTTCTGTCATTCCCTGATTTCTGAAAAAATTAGCAAGTGCTGTACGCTCTGAACGTTCTACACGTGCATTTGCAATTTCTTCCAGCTGTTCATAAGTATACGTTCCGGTATTATGTGCTCCGGATGCACTCCCAGCGTTTCCACCCTGCTGACCACCACCCTGCTGACCAGGGGCAGCTCCTTCGCCGGTTTCAAAGAGCTGTAAATTCATTCTGTACTTCATATTTACCTCCGTTTCGCCTCGACAGGCTCCCGAGCTTTTTATGCCTTCACGTTTTGGGCATTATAAAAACACCCCAAAGGGTGTTTCCTACAAAAATGTGATACAATTGTATTCTTTGTTGATATCTGTCATTCCCAGAAACCATGAATCAATTAAAAGCTGTCCTTTATCTGACAACTGTTCCCATTCAATTGTCGCCATTCCACTGTTAGTGCTTGCAACAACTCTATCATCTGTCAAATCTTTCAATGAATTAATTAAATTACATGTCAGAGCCGATACTGCCGCACATGCTCTATCAATGCCATCTGACTCTTTTCTTCCTGCATGTCCATTGATATAGACGCCTTTTTGTTTTACTTCTACTTCAATCATCATTTTCTCCATAAAAATACCACCGGTCATTTGACTGGTGGTAACTATATAACAGCTTTAAATGCTTTATTATACTCAATTTCTAACTTTCGTTTAAACTCTTCAATTTCTTCTGGTTTCATTCCTGGTTCTGCTAATGCACAAATATCTGGCACTTCTTCATTCAATATTTTTGTAGCTTGTGGCTGTTCTCTGTACATTTCGTCATAGTAAGCAACTAAAAAACCCTCTAATTTATCTGAAAAATCATAAATGTCCTCTGGAGTATTATCTAAAAAATCCTCGATATAATTCATGATTTTTTTAAACATTTTTCCATGCCTCCTTTGCTTCCTTTCTTCTTACAACAGAAACGATATCCTCTGTTTCCTTGTTTTGCACAATTAATAACTGTAGTTCCCTGATGAAATAAACAAATTTATTTTCGCCTTCCATATAGTTTGGCTGACCTTTAATAATATTCATCAACATTGCTTCCGATATTTCTGGTAGTCCTGGCTTATTTAATCGTGGAAGTCGACTAAGTGCATGAGTAGACATTATAATATCCTCTTTTGCAAATCTTTCCCATGCCTGTTTCGACTTTTCTTTAAATTCCTCTGACCAGCTTTTACTATCAATTTCACGATATGTAGAAAACCGATTTTGAAGCTGTGTCCACTTCTTATTGTCATTATATTTCACCTGCCCAAACTTTGCAAGAGAGCCAAGCGACGTTCCAAGGACTGCTTTATATTGTTTATACTGTGCAATATCTTTAGAAGCATTTTCTATCATTTCTGGAGGAAACATAGCATTTTGATACTTTGTATTTGTTGCTACTCTTCCACGCATGTCAAGATAGATACGTTCTCGTTCTTGAGGAAGTTTCATTTTATTTGAGAATCTTGCATACTCATTCAACTGAGCTTGATATTTTGCTTTTTGAAGAATGATTTCTTGCCGGTCCGCACCTCCATGCTGTAACAGACGAACTTTTTCACGCTGTGCCCTCATAGCAGTTTCCATTTGTCTCTGCTTCTGCTTTGCGCCATATAGAGTATAACCTTTTCCCTGGAACACTCTTGGTTTATTTTCTTTTTGATTCTGTTCTTCCAGCCACTCATCAGACCAGTTTCTTACTGATACTCCTTTGACAAAAGGATAATATGTATGGTAGCAGTTTGCTCCAAGAAGTCCTGTTACGGTACCAAGGCCACAGACAGAATACAGCTGTTCTTCCGACCAAACTTTACCTTGCCACACGGAATGAGTGGGACGTGCTCCTGCGTGCCACTCTACTTCAAAATACTCTGTTCCAAGTTTTTTTGCATTATACTCGGATATTTTTCCGGTAACTTGACTCACACCAGTTAATACCGCTCTTCTGGCAGCAACATCCACCCTGTTTGCTCTTCCAGAAGCATATTCTATTTTTCTGAGACCAGAATTTGTCAACTGAGTAACAACTCGTCTTAAAACACTATTATAGTCAAATGCTCCTGTTACAATGTCAAAACACGCATCATCTAAATAATTGATATAAATCTGCGACAATGGAGTTGCAATCTTTTTTCCATTTCCATAGTCTAAATAGAATCCTAGCGAATTTGTTATGTTTTCCAAATCTTCAAGGCTCTGTTCTATGATAGCCTCTGTAATCTGTTTCAACTGCCCATTCTGTTCAAACTGAATATACTGTACATTAACCTGCTCATATATGTCTTTATTTCGTACATATTCCGATTCAATCACATTATCATACAGTTCAAACATTTCTGGATAAGAAGCGTCTAATACCTGCTTAATTTCTCTTTCAATATCTTCTGAAGAATATCCAATGATTTGCAATCTGTTAATCTGCCAATCTGCTGTACTGGTAATTTTACCTGTCTTTTTGATTCGCTGAACAATATCTTGCATGATTCTCATTTCTAAATTTTGATATCTCTGAGCAATTTTGGCAGCCATTTTATTTTTGTAATCATCTCGCATACTACTCTATCACCTGATTCTGCTCCGGAAGATTTTTCTTTGCTTGCTCCTCTGTCTCGCCGTACCACTTCGCACGGTATTCTTCAAGTCTCATAACGCCCATGCTAACATCCTGCCGGTCCTGCTGCCGTTCAGAGTCTTTATCCTCAATAATCGAATCATCAAAATTAATCACAATGTCTGCATCAAGTTCTAATTGATTTCCAGCCACAATACCAAGTCGAATGATAATTCTGATTAGCTTTTTCAATGCATCTTCTAAAATGATTTCATGTTTCTTTAACATTCTATACATATCAGAGTTCTCTGAAATAACCTCTGTCGCAGTCTTGACACTTTTACTCTCGAAGCGATATCGTTCCGTTCCAAATCCGCATTTTAAAGACAGATAGTTCAAATCATCATTAATTGCTTTACTGTGCTGTTCCACCCGAAGATTCATATCAACTTCTTTAATCAGACCATTCTGTTCCTTGTCATAATCCTCCGGAAGTGCATAAAATACACTATCGTCTGGGTCAAATGCTGGTGTCCCATCAATATTAGTCAGCATCTCAGGTGCAACAAAGATTCTTTTTCTTCCAAGGTCAAATTCATTGCAGTATGAATCAAACTCAGTGTCCAGTTTTTTTAACACATCAATCGCATTTGCAAAGATAGCAATTCCCATAGGATTGCACTCTTCTGCATTGTTCGTAATATTTAAACGGTCGATGACAAACTGTGGCTCTGTAGAGCCTGTTTCCGTCCTCTCTGCCATATTAACGAAAGGTTTTAGTTCTTTCCACTCTTCTTTTGTTAATTCACGCCCTTCAACGCTTCCTCTTGTACATTCTAGAACATTGTTTTCAATTACATAATTACCATCCTCGTCTAACCGATGAAACTGTATATGAACATATTTTTTCTGCCGAACCGTATGTACAAAGGTAAAAATGCACTCTGTTACTATTCCATTGTTCCAGCTGACTGGATAAATGTTCTTTGCATCTACATAGTTGATACCAATTTTTCCATTTATTACGCTTCCATCTTTTTTAACTGACATATTGTACAAATATGGAATATATGCAACTGTTCCGGAATATGCTTTTCGTTCCTGGTAATCATTTCCCATAACAAAAAACTGATTATTATTAAGCACATTTTGCACAAACTCTTGTGTTTTCTCATCGCTTAATGTAATCATTACTTTTTCATTCAAAAGCAAGTCTGCAATGTCCTCTGACAGCTTCTTTGCCATTCCCATGCTCTTTCTCCTGCATCGTTTGACTGTTCCTCGTCCGCTGTATACTTTATAAAAACTAAACTGCCGAACATTTGAGTTGTACCAGCTTATCCACTTATCAATCTTTCGATAAAATGATATATCTACTGTATCAATTCCCTTTTTTCTAAAATAATCGAAAATATTCATCCTTGTCTCTCACCTCCCTGCTAATTTTCTTTTGTATCATCATCATTGGGCAACCAGTATTTTATTTTGCTCCATGCTCCCATGACTGCATAGCGGATTGCGTCCATACAGTGATCATTCTCTTTCACTGGCACTTCTTCGCCTTTTTCAATAGACTTTTTATCGTACTCATACACTCCAAATTCTTTTACTGCGTTCTCTTGCTTCGGAGCAATTGACATAATATCAAACGCAAGGACTTTCTGCACACGGCTGATTCCCAGTGCTACATTATTTTCAGCATCCCTAAGAAATACTTGATAATCCAGATTTCTTGCTTTAGTTGCTCGTTTTACTTCTTCTGCCAGACCCTTTGCTGATGGATCCAAAAAAACATAAAAGACTCGGCTGTCATATTGCTCATGCAAATCATTCATGAGTTTAGCTAAGTCTCTTGCATATTCTGATGGACTTCTTTGCTTTCCAGTCTCTCGCCCACTGTGATAATATTCTGCTAAGCCAGAAAACCTTTTTTGATAAGTATCAAGCCCGAAAGCCTGAAATGTTGTCGCATTTTGCTGACCGTAGTCTCCACCAATATAAATTCTGTCATATTTTCTGTCCGGATTCGTTTTTTGCCTATGCCGTTCTCCAAACATATAATATATCAGCTCATCCACGCCAACGGATTCTCCAAGCCACGTCCATCTGTACATTTTAGGGTCAATTAACTCCATTGCTTTTGCTGAATTAATCAAATCCTGTCCTAACCAATCCACAGGCACATCCCTGTAATCTGTATGCACGTGGATGCAATCTGGACGCTTTTCCATTTTTTTACACCAGACATTTACTGGTGCATTTGGATTTTTAGGAGGATTATACAAATAAATCATCTGGAACCCTGCTTTATTTCCTCGAACGAAAGTCGCTTCTATATTTGCAAGTTCATCTTCGCCCTCGCCGTCATCGAAGAACTCTGTCAGCTCATCAAGAACAACCAACTTAATCGGCTTATCTTCATCAATAATACCTTTTGTATCATCTATACCATCTGAACCAGAAAAATAGATTGTCGTATTAAACTTTTTATAAGTGATTTCCATCGGACTTTTTGTTATATAAAAACGATTTTTTGGTAATTGAAGCCGATTAATACCTCGAAGCATTTCTTTATATACTGTCTTACGCAGTTTATTGTGATGCTTACGCAAGACAACAGCGGAGCCATACGCATCATCTATAATCTGATAAACTGTTCTAATACCTGCATAGCTTGATTTTGTTCCGGCACGTCCTGAAGTAAGTATAATATGCTTATGCTGCTTATCGTTAAATATCGGCAAATACTTCGGTATTACTATTTCTGATATTCTGATTTGCTTTTTCGCCTGCATCGTTAATTACCTCAATTCCATCGTCATTGATATCTGCCTCTGCCAAAGATAACCTCTCTGTTTCCGCTTTTATCTTCGCTATTCTCGCTTTCTGCTCCTCAGACGCAAGCTCCCAGCCTTTATGTAACATCTCATCATACTGTTTAATCAGCGACCTTAATTCTCCTTGTGCCCTCGCCTGTGCTTTTAAGAACTCGTTTTGCTTATCCCAAGCCTGCTGCACTTCCCATTTTTCGCCTATAACATTTCCTGTTTTATCTTCGACTTTTTCTATTGTTTTATCTTCATGGTCTTTCACGTAAGCAATTTTCTGCGCTCGAATAATAGCAGCATAAGCAATCTGTATCTGATGCCACAATAGGTCAAGAGGATTCGCATTTTCAACTGCTTCAAAAATTTCTCTTGTTTCCTCTGGCAAGTACTTAGAAAAGAATCCATATTTCTCTGCATTTTTATTTTGCTTTGGTGCTCCTCCACCAATATTACCTACTGCATTTTTGTTTCCTGGCTGACCACCTTTTCTTTTCGCAACGTTGCGTTTTTCTTTTGCAACGTTGCAATCCCATTGATATCTATTCTTCCAGCTACGAACCGTTCCTTCTGGAATGTTTAGCTGATTTGCAATCTCTATTAATTTCAAGCCTTTATCATATAATAGCTTTGCTTTCTTTGCTCTTTCATCTGGTGCTCTTGCCAAGCCCCACCACCTCTCAGTCATGTTTGTTTTGTAAGTAAATTTAAAAATAGCACCCAGCTAACTGAGTGCTACACAGATAAAAATATAAAATAAAATAAAGGAGAAACCTGCAAGATTAGTTCTTGCGGACTCTTGACGCTAACTCCGCCAAGTGAGTTGAGTACGCCGTCACGTACTAACAAAGCAGAGAGATTCGAACTCTCATCCAGCCCAACACTGTGTTCTGCCATTAAACTATGCTTTGCACCTGCTGATATCAACAGCAGGCTAAATACGATTCAAAAAGTTATGTAGGAGGTTTGCTTTATTGAAATCAAAAAACCAACCAATGGCTTAAGTATTAAAAGGTATATATCCTTTAACACTTGTTTACACTATATCATATCTGGAACTATCATTTACTATCATCTTTTTTAAATTTTAAAATTTTTTAATGCTGTATTTCGTAATCTATATGTCTGTGCTTCTCCATATCCTATTTTTTTAGCTACTTTTTTCCACGTTAGTCCATCAAGATAATATCTCTCTAGTACCTCTCTTTCTTTTGCATTGTCCATATTTTGTAGTTTTTTCTCTATCTCCATCCGTAATTTTATACTTTTCAGATGTTTTTCTCTTAACTCCTCATTTAATTTTTCTTCTAACACAAAAATATCTGACAAATCACTTTTGCTGTATGCTCGTGGCATCCCATCCACTGTTGCAGACGGAAATAATTTATCCATCTGCATTTTATCAATTCTTTCTTTAATAAGTTTTTCTTCTCTTTTAGCATTTTTATACTGTAAAAGATATTGAACTTTTTCGTAGATTTCTTCCTGTTCCACTGGCATCGCCTCCTCTCGTGTTACTTGCTATCTTCTTATTTTCCGGAAGTCATCCCAGAAGAATGTTTCCTGCAAACCATTGCCTTTTACTTTGAAATGCAGCAGGATGAAATGCTCATAGACTCCTGCAACAGTCGCTTTCTTGATTTCCACTCTTTTGCGTTTTCTCCCATCCGAGATATCGGAATCTTCCACCTGAATCTTTACTTCTTTCCCAACACGAACATTATGTAATTGTTCCAGCTCCTGCTGTCTTTTCTTGTCTCTCTCCACCGCTCTCGTTCCCCAGAGCACTTCGGTGCTCTGGGATGTAATATCTTTATAACTCACTTTCATTTGCCTCCGCCCAATCAATTCTTTGCCCACAGTTCGGGCAATAATCATATTCATCATAATCAACTTCATATCTGCTTCCGCAGCATGGGCAAATCCACTCGTCCCATACCGCTGTTCCGTCTGGAGCATAGCCATCCCCATCAAATGTTGGCTTTTGGGGAATCTCTTTCTGGCAATATTCTCTTAACAATGATTTAATCTCTTCTGAATTGCAATCCTCACCGCCTGATTCTCTTACCATCCTGCCACACTCTCTAAAATCTTCTACCATTCCGGTCGAGTCAAATTCTAATACAACTCCATTTTTCAGTGTTACTCTCATTTCTTTTTCTCCTCCATCCATTTCTTTAAGTACTCTTCCTGCTCCGCATCGTCCACTTCTCTGTCAGTATCTCGAACAATCATCCAGCAGGTTGCTGTAAGTGCTAAGAGCACTAATACAAACATAATCACTTTCAATTTATCACCTCTTTTTCTATACAAATCTTAGTTGTCCATTTTTTTGTTTCTCCCCAATTCATTTATTTCAACAACGCTCGTTCAAGTTCACCCATGTCATAGCTTCTTTGCTCAAAATTATTAAATTTATTTTTTTGATAATTGCGCTTGGGCGCTTTTTCTTTATATTCTTTTATATCTTTTATATTCTTATTATTCTTGTTTGTGTTCACTTGTTGTTCATCTGTTGTTCGCTTGTTGTTCACCTGTTGATTATTTCGTTGTTCACCTTTTTGGTAAACGTCCCACGAAACTATTGTAATTAAGCGGTTTTTATTAGAAGTTTGTTGTTCAATCTGTTGTTCATTTTCAAAAGTTTTTAAAATTCTAGTTACTTTATTTTCGTCAATCTTCAATTCGGACGAAAGGACTTTTCTACCAGTGATTAATTGCCCTGGTTTCAATGTAATTTTCTCACCCTTAAATATAATCGGGCAGGGTGCATGTGACGCCTGTAACAGCAAATAAACCCACAATGCAAGGTAATCAGAGTCTTTCATAACAACTGGATTATCTGCCAGTTTTCTATGTAATTTAATCCATCCACTCTTCATTTTAGGACGCCTCCTTTTGCAGCCCTACAAACCGCAGAGCTGCTATGTATTTGTGTGATATATGTGATAAGCAGCATGAACTGCGAATCCCCTTTTTACTCGTCTTGATATTTCTTTTTTAAATAATTAAGCATTTTCCCTAATGCAGCATCTTCCATATCTTCAACGGTTTCATTTGCATCAATATATCCGAAGCTCTTTAACCATTCATCTAACTCTGGTTTGCAACCATTCTTTTTCCATATTTCCTTTGCCATTTTAATTCTTGCATCTCTTGCATTTTTAGTATCTGGAAGGTCGCTTTCTTCAAAATCAAATGGACGTTCATTCTTCACCCACATGTTGAATCCAAGTCCTGTGTGGATTGCAACGCACTTTACAAAAGAACGACACATACTATTCCAAACAACTTGCTGATTCAAAGAATTATCTTTAACTGGGTTCTTTCCGTTCATTACAGGTGACTGCATGTAATAAGTGTTATCATCAATTACAACTTTAATTCTTGTCTCATAACAACGATTTTCCACGTTATATTTATCTTTAAAAATAATATCTGTATGTCTCAATGCACTACCTGTTTTTTCGTCCGGAACCGGCTCAAAATACGCTCTTTCCGCTCCATTTTCTCGTAATAACTCAATACATTTAGCCCAGTTTAAATATAAAAAGCCATCCCTTTTATCGCAGTATTTTTTAACATCTACCTTTACAAGCTCACTATATGGTTTTAACATCTTCTATCTCTCCTTTTTATAACTCTCCTGTCCAGAAATACAGTTCATCTGTTTTTTCATCGTATGAAATAGATTCCAGAAAATCCCATTTAGGATTGTCACCATCAATTACCTTTACTCCTTTTTCGTAAAGTTTGTCTAACAAAATATTGATAATTCCACAAATTTCAATTGGACCATTCCCCTGTGTAATTAAATCAATTAAATCAATTTTTGTATCTGAGCATGTAGCATCTACACCATATCTTGCACTCATCTTCACCCTTCTTTCTGCAATGCACTTCCAAGCACTGCTGCAATAACTTCAACAGATACATTTTTCTCTTCACGCCATCCAGCAATCAAACTATCCAGGACTCTGACTTTCTCCGAATCTCTTACTAACTCTTCATACTCGATTGCTCCGATTGTTACACTATTTACCATTGCTTCCTATTTCTCCTTTAACATTGTTTTTTCTACCCAATCAGCAAACATAATTGCTCTATCTGCTTGTTTCTTCTGCTCTTTCTGCCATTTTGCATCGATTACAGTCGTAATTCCGAAGCACACTACAGCTCCGGCTATTGCTGCTACTAAAAACAGCATTGCTAATGTATTATTGCACTCTATCGCTTCATAGAGCCAACCACCAATGCAAGTTCCAATCCAGAGTCCTGCGATTGTTTCTGTAATAGATTCCACTTTTTTCTTGCTTTTCATTGATTTTCCTCTTTTCATCTGCTAAAATCATAATGAAATCTTTTATCTTTAGTCCCACAGGAATTGCACTTTCCTATGGGACGTTTTTATTGGATTGCAATCCCTTCGATTTCCATGAAACGCTTAGCATTGATAAAATACACCCACCTGTTCGCTGATGTATGTATCGCATAGCCCCATGGAAATACTCCTTGCTGGAGTCCCTTGCGGACTGTTACATGATTCATTTGCAACAGCTCTGCTGCCTTATCAACTTCCAGTTTCGGAATCACTTTATCTCTTACGTCCGATGTTGGAAGCACAAATACTTGTTCATCAGCTTTTGCAAAGTAATCTGATGAGAGTCCAAGAGCAGTTGCAAGGTCACGCTGAACCGCTTCGGACGGAATTTGCTTTCCGGAAAGGTATTGACTGATTGAGCCTTTGCTCTTTCCAGTCAAACCGCATACTTGAACTTGATTTAAGTCCAGCTCCTGCATAGCATTTCTTAATTTTTCCGCAAATCTCAAAATATTCACCTCCTCTCACGCTGCTTCAATAAGTGGCATATAGCCCTCTTTTTTCAACAGTTCATACAAAAACAACCGTCCTTTTTGAGTCCATTCTGTTTGCATCTTCACATCAGCCATTCCATTTGAACGCACAATGTCAATCGTTCTGCTATGTACATACCCTTGATTTTGGTATTTTGAATATAAAACCCACTGACCGTTAGCTTTGTACTGCACTTTCAAATCATTTAAAATCTGATTCATCTTTCTAGCACTCATACCGTAGTCTTTTGCAATCTGTGTCATCAGCACAAGCGATTTGCTCTGCAAAATTGTATCTACATAATTTGCTTTCGGCTCTAATTCGCTGATAATCTTCTGTTGCTCTACTACTTGACCTCCAAGAAACTTGCAACGGTCCTTTAAGGAATCAATCTGTTTAGAAGCAAACTGTAAAGCACGAGCCATAACCTGCTCCGGTGTGTTCCATGCTTTTTCGAGGTCGATGAAGTACTGACGGATTTGCTTTCCTTCCGGCGAACGCTGAATCATACAGATTTGCTTTGCCATGTCGATGGAAATTTCGTGGTCAATATATGTAGTTTCATTTCCTTGAGCTGTTAGTCTTTTTTGACTAATAGCTTTGAAGTCTACATTTTCTGAGAAACCGTACTCTTTCATTCTCTCAAACCATTTTGTATACTGAGTTCCAATATTCAGAACTTCATGTAACTCTCTTGCCAATACTGTTGGTTGCTCTGTATCGTAATTAACTTTAATCAAGTCATTCATCATTTTCCTCACTCCAATCCTTTAATTTTAGTCAGAAGTTGCTCCACATTCTCGTCTAACTCTCTTAAATTTTCAATAATTCCAGTCACTGCTGGATACTCAAGTCTGCCTTCCGAATCTTTTCTTCGCTCCATCTGTTTCAAGAAATGCAATCTCTTTTTGTAATATCCTTGCACCCAAATTAAATGAGTTTCAATGTCATCTAACTCAGATTTAGTGAGTGCATTGCTTCGAACTTCGGTATCCAGCTTTCCAATAATTTGAACGCCATACCCAACCGCACATGTATGTTCAATTCTGCATCCTCTGTACTTCTCCCATCCATTGCAAAAGAAAGCTACATCTGCTGTAGCAAGTAATTCAAGCGACTTTGCAAGATACCAAAGTGGTTTCGCATCATGAGGTGCCTCCTGGAAGAAAGAATCAATAACCTCTACATCCTCTCCAAGCATTTCTTTCACTACTCTAACTGCCTTTTTTCTTTCAGCAAGAATTTCTTCATCTGTTTTGTCTCGCATTGGCTGCGAAATAAATAATCTTTTCATTTTGTTACTCCTTTTATACAACTTAAACGACATATTTTTTGTGTGCCTGCGCTAAATCATCTTCGGATAAATCGAGATAAATCTGTGTTGTTTCAGTGCTCTCATGCCCCAGCATCTTCGATACTTGCAAAAGCGGCATCCCCCTCTTCAATGCCATAGTCGCACACGTTCGGCGGAATTTATGCGGATTTGCTTTGTCTATCCCCGCTCTTTTTGCTATTCTAACAACCACCTTTTCGATGGAGGCTTTATCTACATGCTCATCTTTTTCCATTTTTTCTGGGTCTTTCCACCAATCTTTCATAATTTTTTTTGACATTCCTTTTTTATTCCATTTGTTGAACAATTTTCCTTTTGGGAATAGAAATGGATTATCATCTTTGCGTTCACTTAAATATTGCTCTAGTGCCAGTTGTGCTTTAGCATTTAAGTAAACATATCTTTCCTTTGCACCCTTCCCTCGAACTAATATCTTGCTACCTTCAATGTCTGCTAACAGAATTTCCGTCAATTCAGTAACTCTGCATCCTGTCGAAAGCAACATTTCAACTATCGTTTGTTCTCTTGCGTTTTCCGTTGCGAGTCGTAGCTTCTCAATTTCTAATTCTGTAAAAGCTTTCTTTTTTATTTTTTCTGTTTTAATTTTATCGACTTTTGACATTGGATTCCGTTTGATTATTTCTTCTAAATAAAGCCAAGTAAAAAAGCTACTAAAAATTGCTATTTCGCCTGCAACCGTTACTTTTAACACTTTATTTTTTCTGAGTCTAAAAGCTATATAGCAACGGATATCATCTGCTGTAATATCATCAACCGTTTTTCCAATTTGTTTTAAAGTCGCTTTGATACTTCTTTCATAGCTTTTTAATGTTTTTTCTGTACATCCTTTTACTTGTTTTACAAGCAAAAATTTTTTCAGCAAGTACTCATTTCTATCTTCCTGCACTTCAACTCCTTTTGTATGTCTGCTTGTGATTTCTACATCGCCCAAAAGCAAATACAAATCACATTTTGCTTCTCTTGCATCAATCCCATAACCAGCGGCCCATACCGCCAGTTTGTTGATGACATCTTCTCGACAATCTTGCGTTTCATCCATCATTAAGCATCTCCTTAAATTCTTTTGAACCACATCTTTGTAGATACTACTAAAACATTATCTTTGCACAACCATGCTCTGTCTGAACAAATCCGTCATTCTGTTCTATATTTTTCAAGAACTCTACTACTTCACGCTGTGTCTGAAACGCTTTAAAAATATTATGCGTCACTGTCCAGCACAAGAAATACTTATATGACGTTCCGTCATATAAATCCAAATTTGCCGGCATTTCTGTTAAGCTCATTTGATTGTTGAGCTTTGCAGCTAACTTCTCCATTCTTTTTCGCATTTTTGCCACTCTCCTTTCTATGCTGTTCTTTCTCCAGCAGACTCTAAACCCTCTCGCTTTCTGCATACTGCCGCTAATGCCATGACTGTCGCATCGAGATAATACTCTTCACGCTCCGTCATGTGAGGATACGTTTCTTTTAATAGTTTCAATGTTCTTTCCTGTGCCTCTGTCATTGTCATTGTTTCACTTCCTTTCTTCGGGTTTTTAGTGAGGTCCTGCATCCCTCGTGGATTATTTAGTTTTGTTTCTATACCACAATCTTAAGACCGTATAGAACATTTGTCAAGTCCTTTTTGTTCTTTTTGAACCTTTTTTGTTCTTATGCCACATTTTTATATTGATTTTTATTCTTTTTTGTTGTACAATGCAATTAATGAAGGGGGTGAATAAACATTGAATGAACGTTTAAGAAAGTTAAGAAAAACATTAGGCTTAACTCAACAAGAATTTGCCGATAGGTTGAAAGTTCCAAGAAATACAATAGGCGGATACGAAGTTGGCAAAAGTAATCCTAGCGACGCTGCCGTAAATAATATATGCAACACTTTTAACGTTAACGAGCACTGGCTCCGTACCGGCGAAGGCGAAATGTTCATCGAGCTAACAAAAGAAGAAGAAATTGCAACTTTCATAGGTGAAGTTTTGAGAGATGAAGATGATTCTTTTAAGAAACGTTTAATCTCTGGACTGGCAGCACTGGATGAAACAGGATGGGAAGTTTTAGAAAACTTTCTCAATTCAATCCAGAAAAAAGAAAACTAAGGTGAATTTATTTGAAAGAAAGATTAAAGCAATTAAGAAAAACATTAGACTTAACTCAGCAAGAATTCGCTGAGAAGTTAGGAATAAAAAGAAGCACAATGGCAACATACGAATCTGGCAGAAACGAACCTATCGATGCCGTTATTTCTCTTATCTGTCGTGAGTTTGATGTTAATGAGCATTGGCTCCGGACTGGAACTGGCGAAATGTTCACTCATCAAACAGATGATGAGCAATTAACTTCATTTATTGTCAAAATTCTTGCAAATAAATCTACTTCATTCAAAAGGAAATTTATTTCAATGCTGTCAGCTCTGGACGAGTCCGACTGGGACGTCCTGGAGAAAATGGTTACATTACTGAAAAAAGAGGACTGATAGTATCAGCCCTCCGCTCTGGAATTGCTTCGATATTACAGATGTAACAACGCTTTTACATAAAAGTAAATTAAGCGCAGTTTTCGCTCATCTGCCTTATCCAACAGTTCCACAATCAGTTTTTTGTAATCCATACTATGTACCTCCGTTTCTGCACAACCCGAAACGAAATTCCTTTCATTATGTTACTACTTTTCAGAACAAAAAGAAAGGTTTTTTCGAACATTTGTTCTATTCAGGTTGTTTTATCTGTCGTTACACTAATTAAACGCCTTTTGCTGGCAAAAAATTACAGAAACGGAGAAATCGTCCGTTTTAACGGACACTTATTTGACTTGCGAGTCAAAAAGGTCTGTAATATGACATTTCAGACCTTCGGCAAGCTTTTCTAACGTGCAGATTCGAGGGTTTGAATCCTCGCTCATACATGAATGTATAGCAGATTTTGAAACTCCTGACATGATCGAAAGCTGCCGGATTGATACATTTTTCTGATACATAATTTCGCTTAATAGTATTTTCATACTAATAGTATTTATCAGAAACGATAAATTATGTATCAATATGCAATTAAAAAGAGGGGGAATAAAAACTCAATGACGGTTAACGAACGTCTGCGATATGTAAGAAAAAGGCTATTATGTCTTACACAAGCTGAGCTTGCAGATGATTTAGGTATAAAAGAAAGCACTGTTGGCTCGATGGAGCGCAATGGCAGAAATGTCACTGAACAAACATTAAAACACTTCTGCTTGCGATATGACATAAATGAAGAACGGCTTCGAACTGGGGGTGGAAAAATATTCGCAGAACAAAATACACTAGATGCATTTGCGAAAGCTCATAAAGTATCAGAATTTGAAATTGAAATTTTCAAAAAATTTCTTTGTATTGAACCTGATTCAAGACATATTATTTTGAAAAAAATGCAAGAAATTTTTAACTAACACAAATAAAGGAGAACAGAATATTTATGAAAAAGAAATTTGTAGCAATGTTATTAGTAGGAGTTATGATATTTTCATTCACGGCATGTGGAAGCTCTACATCTAAAGACAAAGACTCTGATAGCAAAAAAATTGAAGAAACAGTGGACACTGATGAAGAAGATACAGATGAATCCGATGATGTTGAAGCAGAAACTGAAGAAGCTACAGATGCTGACGAAGAAAGTGAAGAAACAATAGACATGGATAAATGTATCTCTGATTTAAAAGAAAATCTTCCGCTCGAACCAGACTATACATTTGTCCGAGATTATTCAATAAGCATGAATGACGATGATCAGATTGCCATCACAGCTGTTGTCGATGATGCAACTGACCCAACTATTGCACTTGACTTCGCTGACACTCTTGTACGACAGCTCAACTTATATGCTCAAATGCAAGATTCATCTATCGAATCAGCGTCAAAAGATTTTTATGGCGGTTTATACAAACGCTATAGTGCACTTGTCGGAGTAGCTCCAGCAAGTAAAATAGATGATAAAGATAGCTGGTTTGTTCACGATGGCATTGTTGGTGGAAAAGTCATGCTCAAATTAAATAAAGCATACCGATAGAATTTATTTCACAATAGAATACAAAAACCGCCCTGATGTTGGCGCATCAAGACGGCTCTGTTCCCGTTATAGGATAATAAATATAACTTTTCAACAATCATTCTACCATAACGGGAACAGCTAAACAAGCCAAATGTTTGGCTGTTATTTTTGTACCCATTTTTAGGATAGGAAAGGATGATGTTAGTTATGGCTGAAGGTGTAAGAAAAAGAGGTAAGACCTGGTCTTACTATTTTGACACTGCAAAAATTAATGGCGAACGAAACAAAATTGAAAAGGGTGGATTTCGTACACAGAAAGAAGCCTTGGACGCAAGAGCCGCTGCTATTGCAGAATATAATAGTGCCGGCAGAACATTCTCACCCAAAGAAATCAGTGTTGCTGATTTCTTGGACTATTGGCTGGAAACTGCAATCAAGAAAAATATTGATCATGGATATAGTTATAGAACATTTCGTGACTATGAATCAAAAATTCGATTACACTTAAAACCTGCATTTGGTATTTACAAATTAAGTGCTTTTCAATATACGCCCGATAAGGTCCAGGAATGGATTGATGACATGAAACTGAAAGGTTTTTCAAAAAGCATGGTTAAAAACACGTTAACTTGTCTGCAAGGTGCTATGAATTATGCAATTTTGCCATTGAAATACATTCAATACAATCCTTGTATTCCGGTCAAAATCGGTAAAATGCCAATAGACATGGACGCAAAAGCTCATGCTGAATATGTTTGCTCTAAAGAAGAATTTGACAGGATTCTGGCACGTTTTCCGGAAACCAGTCCGTTTCACCTATCTCTCGTAGTTCCCTATAGCATTGGCTCGCGAATCGGTGAAACTTTTGCAATTGATTTAGAAGAAGATATTGATTTTTCAAAACACGAATTAAGAATCAAAGGTCAGATGATTAAAATCGAGAAAACCTGGTACATCAAACCACCAAAATATGATTCTTATCGCACTATAAAAATCGGACAGACGTTAGAAAAAGCTCTGAAATATGCTATCAAACAAAGAAAAATAAATATCATGAAATATGGCGGTGAATATTTAAAAACATACCTGCTGCCAGATAATTCACTCACCCAGGTCAGAGCTGATATAGCAGTGCCGTATAAAGAAATCTCTCCTCTGTGTCTAAAAGAAAATGGTAAATTACTTACACCTGATTCTTTCAAATACTGTGCACGAGTAATTCATTATGAATTAGATAACACATTATTCCACTCGCACTGTTTGAGGCATACACACGGCACCATTCTGGCAGAGGGTGGTGTAAATCCTAAGACGGTTATGGAACGTCTTGGACATAAGGATATCACAACCACATTACAGACATATACATTCAATACAGAAAGTATGCAGCAGTTTGCTGTTGAGGTATTTGAGAAGAAAATACAAGCATAAAAATAAACGGTTGAACGTCCCTGATTTGTTCAGAGTGTTCAACCGTTTTTCTGTGTTTTTACGATATTTTATTTTGTGGGTGGCAAATCGGTGGCAAATGAACTGAACTTCACTCATGAAGCCCCTAAAAAGTGCTTATTTCCGTGTTAAAAGTGCCACAGTTTCAACGTGTTCCGTCCAACTAAACATATCAACTGGCACAGCGCTTTTTGCCTCATATCCATGTTTTGTTAAATATTTTAAGTCTCTTGCAAGTGTTTCCGGATTACAGGAAATATACACCACTTTTTCAGGTGCAAGTTTAATCACAGAACTCAAAAATGCCTCATCACTTCCGGCTCTTGGCGGATCCATAAATACAACATCGACTTTCTTGCCCTGTCCAGCCAGATTTACCATGAATTTTCCGGCATCCCCCTGATAAAATTTCACATTTTTAATTCCATTTCGTTTGGCATTGATAATCGCATCTTTTACAGCGTCTTTATTTAATTCTACACTGATGACTTCTTTTACATGACTGCTTGCAATCAGACCAATCGTTCCGATTCCGCAATAAGCATCAATGACTTTCTCTTCTCCCTGTAATTTCGCCATTTTAATTGCTTTTTGATATAGTTTTTCAGTCTGTACTGGATTGACCTGATAAAACGAAGCCGGAGAGAGGCGGAAGGTACAACCGCAAAGCGTATCTTCAATAAATCCTTTTCCATATAAAGTAATATTACGTTCTCCAAGTACCATGCTTGTCTTTTTATCGTTTACATTTAAAATAACCGTTGTAATTTCAGGATGAAGTTTTCTAAGAGCTTTCACAAAATTATTTTTTGATGGAAAGATTGGAGAAGCACATACTAATACTACCATTACTTCACCGCTTGCAAACCCTCGCCTTACCATGACATGACGCAGTAACCCATATCCGCTGTCCTCGTTATAAACTTTTATCTTAAAAGATTTTAATAAGCCTCGGATATCTTTGATAATTGCATCCGCAGTCTGGTCTTCTATCAGACATTCATCAACCGGAACAATACGATGTGTTCCTTCTTCATAGACTCCGGAAACAATACTGCCATCTCGTCTGTGTGCAAACGCTGCATTGACTTTATTTCTATAATGATATGGATTTTTCATACCAATAATCGGTTCTACCGGACAGATATCTTTCAAAAGTTTTCTGATCTGCTTTTGCTTTTTCTTTAACTGTTCTTCGTAAGAAATCCCCTGCCAACTGCATCCGCCACATTTTTTTGCCACTGGACATACTTTTTGTTCTTCCATTTCATAACAACTCCAATTTTATTTTTTTGTTTCATTATATCAGATTTCCTCTTTGCTTAAAAGCTATGTTATTCTGTACTTTTTTTATAAAATATGCTATTATTTTATTTTGTAAACTTTTATAAACCTATTAAAAAGAGAGGACTACAAAAATGCTCCAAACAATTGAAGCAGTTAACTCTGCTGTAAACAACTTTATCTGGGGTGTGCCTGCCATGATTTGTATCATCGGTGTCGGTCTTTACTTAAGTATCCGTACCCGATTTTTGCAAATCCGCAAGTTCCCTTATGCAATCAAAACCACAATTGGACGTGTTTTCCGTAAAAGAGAGGCTTCTGATGGCGCAATGACTCCATTTCAGGCAGTCTGTACGGCACTTGCCGCCACAGTCGGTACCGGTAATATCGCCGGAGTTGCAGGTGCAATCGCAATCGGCGGTCCAGGTGCCGTATTCTGGATGTGGATTTCTGCTGCCCTTGGCATGTGCACTAAATTTTCAGAAGTTACCCTTGCAGTTCACTTCCGTGAAACCAACGCACGGGGAGAACTGATCGGCGGACCTATGTACTACATAAAAAATGGTCTTGGAAAGAACTGGAGATGGCTTGCTGCTTTATTCTCTCTTTTCGGTGTCTTAACTGTATTCGGCACCGGAAATGCTACACAGG
>OGYU01000991.1_pt1 | contig 21195 bp, 19 predicted proteins | sample 1576581 | NCBI WGS metagenome assembly OGYU01 (sample SAMEA3541547, study PRJEB24748) | human gut metagenome | biome: human gut; feature: human-associated habitat; material: faeces | place: China | collected 2012 | reverse complement strand
CGGATAAGCCGCATCGTAAATGTGCGCGTATCGTCGGTGATACGATGGGTAAATACCATCCGCACGGAGACAGTTCTATTTATGGTGCACTTGTAAATATGGCACAGGAGTGGTCGACCAGATATCCGTTAGTTGACGGTCATGGAAACTTTGGTTCCGTGGACGGTGACGGCGCGGCTGCCATGCGATACACGGAGGCGCGTCTCAGCAAAATTTCAATGGAAATGCTTGCCGATATCGGAAAAGACACCGTTGATTTCGTGCCAAACTTTGATGAGACGGAGAAAGAACCTACCGTTCTGCCATCCCGTTATCCGAACCTTTTAGTAAACGGAACTACCGGTATTGCCGTTGGTATGGCAACAAATATTCCGCCGCACAACCTGCGCGAAGTCATCAATGCCGTAGTAAAGATCATTGACAACAAAGTCGAGGAGGACCGCGATACCGACATTGAAGAATTACTTTCCATCGTCAAAGGTCCGGACTTTCCTACCGGAGGCATGATCCTTGGAACAGCCGGGATCAATGAGGCTTACCGTACCGGACGTGGAAAAGTCCGTGTGCGTGCAATTACAGATATCGAACCAATGCAAAACGGCAAAAACCGTATCGTGGTAACCGAACTTCCGTACATGGTCAACAAAGCGAGACTGATCGAGAAGATCGCCGAGTTAGTCCGCGATAAAAAAGTGGATGGAATCACAGATCTGCGTGACGAGTCCGACCGTCAGGGTATGCGTATCTGTATCGAACTCCGCCGTGATGTCAATCCGAATGTCGTATTGAATTTACTTTACAAACATACACAGCTTCAGGATACTTTTGGTGTGATTATGTTAGCACTGGTAAATAACGAGCCGAAAGTTTTAAACCTCTACGACATGTTAAAGTATTACCTGATACATCAGGAAGAGGTCGTTACCAGAAGAACCAAATACGAATTAAACAAAGCGGAAGAGCGCGCCCACATTTTAGAGGGCTTACTAATCGCACTTGACAATATCGATGAAGTCATCAGCATCATAAGGAGCAGCCAGAATACGCAGGAAGCAAAATCACGTTTGATGGAGCGTTTCTCCTTAAGCGATGCACAGTCACAGGCAATTGTAGATATGCGTCTGCGTGCACTGACAGGTCTGGAACGCGAAAAACTTGAGGCAGAGTATGCAGAGCTGATGGACCGCATTGCAGAATTGCGTGCTATTTTGGCAGATAAGAAAAAACTGCTCGGCGTGATCCGTACGGAGATTCTGCTGATTGCTGATAAATACGGCGACGACAGAAGAACATCCATTGGCTTTGACGAGTACGACATTTCCATGGAGGATCTGATTCCAGTAACAAACACTGTCATTACCATGACAAAATTAGGTTACATCAAGCGCATGAGCCTTGACAATTTTCGCGCACAGAACCGTGGCGGTAAGGGAATCAAGGGAATGGAGACGATCGATGACGATTACATCGAAGAACTTTTGATGACGACATCCCATCACTACATGATGTTCTTCACAAACACCGGACGTGTATACCGTATCAAGGCTTACGAGATCCCGGAGGCAAGCCGTACCGCGAGGGGAACTGCAATCGTAAACCTGCTCCAGCTCCAGCCGGGCGAGAAAATTACGGCAGTTATCCCGATCCGTGAATACACGGAAGGACATTTCCTGTTCATGGCGACAAAGAAAGGCATTGTGAAGAAAACACCGATTACCGACTATGCAAATGTCAGAAAGACAGGACTTGCTGCGATCAGTTTAAGGGAAGATGATGAGCTGATCGAGGTAAAAAAGACAGATAACAATCAGGATGTTTTCTTAGTGACGAAATATGGTCAGTGTATCAGGTTTAAAGAGACAGATGTAAGAAAAACAGGCCGTACTTCCATGGGAGTCATCGGTATGAATCTTACGGATGGGGATGAAGTTATCGGTATGCAGATGCAGTCCCAGGGGGATGCACTCATGATCGTTTCAGAAAAAGGTCTTGGAAAATGTACACTGATCTCCGAATTTACCACGCAGAACCGTGGCGGTAAGGGTGTAAAATGTTACAAGATCACCGAAAAGACTGGAAATATTGTCGGCGTGAAAGCGGTAAACCAGGACAATGAACTGATGCTGATCACCACCGAAGGAATTATTATCCGTATCAAAGTCAGTGATACAACGTTGCTCGGAAGAATTACTTCCGGTGTCAAACTCATCAACTTAGATGAGAATGTCACGGTGGCAAGTATCGCAAAAGTCCGTGAGGATAAGAGTCTGATCGACAATGCAGACACATCCGAACTGCTCAGTGAGGAGGAAGAAAAGGAAAGTGCAGCCATCGCTGCGGAAAATGCAAAAAAGGCATCTGTAGAAAATACAGAGACAGACGACGAGCTGATGAAAGAACTGTTAGAGCGCGCAAAGGCTGATGGTTCCGAGGATGAGGAAGAATAGATAACCGTATAGTGAAGAAAGGGCAGAAGCTGAATGGAAAAAACAGTGTATGAACTAATGCATGGCGAAAAGATAGTAGCAGACATTGGGACGAACGGAGTATGCACAGTTTTGGACAGGGCGTTTCTGCCCTTTTCAATTTATCTGGAGGATACAGCAGAAAATGATGATCTCGATATCCGCATGGATAACCTCACCAATTTTTATTACTGGTGTGCAACCCGTGTTCTGACACTTGACCGTGTCTATGCAAAGGAAATTTTAAACAGTATCGGAGCACTGCAGGCGCAGACCGACCGTGACCGTGCCAAAATAGCGCTGTCCTATCACTGTCTGTCACTGACTGATATTTTCTGGGTTCGGGAAAAAGGGGAGAATATCACATTTTCACAGATCAATCTTTTTGAAAATCATCTGGATAATGCACTTGTGGATATTTCCCTGCGCGGAAAACAGATGACCGTAGAGAACAGTTACCTGATTGCTGACGATCTCTCAACCAACGGCGTGTTTCCAAAAGCGTGGATCAGGGAAAAAAATTCGTTTTCCCTTTTGAAAAATGGAAACAGCAGGGCTGTGGAAAATGAAATCCTCGCAAGTAAGATCTGCCGCTGTTTTGACTGCAGACAGGTGCTCTATGAGGAAAGTATGTTTGACGGACAGAAAGTTTCCAAAAGCAGGATCATTACGTCGGTGGATTACAGCATGGTATCAATGGAGGCATTTGAAATCTATGCAGCAAATCATGACATTCACGTTATGGATTTCGTGTTAAAGCTGGATGCATATTCCTACTACATGATGAACCTGCTCGATTACCTGATTGGCAACACGGACCGCCACTGGGGAAACTGGGGATTTCTGGTGGACAACCGCACAAACCAGCCGGTACGCCTGTTTGACCTGATGGATCTCAACCAGACTTTTTTGGCATATGATACGCCAGATGGTGCAAACTGCATGACTACCGGAAACCGGAAAATGTCACAGCGTGAGGCTGCGGTGGAGGCGGTAAAAAAGATCGGGCTGAACCAGAGGGCTGAGATCAAAGATGAGTGGTTTGAAGGCAGGGAAAAAGAGAGGGAGATGTTCTGGTGTAGATTTGGAATATTAAAGGAACAATGAAAAGCGTAAAAATCTGAAGGTGCAAAGAGCGTGGGTTATGGAACAAAAGATGATGGAAGTGGTATTAAAATATTACAGGGAGAAGTATCACCTGAGACAGGAAGATATCTGCAGAGGAATCTGTTCTGTTACCACTTTGTCGAGACTGGAACAGGGGAGCAGGGAGGTCGATTCACTTCTTGGACAGACACTGCTTGGAAGGATTGGAAAAGAAGTCACTCTGTTTGAAACAATTTTAAGTGAACAAGATTATGAATTGTGGAAAATGAGGGAGCAGATTGAAAAATCTGTGGAAAACAATCAGGTAAAAACTGCGAAAAAGAAGATTAGAGAATACCGGGGAGTCATGCCACAGGATGAATCTGTACATGAACAATATTGTCTTTATCAGGAAGCACGTACCATGATCGCAGAAAAGAATACTGGAAGCAGTTTGTGTGGGATTTTAGAAAAAGGAATCTGTCTCACAATTCCTGAGTTTAGGAAATCAATGGAAAAGGTGCGTCTGTACAGTCCGGTTGAGATCGGGATGATACTGCTGCTCATACACTATGATCCGTCGAAGACAGAGATGGCAGAACAGGAATTATTAAATATTTTAGCGTATGTCAGTGGGTATCAGTCCGGGGGCAAAAAAGAAAAAGTCAGTACGGATATCTTTTTAGAGCTGATCTCCATACAACAGAGAAAAAATGATTACAGAAAAATTATGTTTTACACAGAAAAAGCGATTCAATGTATCAGTGAGGGAGCGGGTTTTTATCATCTTGCAGACATCTATTTTCTGCGGGCAAAAACGAGAGAAAAGCTCACGCCAAAAAATGCGGATAAAAATATGCTGTTAAAGAAAGCGATGGAAGAATGTAAGATTGCTGCGTGTCTGTATCAGTTGGAGGGGCAGGATGAAAAGGCACGGGATGCAGAAAAGTATGGTGAGGGATTAGTATGTCAAACTACAGAGCCGGAGATATAATACGGATGACAAGAGAGTTTGTTGGAATGTCCAGGGAAGAACTGAGTGATGAGATTTGTTCGGTACAGACATTGTATCGTATCGAGAGCGGAAAGACTCGCGTAAAAAGAGAACTGTATGCAAGACTCATGGCAAAAATGGAGCGTGTACCGGAAAAGAGCTATGCCATCTGTGTTGGGAAGAACTTAGAACTGTTAGAGGAACGAAAACTTTTTGAGCAGGCAATGCAGAATTATGACTATGAAAAAGCAGATTTATATTTAGGCAGGATGAAAGAGAAAGCGGATGATAATGTGATCACCAGGCAGTATCTTTTAAAGTCAGAAGCATTGATGGACTATTACTGCAAAAGAAGTGACAATCAGACAACAATCGAAAAATTGCAGGAGGCAGTCCGGCTGACACTTCTGGATTATGAGGAATGTCTGAAAAAAGATTTCCCGTTTACCGAACAGGAAATCATGAATCTGATGAGCCTTGCAAATGCTTATGCACATGCCGGGGATGTGGATGAGGCGGTGTATATTTTTGAGAGACTGCTACAATGCTTGCAAAAGGATTATATTTTTGGAGCGTATGCAGATTATATGAAAGTGTTAATTCTTAGAAATCTGACGGTCACATATAACAAACAAAAAAGATATAAAGAGGCTTTAACATTATGTGAACAATGCCTGAGGGAGGCTTTAGAAAAAAATATTGGAAATATCATCAGCGATGTATTAAGTGATAAAGCATGGATTATTCTCAGACAGATAGAAACTGGGGAACGAAAAAAGGAAGATTTACAGATCGGAAGAGAATTGTTGCAGAAGGCGTATTATATAGCTGTTGCAAGGAGGAGTAAAGAAAAATGTCAGATTTTAAGAAATGCATATAGAAAAGAATTTCATATGGAGCTGTAAAAGTTAAAATTCACGTAAATCCATGTAACTGCCTTCAGATAGGGGCATTGTTTCATAGTAATTAAAAGAATAAGATGAATTATTATGAAAATTCATAGAAATATTAATAGTAAACAATAGTATTATAAGTATCTTTTTTAATAATTGTTTCATTTTAGTCTCCCTTTGAAAATATTTTTTAATATAATTCATAAGTAGCAAAAAGACCATACCATAACTGGAAAATAACATTTTCCAGTTATGGTATGGTCTTTTTTATATAAATTATTAAAATAATTTTATAGTTAGTGCACAAACTAAATAATATTTATGGAGGAAAAACAAATGAGAGATGAAAAAATTGTTGAATTAAGCGAAGAAGAACTGGAAAGTTTATGTGCATGTGGATGCAGTTGTGCAAAGGCATTTAGTGCAGGTATGGGGGCTGGAGAGGCTGAAAGTGAAGAATAACTAAAAAGGGGCTACTGATTATATATAAATTTATAATTAGTAGCCTTATAATATGGGGGAAAAATGAGAGTTAGTAGTGATTTAATATTTTTAGGTAAAGACAAAAAAGTAGTAATATATAATTATTTCATTAATAGGGCAATAATGGTTAATAAAGATAGTGCCCATTTTATTAAATATAATATGGGAAAATGCATAGAAACCAACATGATAGTAGATGAAAATTTAAAGATATTAAAGAAAAATGGTGTAATAATAGAGAATGAAAAGGAATACAAAGAAAAAGAATATAAAATAAAAGATATTAATGTCAATATAAATACTGTATATTTCCATGTAACACAAAGGTGTAACTTAAATTGTACATATTGTTATAATAAAAAGAATTTAAATCTTTCAAAGGAATTAGATACAAAAAATATAATAAAAATTTTAAATAAGTTAAAGAAAATAAATGTAGAAGTTGTTAATTTTACGGGAGGAGAACCGTTACTAAGAAATGATATAGAAGAAATTTTAAAAGAGGCCAAAAAATTAAAATTTAATGTTTGTCTATTGACTAATGGTACCTTATTGAATAAACATATATCTATATTAGGGGTTATAGATAAATGTATTGTTAGTATTGATAATATTGATAATAAAGAAAATTCCTTAACAAGGAAGGGAATAGATGGTTATGATGTATTAAGTACGATAGAACAATTACCAGAGAAATATAAAGAAAAAATATGTGTAAGATCTGTTGTTACAAAAGGAAATGAAAATATAATAGAACGAAATAGAAAATACTTTGACAAGTTAAAAATTAAATATATTGTAAGCACATGCTTGCCTAATAATAAAGACGAAGTAAAAAATATGCCTAGATTAGATAATAACTTAATAGATGGAAATAAGCCATCAATGTGTGGTGCAGGAAAAAGAATAATTGCAATTGATTCAAATGGGGATATATACCCATGTCAAACTTTTGTAAGAACGATATATAAGTTTGGAAATATACTTGATGATAATTGGTATGAAGAATTTCTATGTAATATTATGGATAAAAAAAATAGTTTTAAAAGTATTATGCATAAAGAAAGATGTAAAAAATGTAAATATAAATATATATGTTTAGGTGGATGCCCCAATTTAGCTTATAGAGTTTATAATGATGTAAATCATTCAAATGATTTTATGTGCAAAATATACAAAGAAAATGCAAAAAAATTTTTGTTATCACTGTTTGAAGGTAAGGATAATGTATAAAGATAGGTACAATGATAGTTTAGTAAGGTTTTTTAGTGTTTACTATGAAAAAATAAGTGAAAATGAAGTGAAAAGTATTATAAATTATACACTTGGTCTAAAAAATGATAGATTTAGTAGATTTATAGAAAATGGAAAGCGTGTTGATAATATATTAGATTTATTAGAAATAAAATATTTAAAAATAAATAATATTATATATATATTAGAGAGTGAAAATAAATTAGGAATACATAAAGATGATATTATTTTAAATGGAGAAAGTATATTACAAAAAAGTGAAAAAAATTTTAAAATCCTAAGAAATGAAAAAATTTTACAAGTACAGATACCTGATATATGTTTAAGTAAAAAAGAAACGTTTTTTTTTTCTAAGGAAAGTGAGCAAATCACATATGTAAAAATCCAATATTTCTCTGAAAGTACTATAAAAAAAATTAAAATGTTAAATTTAAATAATAGAACATTAATATTAGACTTGAGAGATAATATGGGGGGAAATGTATTGCTTGCAAATAAGTTTTTAGAAAATTTTGTATGCTCAGAAGAGCCTATTTATTATGTGGAGAACATTGAGAAGAAAAAATATGGTGTATATATTAATTCACATCTGGATAATAATACCAAGATTATAATTATGGTTAATTCATATACAGCCAGTTCTGCTGAGTTAATATCTTTAGTTTTAAAAAATGAAAAAAGGGCATTTATTATAGGGGAAATAACAAAGGGAAAAGGGGTAATGCAAAAAAAAATAAAAATATCACATAATTTAGAAATATTGTTACCTGTATATGAATACTATACATCAAAAACTAAAATAAATAATGTAGGTATTATACCAGATATAGTTGTAAATGATAAATTAATGGATGATTGGGTAAAAAAAATATGAAAATAGAAAAATTTGGAAGATACTATATTATACAAGCAATCTTGATTATATTTGAGGTTGTGATCAATCTGATCATTTTTGCAGTTCCGCTCGCGGTAAATCAGATCATCAATGGAAAACTTGCACTGACGGATCGTGTGATAGCATTTATCATAGGGTTTATGCTGCTTGAGATTTGTATCCAGTTTGTCTATCTATTGATCGAGCTGCACATGCAAAAAGAGTACAAGAAAAATTTGTCGAAGGAAATTTACCAGAAAATCTATTCCATGAAATACGCATCAATCATAAAGTACGGTGCAACGTACCTGACGGAGCGGGCAGACTCGACGGTGCTCACATTGGCGAATCTGTATATTATGTCGGTCCCGATACTGACTGCAAAATCACTGGTTATTTTGTTGATTCTGTTATACTCCCTGACCATCAATATTTTTATTTTTCTGGTGATGCTGTTTATCTTGATACTCAATGTGGCTGGATTTTATATCCTGAATAAAAATTTACTGAAAAAATCAGCCGAGATGCAGCGGATTATTCCAAAGGAGCGAAAAGACATTTATCAGATCGCCAATCAGGTAGATTTTATCAAGCAGAATGAAGACAATACAAATCTGAATGACATACTTGAAAAACATTTAGAAATTATCGAACAGGAAAATAAAAGGGTAAATGTTTATGCGCGTGGGATGAGTGAAGTCATCGATTTTTTTAACATGTTCGCCCAAAACATTATTTTGATCGTGGTATTTTATATGTATCTGCAGGGGAATACAAAATTAAACAGCATTTTTACAATTTCGATTCTCATGTCGTATCTTTTACCTGCCATCTCAAATATTGTGAAGGTAAACCTGAATTTAAGAGAGGTAAAGGCAAGCCGGGAATTTTTACAGCTTGTGGAGGATGAGCAGGAACAGAGTGGAGATATAAAGATAGATCATATTGATGATGTCGCGGTCGATATGGAAAAACTTCAGACGATGGACGGGATCTTACTGGCAAAAGATATTCATATCCAGGCAAAAAAGGGAGATATCATTGGAATCGTGGGGGAGTCCGGTTGTGGAAAAACGACACTGATGAAAAGTATTTTAAAATTCTGGGATCAGAATACCGGAATTAAGATCAATGGAATCCCGCTGGAGAATATTGAAAACCATTCCCTTCGGAAACAAATGTCATTTTATTCGCAGAATGTGCCAATCATAACAGGTTCATTTTATGATAACTTAAACTTTGGGCGCAGGAAAATGGAACCGGAGGTATACCAGAACATTCGTTTTTTAGATAAATTTACAAAAGAACGTGATATCTTTACACCTTTTATTCTGGAAAATGGCAACAATCTGTCCGGCGGTGATAAACAAAGAATCGCACTGGCTAGAATGTATACCGAGGAGGCAGAGGTTCTGATTTTAGACGAACCGACAAGTTCACTGGATGAAACGACCGAAAAGGATATTTTAGATGGGATCAGCCACTGCCCGGATAAGATTATCTTTCTGATCACACATCGAAAAGAGAATTTGAGGTACTGTAATAAAATTTACCAGATCCGTGACAAAAGAATGGTAAGCGTGAAAAACGTTGATGAGTTATCAAAATAAGTCAGAACAAAAAAACAGGGTGGCAGCACCCTGTTTTTTTACCATCCACCGCCTAAAACCGACCACCTGCCGCAAATCAGTAGAAACCGTTCCAGACATTGCCTATAATGACATCAGAAAGGAGGAAGTGAGAAAATGCAAATAGAAATAAAACTCGACGAATCCTGCAAAGAACCCAAGATCATCATCCATACAGACAAGATGACCGAAGAAGTATCGCAGATCGTAAAGTTGCTGTCGGAGGAAAAACCGGAAGTCTTTGCGGCGATTCACGAGAATGGCGAAATCATTTTGTTAGAACAGACGGAAATAATACGGATCTATGCAGAAAATGACAGGGTATATGCAAAGACAAAAGACGGCAGCTACCGGTTAAAGGCAAGACTGTATGAGTTAGAGGAGAGACTGAACAAAAAATGTTTATCCGCATCTCCAATTCGGAGATCATTAACCTGAAAGAAGTAAAAAAATTTGACTTAAGTTTTTCCGGGACGATCTGTGTTTCGATGTCAGACAAAACAGCAACGTATGTTTCAAGGCGTTACGTCAGAAAAATCAAACAGGTATTGGGATTATAGAAATGGTGGTGTGTGTGAAAAATATATTTTTCATACACAGGAATGGAGGTTATCATGAAAAAAAGAATTTTATGCAGAGCGCTTATAGGTGCGCCGATCGGTCTGGCAATCAGTACTGCAATCACAATTTTTTCTTCACTCATATACGGTGACGGAAATTATTATCCGGTTGTCCCGGCATTGGTGGAGCAGTGTGGAAATGAAATTAATGCGGTCGTGGCGCAGATGATCGCATCTTTGCTGTACGGTGCAGTCTGGGCAGGCGCGTCCGTGATATGGGAGATGGATGACTGGAGCCTGCTGCGGCAGACAGTGACTCATCTGCTGGCAGGTTCGATTGCAACATTTCCGGTTGCATATCTGATGTATTGGATGAAACATAGCATTGCAGGGGTCGTTGTGTATTTTGCGATATTTATCGGAATCTATGTTGGAATCTGGATCACATTATACAGCAGGGCAAAGAGAGAGGTCACAAAGCTGAATGAAAAAGTAAGTTTACAAAACCGGTAAGAGATCTGTTTTTTATTGCAAAACACCGCTCCATTTGCAGGTATTTTTCTAAAAAAAGAAATGATACATTGAAGAAAATGAGAAACTTGCAGGAGGGGGACTGCTGTATGGAACACAGGTTCTTACAGCAGCAAGGCAGAAAATGGAGAAAAATATAAAATTTGAACAGAACACACCGCTGTGGGATAACAGTCTTTCGATAGAAGAACGTCTTGACTATCTGACAGGGGCAATGACGCTTGAAGAAAAAATACACTGTCTGACAACCGGATGCCCTGACATTCCGAGGCTTGGAATCCGGGCAACTTATATGGGCGGTGAGGCTGCACACGGGATTGAGGCGAGACATGACCAGGCATTTAATAAAGGGGAGCCGGAGCCGACCACAGCTTTCACTCAGCCGATCGGTATGAGTGCGAGTTTTGACAGGGAGCTGATCAGAGAATGTGGTCGCGCTGTCGGCGAGGAAGCCAGGGCTTTGTATACAAGAAATGGTGGAGGCGGGCTCTGCCGCTGGGCGCCAACGATTGATATGGAGCGCGATCCGAGATGGGGAAGGACGGAAGAGTCATACGGCGAAGATCCGTATCTGACCGGAGAGATGGCGGGCGCATATATCCGCGGTATGAGGGGCGAGGATCCTTTTTATATCCGTTGCGGGGCAACGCTGAAACATTTTTACGCAAACAATGTGGAGAAAGACCGCATTAAGATTTCATCTTCCGTAGACAGGAGAAATAAAAACGAATATTATTTAAAACCGTTCAAAAAGGCGATCATGGAGGGCGGCGCGGAGGCAGTCATGACCTCCTACAATGAGATCAACGGGATTCCGGCGATCGTCAATGACGAGGTGCGCCATGTCCTAAAAGGCACCTATGGACTGCCCGGGCATGTTGTTTGTGACGGAGGCGATTTTTCACAGACGGTGAACGACCATCATTTTTATCAGACGCACGGGGAAACACTGGCAAATGGATTAAAGGCTGGTGTTGACTGTTTCACGGATGATGGAGAGATTGTTTATGCTGCGGCAAGGGAGGCATTAGATAACGGCTGGATCACGGAAAAAGATATTGATGAATCGGTGCGCAATTCGTTCCGGACAAGGATAAGGCTTGGCATGTTTGATAAAGAGGGCGACTGCCCGTATCAGAACATGGGCGAAGAATATATCAACAATGAGGAACACAAACAACTTGCGCGTAAAATGGCGGATGAGGCGGTTGTCCTTTTGAAAAATGAAAATGAAATTCTTCCGTTTGATGAAAATACAGTAAAAAATGTAGCAGTAGTAGGTCCACTCTCTGATGTGTGGTACAAGGACTGGTATTGTGGCATCCCTCCTTATGAGGTTACTGTCTTAGATGGAATCAGAGAAGCATTTCCAAATGCAAAGATCAGTCATGAAACCGGTTTGTCTGAAATCCGTATCCGCCTGGCGGATCAAACCAGTGATAAATGCTATGTGGGACTGGATGAGAATACCCGGTTAAAACTGGTAATAAAAGAGCAGGCAGAAACATTTATTTTGAATGACTGGGGCTGTGGCAGCATGACCCTGGTGGCAAAAAGCAACGGCAGATTTGTCACTTTAGAGGAGGATACAGATATCATCAAGGCAGACAAAAAAGAGGCGTTTGGCTGGTTTGTCCGTGAGTTGTGGAATTTGAAGTGGGAAAAAAGCAGTTTTACACTGGAAAGCTGGAATAAGAAGCAGGTAATTGTGGATAAAGATGGTCATTTTTCCATCTGCGTGGATAATCCGCCGGCAAGATTTGAGATAGAGATCGTAAAAGACGGGAAAACTGCTGCGGAGAAAACAGCAAAAGAAGCTGATCATGTGATAGCAGTCATTGGCTGCAATCCGGTCATCAACAGCAAAGAGGAAGTTGACCGCACCACGATTGTACTTCCGACGGAGCAGGAAGAACTGGTAAAACGGGTGGCAGCCGTGAATCCAAACACCATTGTGGCTTTGATCAGCAACTATCCGTATGCCATCGGTGAATTGGAGAAAAATGTTCCGGCGATCCTGCTGTCTGCATCGGGCAGTCAGGAACTTGGACACGGAATCGCAGATGTGCTGACCGGAAAAGCAGCAGCTGCGGGACGATTAAATATGACATGGTACCGTTCGGATGAAGATCTGCCGGATATGAACGACTATGATATCATTCAGGGAAAACGCACTTACCAGTATTTTGACAGAGAAGTGCTCTATCCGTTTGGATATGGTCTGACTTATGCAGCATTTTCCTACGAAAAAATGCAGATCAAAAAAGAACGCGGCTGTATCAAAGTGAGCTGTTTTATCAAAAATACCGGGGAAAGAAGTGCCGATGAAGTAGTACAGCTTTATGTGCATAAAAAGGGTTCCCGTGTGCAGCGTCCGATCCGGCAGCTTGTTGGGTTTGAGCGCATTCATGATATTCAGCCCAAAGAAACCAGAAAGGTCACATTTATGGTACAGTTGTGGGAGTTAGAATACTATGATGTGATATCAGAGCGCATGATCTTAGAAGAAGGAACGTATCAATTTATGGCAGGCGCATCGTCGCAGGATATCCGTTTAGAACAGAGTATTGAAATTGATGGAACGCATGCCGGAAAAAGAAATCCGTTCCAGGCAACTGCTGCCGACTGTTATGATGCATATGACCACATGTTTTTACATCGGGGAATCAACGGTTCATCCTGTGTGATCCCTGGTTGTGCCGGAGATGATCCGGATGAGATGAAAAAACAGCCGGTGAGTGGAAAGTTAATTTATCATGATTTTGTATTCAGCAAAAAGCCGCTCAGGCTGAACATCACGTTAAAAGTATTAGAACCGGTCAAGGTGACTGTGACAGGGAAAAATGTCGCAACGGTCACTGCAGAGCCGGTGGACTGTTACCGGATGTTAGAGATGGATCTGCCGGAAAATTTTATTGAAACCGGAAAACCGGAAACCATTCAGATCCAGGTGGAGGGAAAATGTAAGATATCCAAATTTGTGTTTGCCTGATAAAAAATTCACAATTGAACCGTGCGCAGTGAAGTGTTATAGTATGTTCTGGATGATATTCCGTATACAGGAAATCATACCAGAACATATTTTTTATCAGAAAAAGAGAATAAAACCAGGAAAACCGCTTGTATCCGTCAGTCGACGGAATGAGACAGTCGCATGCTGCTTCACAAAACGGGGAGTGAAATCCGGTTCACATTTTGCTCCGCCAGACAAAGGGGGAAAATCCCCTGTCCGTCAGAGGAGGATTGCATGCAGATCAGTTTTATTGGCGCCGGAAAGGTCGGCGTGTCACTCGGAAAATATTTTATCAGTAAGGGCAGGAAAGTAGGAGGTTATTATAGTCTGAGCCCAAAGTCTGCCGCATGGGCGGCAAATTTTACAAACACAAAGCAATATCAAAGTATCGAAGAAATCATTAGCAGCAGCGACATGATCTTTTTTACCGTGCCCGATGATAAGATCGGTGAAGTATGGGAGGCGGCAAAACCGTATGCCCACGGTAAAATCATTGCACACTGCAGTGGGATTCACAGTTCAAACATCTTTTCTGATATAGATCGTACTGGTAGTATGGCCTATTCTATTCATCCACTCTGTGCCGTCAGTGACAGGGAAACATCCTGGCAGGCACTTGGTGACGTACTGTTCACCATTGAGGGGGATGAGCGAAATATCTCCAATATCCAGAACATGTTTGCGCAGATGGGAAACCGGACGTGTTTTATTTCTGCGGAAAACAAAATCAAATATCATGCAGCGGCATCTCTGGCATCGAACCACATGACAGCGGTATTTTTTATGGCGCAAAAACTATTCTTAGAGTGTGGTTTTTCAATGCAGCAGGCAAACTGGGAATTGTACCGGCTTGCAAAAGGCAATCTGGAAAATATCCACGCACAGGGATGTATTAATTCCCTGACCGGACCTGTGGAGCGCGGGGACAAAAATACCGTACAGAAACATATGGATGCATTAGATGCTGACATGAAAAATGCCTATCTGGAAAATGCAAAGCAGCTTTTAGAGATCGCAGAGCAGAAAAATCCGGACAGAGATTATGCGGCAATGAGAGAAATTCTCATGCCGACAGAGATTGGAGAATGACAATGAAAAACACAGTAGTAACTTTGCAGAAGCAAAAAGACGAGCACGACAAAATTACAATGGTGACGGCTTACGATTACACGACCGCAAAGATCATGGATGAATCCGGCGTGAATACGATCTTAGTCGGGGATTCACTTGGCATGGTCATGCTTGGCTATGAGGATACGTTATCCGTGACCATGGAAGATATGATCCATCACACGGCAGCAGTGACCAGAGGTGCAAAAAATGCATTTGTTGTTGCAGATATGCCGTTTATGTCCTATCAGACTTCCGTCTATGATGCAGTGGTAAACGCTGGGCGTCTGATGAAAGAGGGCAGGGCAAACGCAGTCAAATTAGAGGGCGGCGTGGAATTTGCCCCACATATCAAGGCAATCGCACAGGCATCAATCCCGGTTGTTGCACATCTTGGACTGACGCCGCAGTCGGTCAATGCGTTTGGCGGATTTAAAGTGCAGGGAAAAGACATTGAGGCGGCACAGAAGCTGATCGAGGATGCAAAAGCAGTCGAGGAGGCAGGCGCATGCATGGTCGTATTAGAATGTGTACCGGCAAAACTGGCAAAGAAAATCACGGAAATGCTGAAAGTTCCGACCATCGGTATCGGTGCAGGCGCAGACTGTGACGGACAGGTGCTTGTTTATCAGGATCTGCTTGCCATGTACGGGGATTTTCGTCCAAAATTCGTAAAAGTATTTGCAAATGTCGGCGATGCAATGCGTGAGGGAATGGCGGCATACATCAAAGAAACCAAAGAGGGAACCTTCCCTTCTGCAGAGCATTGTTTTAAAATAGACGATTCCGTGATCGAAAAATTATATTAGGAGGAACATACACATGAAAATCGTATCAACCATAAATGAAGTGAGAGAACAGGTAAAAGAATGGAAAAAAGAAGGGAATACGATCGGGTTTGTTCCGACCATGGGATATTTGCATGAAGGTCATGCGAGCCTTATCGATGCAGCACGTAAAAATAACGGCAAAGTAGTGGTCAGTATTTTTGTCAATCCGATCCAGTTCGGGCCAAACGAAGATTTAGACAGCTATCCGAGAGATTTAGAGCACGATGCAAAACTCTGTGAGGAACACGGCGTGGATCTGATCTTCCATCCGACACCGGAAGAAATGTATGGGGATAACTTCTACACCTTTGTGGATATGGATGTGCTCACAAAAGAACTCTGTGGATTAAGCAGGCCGGTTCACTTCCGCGGCGTTTGTACGGTCGTATCCAAACTTTTTAACATTGTGATTCCGGACAATGCATACTTCGGACAGAAGGATGCACAGCAGTTAGCAATCATCAAACGCATGGTAAAAGACTTAAATATGCCACTTTCCATCCACGGCTGCCCGATCATCCGTGAGGAGGATGGACTTGCAAAGAGCTCCAGAAATACATATCTTTCCCCGGAGGAGAGAAAAGCAGCACTCGTGCTGAGCCGCTCTGTTTTCCTTGGTGAAAAAATGGTGAAAGAGGGAGAACGCGACTGTAAAAAAGTCATCGCTGCAATGACTGAAGAAATCGAGAAAGAGCCGCTTGCGAAGATTGATTATGTCAAAATCGTAGACTTATCCACAATGCAGCAGATCGATACCATAGAGCACGGTATACTTGCAGCAATGGCAGTATACATCGGAAAAACCAGACTGATTGACAACTTTATGATCGAGGACTAGAAAAGAGGAAAAAATGACTATTTCAATGTTAAAAGGAAAAATCCACCGCGCGACCGTAACGCAGGCGGAGCTTGACTATGTGGGAAGCATTACCGTAGACATCCAGCTTTTAGAGGATGCCGGCATTTTTGAGTATGAGAAAGTGCAGATCGTGGATGTGAATAACGGTGCACGTTTTGAGACTTATACGATCGCAGGAGAGCGCGGCAGTGGAGTCATCTGTTTAAATGGTGCGGCAGCCCGCATGGTACAGACCAACGACAAAGTGATCATCATGGCATATGCAGATGTGACGCCGGAGGAAGCAAAACAGCAGAAACCGGTCGTTGTGTTTGTGGATGAAAACAACCACACCACGGAGATCACAAACTATGAACGTCACGGGGAGATATCGGCGATCCGTTAAAAAAATTTACTGTTTGAACAAATATGAAGGCTGTATTTAAAAAGGTTAAAGATACCTGAAATTCCAGAAACAGATGACCGGGAGCAAACGGTAACTGTTGAATCATAAAAAGCAATCAGTTATAATTATTTATAATTGATTGCTTTTTTAATCATGGAAACATATTTTTGTAGAACAGAATTTATTTTTGCAAAAAGATTTTTAATTACATGGAGGAAAATATGCCGCAGAACTGTTATGAACTCGTATGGATATTTATCATTTATGCCTTTATCGGCTGGTGTACGGAGGTTTCTTACCCTGCATTAGACCGTGGAATTTTCGTAAACCGTGGATTTTTAAACGGGCCGTACTGTCCGATCTATGGTTGTGGTGTTGTGATTGTCGTTGCGGTGCTCACTCCATTGAAAGACAATCTGCTGATATTGTTTATCGGGTCTTTTTTGCTGACCTCCATTCTGGAATATATTACTGGATATTTACTGGAAAAAGTATTTCATAACCAGTGGTGGGATTATTCTGACAAACCGTTTAATATTCACGGTTATGTCTGTCTGAAATTTTCGATTTACTGGGGACTGGCATGTACTTTCATCATGGATGTGCTGCACCCGATCATTTATAAAGGAATCACACTGATGCCGCATATTGTCGGAATGATTTTAATTTGCATTATCATGACCGTATTTTTTGTGGACTGTGGCATTACCGTAGCAACGATCCTGAAATTCAATAAACGGCTCAAAGTTATGGATGAGATGGCAGAACGTATCCATAAACTTTCCGATGAGATCGGAGAAAACATTTATGAAAACGTGACGGACATCATGGAAAAATCAGGGGAGTTCCAGGAGACACATGCCGAACTGTTAGATAAATTAGCGGAGACAACCGGGGCTGCGAAGGATAAGATTGCCGAAACAACCGGAACTGCTAAAAATAAAATTACCGGCACAACAGAAACAGCCAGAGAAAAAATCGCCGAGACGACCGGAAATGCAAAAGAGAAGATCACAGATACCGCTGCAAATGCAAAACTTGCAATTTCAGAAAATATCATGGAAGCAAAGAGCAGTTTCGAGGCAAAGAAAAATGCGTGGACTGAAAAATCGGAAGAGTGGAAGAAAAACCGCGAAAAACAAAAAGCGGAGCTTTCTGAACTCTCTGAGAAATACGAACATCTTTTTGAAGAAAAAAACTTTGGCTTTCAGCGTTTGATGAAAGCATTCCCGGATATGAAGTCAAGAGAAAATGATAAGACTTTGACGGAATTTAAAAAACACTTTCGTTTAGACAAGCCGGAACAAAAATAAAACAGATGTGCAGCGGGCAGCAGTGGACGCAGAAATGGAGAAAACATGATCAGAACAGTCGATACAAAAATAATTACAGAAAATGTCAAAGAGATGTGCATTGAAGCAAACCATTATCTTTCCAAAGATATGGATATTGCAATGAAAAATGCGGTTACAACGGAAAAATCCGAACTTGGCAGGAAAATATTAAATCAGCTTCAGGATAACTTAAAGATTGCGGATGAAGAGATGATACCGATCTGTCAGGATACCGGAATGGCAGTTATCTTTTTGGAAGTGGGGCAGGATGTTCATTTTGAGGGAGAGGCGATTGAGGATGCCATCAACGAGGGCGTGCGTCAGGGTTACACGGAAGGCTATTTGCGGAAATCCGTTGTGAAAGATCCTCTGATCCGTGAAAATACGAAGGACAATACCCCGGCGGTTATCCATTATTCCATCGTTCCGGGGGATAAAGTAAAGATTACCATTGCACCAAAAGGATTTGGAAGTGAGAACATGAGCCGTGTCTTCATGCTAAAACCGGCGGATGGTATCGAGGGAGTAAAAGATGCTGTATTGACAGCCGTAAAAGATGCGGGGCCGAATGCATGTCCGCCTATGGTTGTGGGAGTCGGGATCGGTGGAACATTTGAAAAATGTGCGATCCTTGCCAAAAAGGCGCTGACACGACCGGTCGGGGAACATTCCGATATTCCTTATGTCAAAGACATGGAAGAAGAACTGTTAGGAAAAATCAACCGGCTTGGTATTGGACCGGGAGGACTTGGCGGTACGACAACAGCACTTGCCGTCAATATCAATACCTATCCGACCCATATCGCGGGACTTCCTGTGGCAGTCAACATCTGTTGTCATGTAAACCGTCATGTGGTAAGGGAAGTTTAAAGGAGGATAGTGTGAAAAATAAGATTTTTCACACTGCAAATGAAAACGTTGTTTTCATTGAAAAGCAGCGCAAGAATGGAGGATATCATGGATAAGCATATTACGACGCCGATCACGGAAGAAGTGACGAAAGATTTAAAATCAGGTGATTACGTTTATATTACAGGAACAATCTATGTGGCAAGAGATGCCGCACACAAAAGAATGATCGAGGCACTGCAGCGGGGAGAAGAACTGCCGATCGATATCAAGGACAGTACCATTTATTATATGGGTCCATCTCCGGCGCGCGAGGGCAGACCGATCGGTTCTGCAGGACCGACCACAGCCACCCGCATGGACAGATATGCACCGACACTGCTTGATCTCGGGGAAAAGGCGATGATTGGAAAAGGAAAACGTTCAAAGGAAGTCATTGATGCCATTGTGCGCAACCATGCAGTTTACTTTGCAGCAGTCGGCGGTGCAGGGGCACTTTTATCAAAATGTATTATAAAATCAGAGATCGTATGTTATGAGGATCTTGGGGCAGAGGCGATCCGCAAAATTGAAATCAGGGATTTTCCGGTGATCGTTGTGATCGACAGTCAGGGAAACAATCTCTATGAAACGGCAATCAAAAAATTTGCAGCAATATAAAATCAGATCGTATATAGATTTCAGAACAGAAAAATTTTAGATTCATTTCACATCAGACAGAAAGTGGATCGGAAATGAGGTATTTATGGAAAGAAATTTAAACTGGGCGGTTCTTGGAACCGGTGTGATCGCAAATGAAATGGCGCAGGCATTAAAAGCTATGGGAAAAACACTTTATGCTGTGGGAAACCGCACACACGAAAAGGCAGTTACATTTGCGGAAAAATACCAGGTCGCAAAGGTATACGATGATTTTCATGAAATGTTTACAGATCCTGATGTGGATGTGATCTACATCACGACACCACACAATACCCATATCGGATTTGTCAGGGAAGCACTGAAAAATAAAAAGCATGTATTATGTGAGAAGTCCATTACCTTAAACAGCCTTGAACTGGAAGAAGCATTAGCGCTTGCAAAGGAAAATGATGTGATTTTTGCAGAGGCAATGACTATCTGGCATATGCCGTTATATAAAAAACTATGGGAACTGATCGATGCCGGAAAAACAGGTACATACGCTTCAAATGCTAATGAGGAGCACGAAGAAATCGTAGACTGGCTGGCTGATGGGGTTCCTGCTCTTGGAAAAGTTCAGATGATACAGCTTAACTTTGGAAGTTACAAAGAATACAATATGAAGAACCGTTTCTTTAATATGGATCTTGCAGGCGGGGCATTACTGGATATCGGTGTCTATGCACTCAGCATTGCACGCAGTTTCATGGAAAGTAAACCGGATCAGGTCTTAAGTCAGGTGAAATTTGCACCGACCGGAGCTGATGAGCAGGCAGGGATTCTGTTAATGAACAAAGAAGCACAGATGGCAACACTTGCTTTATCGCTACATTCGAAACAGCCGAAACGTGCAGTAATCAGCTGTGAAAATGGTTATATTGAAATTATGGAATATCCGCGTGCGGATCAGGCAGTGATCGTGGAAGCTGAATCAGGAGTGCGCCATACCGTGAACGCCGGCGAGACAAAGAAGGCCTTACAATATGAGATGGAAGATATGGAGCAGGCAATAAAAACAGGAGATGTCCATAAATTAAAAATTTCAGATACAAAGGATGTTATGGATATCATGACAGATCTGCGAAAAAAATGGAATATGAAATATCCGGGAGAAAGATGGGAATAAAACCCAAAAAACGGAGCCAGGTTTTATGCAGGCTGTCAGTCATTGAGATGTAAAACATCCTTTGATTCCTGGATTTCATGAATAAAAAAATGAAATGTGAAAATAATAGTTGACAAATCAGTAAAGATTTAGTATAGTTATTCATGCGTTACGGCGCACGAACAATATAATATTGTTAAATAATGACTTTGGAGAAGTACTCAAGTGGCCGAAGAGGTGCCCCTGCTAAGGGTATAGGTC
>OGYU01000990.1_pt1 | contig 21196 bp, 21 predicted proteins | sample 1576581 | NCBI WGS metagenome assembly OGYU01 (sample SAMEA3541547, study PRJEB24748) | human gut metagenome | biome: human gut; feature: human-associated habitat; material: faeces | place: China | collected 2012 | reverse complement strand
TTGCATGTGTTAGGCACGCCGCCAGCGTTCATCCTGAGCCAGGATCAAACTCTCATGTTTAAGTTTGTCCGGTCAAAATCAGTCTGGCTAATTTTACCGTTCTACTGTTGTTTTAGGTTTTTGTTCTCTGAAATTTCTCTCAGAACTTTTTGTTCTGTTTGGAATTTTCAGGGTTGCATTACTGTTTATTTGTCAAGGTGCTGTTCCTCTTATTGGAAGTATTTCCAGAAGAACTTTCGTTCCTGTCTCTCAGACAGCTTATTGATTTTATCATAAGCAGTTCTGTTTGTCAAGAACTTTTTTCATTTTTATTTTCAAGCTTCTTTCGAAACCTGGTTGCTTATCACTCGCAGCAACAGTTCATTATTTTATCAGAACTTCCTGTTCATGTCAAGCAGTTTTTTACTTTTTGGAATTTCTTTTCAGAAATCCGTGTTGCTTTCGTTCGCCGCAACAGTCATAAATTTTACCAAGACTATTCGTCGATGTCAAGCACTTTCTCTTCTTTTTTAAAGAAGAAGTTCCATCGCATTCCCTGCGGTGGAACTTCAGTATAGCATTATCCTTTTTTAGTTGTCAACCAGTTTTCGCTTTTTTCTTACTTTTTTACAATCCCGTAACATCAGGACAATCCCGCCAGCCAGTAGGCGAACCGGTTCATCTGATAAAGTTTCGTCAGCCATTCGTTTTCAACGGTCCATGCCGCGATCTGGCTGCCGACTCTTCCTGTATCGAAGCTGGCGATTACAATATAAATAATCCATAAAACTACGATGCTTTCTGCCATGCCGACCACGATTCCCAGTACACTGTTGAGCAGTTTCAGAATCGGCAGGTGCGCGATTGCCGAAAGGGACTTGAAAATCAGGTTCACCAGTCTGGCTGCGAGTCCGGTAATCAGCAGCATCAGAACCGACATTATTATATTGGTAGTGTTTTTTTCTTTCACACTGCTATATAAAAGGATAGCCAGCGAAAGGACGAACAGAGAAATGACCAGAGACAGCAGCATCCTGATTTCATCCACCATTCCTTTTTTCATTCCGGCATATCCCCGCCAGAGGGCAAATAAGATCACACAAACCAGCAGTACGTTCATTTTTTCTCCCGTTTATTTCATTTCTATCATATCTATGCTGTTTACAGTAACCGCAAGAAACCGGTTTCCGCCCAGCGTTTTTAAAAGCTGCGTCTGTTCCGGTATCGGTCCGCTGTATTTTTCTTTTCCGTTCAGGTTATAAATCAGGCACTCTGCTTCATTATATATAATCAGTTCCTGATCCGAAATCAGAGCATCCCGGTATTCGATTGCAAACGGCAACGACAGCACCTGCGTTCCATTCATATTATAAATGTCAATCCGATATTTTCCGTTTCCATTCGTTCCATTAAAAATAAACGCCACATAATTGCCGCTGCTGCGGACGTCCTGCACCTCCTCCTGCATGAAATTCTGGAAGATATTTTTTGGAATTTCATTTCCTTCATATAACATGAACTGATTATTTCCCACAGAATACGCCGTATGCGTCCCCGTAAACTCTGCCAGCGGGATTACCGTATCCGAATATTCGTAGGAGCTTACCATCGTGTCGGTGTAGTTTTGTCCGACTTCGTCAAAATTGTAAAAGCTGACGATCGATTTCATACTGCCGCTTTCTGCTTTCAGATATGCCACCATCATCAGTTTTCCATTGTCCGACAATGACACGGAAACCGGATAACCTGATTTCTGCATCGTCGTTTTGATTCCGACTGCTTTTTCCCCAGTAGGATTATAGACGTTGATCCAGGTCACATCCCCATCCTCCAGAATCGCTGCCACAACGCCGTTCGCTGCCACGGACAGCGATTTCACCGGAAGATTCGTATCAATCTGTTTGGATGTCCCGTCCTGACTGATATCATAAATCAGGTTGCCGTTATAATCCCCAACTGCGACCCAGCCCGACCGCACGGAGACGCATGGCGACTGCATGTCGTAAGTCTGGTTCCACATGGCGTTGCCCTTGTAATCCGTATAGCTGATACCATCCTTACTGTAAGTCAGAAAGCCATTCTGGTAGCTCAACAGAGTAGAACCGGATACCTGGTTCCTGTCGATTGCGGACACGACCGTGTAGCCGGAGTAGGTTTGATTTTTAAGCAGCGTTACCGCCGTCACCGTCAGCGCTGCGATCACGCCGATTACGCAGCAGGAACGAAGGATCACTTTCAGACGATGCGCCCGGATTTCCCGTTTAAAATTCTTGCTGTCTTTTTTCTCGTTTTTTTCTTTTTTTCGCAGGTATTCCTTGATATCTACCATATGAGATAAGTCCCCATTTCTTTTGCAGCATCTTTGCGAGCATGTTGACTCACTTGCGCTCATTCCATCACGAGCCCGCGCTGACGCGCTTTACCGCCTGCTATGCAGGCTGCTCGTTCTCTAATGGCGCAAGAAAAACAAATGTCGCCTTCAGCGTCGCTTGTTTTTCTTGTGCGCTCATTCCATCATAACACATTCATTATTTTGAAGGTAGTAAAATATTCTGTCCGGGCTGGATTTGATTCGGGTCTTTTATATTATTCAGGCGGCAGATTTCTATCACCTTTTCATCTGTTCCGTAAAATCTCCTGGAAATAGCGATGAGGCTGTCTCCCTTCTGCACCTGATAGCTTTCCGGGTGCGCCAGGGCTTCCTGAACCTGGGGAAAGGAATCGGAGGCTGATGCGGACTGCCGGGCTGTCGAGGATTCAGCGTCTGCGTCGGTCGCGATCGCATTCTGGCTGTCCGCTGTTGCGCTATCTGCTGTTACGTTGTCTGTCATTACGTTGTCCGCCGTCCTATTGTCTGTCACTTCGCCATCCATCGCCGTATTGGCCGCACCGGTTGCATCGTCCGCCTGTGTAGCTTCGTCCAAGGCGGCAGACTGCGCCATTTCGTCCGATGAATTCCAGCCAACAGTCTCTTCTACAATCAGTCCGGGAGATGTATTTTCCGTCTCATTTTTTGTATTCCGGACAGCTCCTGCCAGCAGGGCGGAAACCGCTTTCATATCCGGGTACTGATTGACGGACGTCAGCGCCGTTCCGACCAGAACCAACAAAAGCACCAGGCAGCCAATCCGGCAAAGCTTCGGGAATAGGGCGCCGGTACTGCCCAAGCGGGCCTGATAAGCTGTCCCAAAAGCAGTTTTCCTCGACGCTGCGTTCAGCGTAGGCGCTGCAGCTTTAAGCGCACCCAGCCTTGACAGCACCGTTTTCCTGCCAGACGCTGTATTCGGCGCAGACGCCCTGGAGGCGGTTATCCCCCGCGCTGCGTCCGCTGCAGCTTCCGCTTTTCTTTTTTCCCGGCGGGCATTGATCGCTTCCATCACCCGTTCCTCCTCCACATCTGCAGGGCGGCTCTGCTCCCGTTCAGCAATCATATATGCCTGCATTTCTTCGTTTTGTTCATAAAAAATAAAATAGCCTCCGATCTGGATTTCTTCTCCCCGCATGGTCCAGAACCGGACGGCAGCTTCCTTTTTTTCAATTTTTCCAATCCGCTCCAGCTTCTGAAAATACGGAAAATTTCCGCGCCTGAAGTCCGTTTCTTTTTCCACCCCGTAAATCAAATAATAGCGGATGCCGCCCTTTTCCTCCTGCTGCCCGAATGCCAGACACGTCTCTTTTCCCTGGCATCGTTCCAGAAACGTATGGACATAATCCTCCATGTACAATTTTACATTCGGACTGCCTGTCCCGATCTGCATCACATTTTTGGGTATTTTCAACATTTTACCTCTGCTCCTTTCCATCCGGGCACCCCGTTTTCCCTAATCTTAGCAGACCGTTGCCGCAGATTTTGTCTGTTTATGCGCTCTTTTTTGGCGGTTTGGAGCAGAGTCCCGTTCTGGAACTTTTGCACATATTTATTCTGTCAAACACTTCTGTTCGATATAAAAAGCACAATAAAATACATTGTATTTCCTTCCGGACTCTTCTAAACTATTTTTTAGTAGATACCAAAATTTCTGCAGAATACACTAAAGGAGTCGTACTGAAAATGAGCAAACTTTCTCTTGCAGGCGAATGGAAACTTCGCGGCGAGTTTATGGACGTAACAGCAGATCGCTGTGCAGAGGTGCTCGTTCACCTCAACGCCATGCCTCCCAAGCCGACAATTCCCGGTTATCTGACCGAAGAAAATATGACCGAGGAGGAACGGGAAATGTATCTGAAAGAACCCGATCCGAAATTTACGGTAAATACCGCCCTCGCCATGCACCCCTATCCTTCCAAAACGGGATATATTCCTATGACTGTACCCGGCGACGTTACAACCGCCCTGATCGATAACGGAGTTATCGAGGAGCCTTTTTTAAAGGACAACACAAAAAAAAGCATCTGGATTAAAGAGCTTTCCTGGTGGCTTGTCAAAGAATTTGATATCACCGAAGAAATGCTCAATGAAGATATTGTCCGCCTGAACATTGAAATGCTCGATTTTAATGCCGATATTTTAGTTAACGGCATTCCCGCCGGACATCAGGAAAATACCTTCTGTGCTTTTTCTGCAGATATCAAACGCTTTTTGCATGTCGGTACCAACCAGATCGTGATCCGTCTGACCTCCGGCATGGAATTAAATTATCCACATGACACCGTTTCCTATTACTGTGCAAGTGACAATGCGATCTGCGACCAGCGTGTATACACGCGTAAGCCACAGTTTACCTATGGCTGGGACTGGTGTCAGCCCGTTCCTACCTGCGGTATCGGACGTTCGATCGAAATCGAAGCGTTCAGCGGTGCACAGGTAATCGCTTCCCGCGTCGATACGCTCAGCCTTTCCGGAAATGATGCAGAAATCGAATTTCATTTTGAAATCGAAAAATCCAACATGGTGCAGAGCGCTGAAACAGAGCTGGAATATGAGCTGTCCATCGACGGCAAGACCGCTTATACCGGCCATCAGACCCTGATGCTTGTCGGCGGCATCAATTTTGCACAGGAACGCGTTGTATTAAAGGATGCAAAGCTCTGGTGGCCGAACGGTTACGGTGCTCAGAACCTTTATACCTTTACCGCACGCTGCACGGCACGCGGCATCACCCATGAAGCAAAACCGAAAAAAATCGGTATCCGCACGCTTTCCATCGACTTTTCCAAGCTGCCGGATGAAAGCCGTAACTTCTTCTTCAAGATCAACGGCACCCGTATTTTCTGCAAAGGCGGCAACTGGGTTCCTACCGATTCTATCTATCTGCGGACGCCTGATGAAAACTATAAAAAGCTGGTCAGCGAAGGCGCAGCAGCACACTTTACCATGTTCCGTATGTGGGGCGGCGGCACTTATGAGCCGGATTGCTTCTATGATTACTGCTCCGAATACGGTATTTTACTGATGCACGATTTTATGTACGCATGTGCTTTTTATCCCGACCAGAAGGATTCGTTCCTTTACGAAGCAGAACGCGAGGCAGAATATCAGACCAAGCGTCTGGCGCATTATCCCTGTATGGCAGTCTGGACCGGAAACAACGAAATCGCCGAGTCCTACACCGACTGGTTCCCGGGAATGCTGCAGCCCGAACGCTACTGGGGCGATCAGATTTTCAACTACATCCAGCCCCGCGCAGTCCAGCATAATAGCCCGCTGATTCCCTACATGCCCTCCACCCCGTACTTTGGAGAACGTTCCAATACCACTGAAGAGGGAGACGTCCATGCATGGACTTATTTTGGACGCGATTCCAAGACGAGATTCAAATTCTCTTACGAACTGGAAGCTTTTGATCGATTCCCGGCGCGTTTTTCCAGCGAATACGGATTTTTCGGTGCACAGATGGAAAGCACCGTCCGCCGGTATCTCGACGGTGAGGAAATGACTTTCGATAATCCGATCTGGAAGCACCACGGAGAGTTTGATCGCAAGCGCAAGGCTATCGATGATGTAATCAACCGCCATCTGACTGAATTTTCCACGCTGGACGAACGCAGCTATCTGCTTTACAGCGGTATCATGCAGGGACTTTTATATGCCGAAATGGCAGAGGCGCTCCGCCAGAAATCCTATGGTGCCGGCGATCTGATCTGGATGTACAACGACTGCTGGCCGGAAACCGGTTGGACCATTATCGATTACTATCTGACCAGAAAGGTTTCGTTCTACTTCTTAAAACGCGCTTTTGATACGAAAAAACTGATTATCCGGAAGGCAGACGGCGGCGCGGTTGTAACCGTCATCAACGAAACCCCTGATGAAATCCGGACAACTATCTGCGTCGGCACACAGACCTTTGATGGCGCACACAATAGTGTTCTCCTGACAAAGGATCTGACCGTCGCTCCGCATTCCTGGCAGCAATTCCATATGGACGCTGCAGAGCCTGCCGCAGACGGATATTTCGTTGTAAGTGCAGACGGCTTTGAAACAGCTGACAGCCTGCGCGCTTATTACCGCGAATACACCATTCCGGAAAGCGATGCGGTGATCGAATCCGTTGAAAAAGACGGCAGCGATCTGCTCGTAACCGTCCGTGCAAACGTATTTACACCGTTCGCTTATCTGATGACAAGCGACGACAGAGTACATTACAGTGATAACTACTTCAAGCTCTATCCCGGAGAGGCAAAAACGATCCGCGTAGAAAACTGTAACGAGACACCTACACTGTACACAGCTGCGACAATGCACGCGTAAATTTGTATATACCTGTTATGCGCATGCGCAAAAAGATTCACAAAAGGATCTTTCGCGCATGCGTTTCATATTGAGTGGGCATCGTCCTGCGCAATGTCAAAAGAAAGGGGCCTTATGTCACATACGATTATTGACCTGTCGCCTGTCGGAGACGACGGCAGGCTTTACCGCGATACCGCTTTAAATTTCGTGGAATCCCTGATTCCGAATCCGTGGAACAGCTGTCACGCGCCAGATCTTTTAGAGCTTGAAAATGGCGATCTGCTTTGCTGCTGGTTTGCAGGCTCCTGCGAGGGAAACGCGGACGTCAGCATCGCTATGTCACGTCTGTCAGAGGACAGTTCCCAGTGGGAAACACCGGTAATTGTTTCCGATGATCCAACCCGCAGCGAGCAGAATCCTTCCCTCTTCCTGCATCCAAACGGAGAAATCTGGCTGATGTATACCGCACAGGTTTCCCGTGATCCCAACAATCCAACCTCTGACAATTTACAGGGAACTGCTGAAATCCGCCGGAAAATTTCCCGCGATAACGGGCACACCTGGGAGGCGACCGAGACAATGTTTTCCGCTCCCGGCTCGTTCTGCCGACAAAAGATTCAGATTCTGTCCAACGGACGTTTTATTTTCAACAATTTCCGCTGTGCGATCAACGATTCCTGCATGGGAGACGATTACACCGTCCTGCAGCTTTCAGACGACCAGGGCAAAACCTGGCGCAGCGTCATGATGCCCGGCAGCCGCGGGCGCGTACACGGCAATATCGTGGAGCTTTCTCCCGGAAATCTGATCTGCCTGCTGCGCAGCCGCTCTGCTGACCATATTTACCGTTCGGAATCCCATGATAACGGCGAGACCTGGAGCGTGCCGGAGCCTACTGTGCTGCGCAACAACAACGCAAGCATTACCGCAATCCGTCTTCAAAGCGGCGCAGTCTGCGTTGTATACAATGACGTCGCCTTCAATGACGAGCCCGAGCGCACCGTCTGGCCCGACCAGCGCTGTCCTGTCGTACTCGCCATTTCCGAGGACGGAGGAAAAACCTGGCCCTGGCGGCGTATCATCGAACACGGCGAGGGCTTTATCGGTCCGTGGAACGACGTCAACAACCGCCGTTACGAATATCCCTGCCTGATTCAGGGAAAAGATGGCAGGATTCATGTCGCTTATGCGTGGGGCTATCGTAAGCGTATTAAATATCTGTGCATGGATGAAGCATGGATCCGAGGAGAAAAGCTTTGTAAAGGCGTTGGCGGGGACGAGACTCTGACCTGCAAAAGATAAGGGAAGCAAAGACGGCAGGATTCCTAAAACAATAGAATGCACGCTCCGCAACATTCTATTGTCATGAATAAAAACCGGCAGACAGCAAAGCTTTGATCGCTTCGCTGCTGCCGGTTTTTCTATGTCCTGCGTGGACAGTGTTATACAAACCGATATTCTGTTACGGTGTGATACGGTCTGTCAGGTCCGAATACCGAAGAAGGAAACTGCGGTTTGTTCGGTGTATCCGGATAGAACTGGGTTTCCAGTGCCAGGCCCGCTCTGTAGCCGTAGGTTTTCCCATCCTTTGCGGCTTCAAGATCCCTGGAGTTGCCCGAATAGAACTGAACGCCCGGAAGATCTGTATAAACCTCCATTATGCGGGATTTATCGGAGCTCTTGACAACTGCAATTTTACGAACCTGTCCGGTGTAATTGTCCAGAACCCAGTTATGGTCATATCCGCCTGCCATTTTAAGCTGGTCAAAATCTGCATCGATCCGTTCGCCGATCAGATGCGGCTCTGTGAAGTCCATCGGTGTACCTTCTACGCGTAAAATATCTCCATTCGGAATCGATTCTGCATCGGCCGGGGTATACGCATGGGAAAACAACTGCAGCTCATGGTCGGTAATCTGTCCGGCACCGTGTCCATCCAGATTGAAATAACAATGGTTTGTCAGGTTAAGGATCGTATCTGCATCGCTTACCACATCATAGGTAATGCGCAGTCCGTTCTCCTCCGTCAGCTCATACAGAACCGAAAAGTCCCTGTTTCCGCTAAAGCCAAGTTCCCCATCTTTCATAGACATCGTGAATAAAATGCCGTTTTCTTTTTCTTCGGCATCCCAGATCCGCTTATGCCCACCCAGAGCTCTGTGACTGTGCAGGTTATTGCCATTGTCGTTGACAGACAGCTCGTAGGTTTTTCCTTCGAGGGTGAATTTTGCACCGCCGATCCGGTTCGCATTCGGCGCAACGACTGCACCGTAAAATTTACCGTTTTCCAGATATTGCTCCAGCCTGTCATAACCGAGCGCAACGTCTGCAAAATTACCGTTATGATCCGGCGCCCAGATGCGGATGATCAGCGCACCGAAGCTGCTGACCGTCACCTTCATACCATGACTGTTTTCCAGTGTATACAAATACACCCCTCTGCCGTTTACTTCCCCGAATAACTCTTTTTTCATAGGTTCGTCCATCTCTTTCGTCTGAAAATTTTGTCTGTTACAGCTCAGTACGCCCCTCCAGCGCACGAAGCAGTGTTACTTCATCAATATATTCCAGATCACCGCCTACCGGTACGCCACTCGCGATTCTTGTCACACGGATTCCGGTAGGTTTAATCAGCTTGCCGATGTACATCGCCGTCGTCTCACCCTCAAGGCTGGAGTTGGTTGCGATAATGACTTCTTTTACCTCCGGCTCTCTGGACAGGCGCTCCATCAGCTCTTTTAATTTGATATCATGAGGTCCCACGCCCAGCATCGGGGAAATCGCCCCGTGCAGCACATGATAGACTCCTTTGTATTTTCCGGTTTTTTCGTAGGCAGCCAGATCCCGGCTGTTCTCCACAACCATAATCGTCGAATGGTCCCGCTCTGCGTTGGCACAGATCGGGCAAAGCTCGTTATCGGTCAGGGTAAAGCATTCCTTACAATAGCGAACATTCTGCCGAGCCTGTATCATCGCATTTGCAATCCTGTTCACCTTTGCTTCCGGAAGCCCGATCAGGTGAAACGCCAGACGCTGCGCAGATTTACTGCCAATTCCGGGAAGCCCCGAAAGCTCGTCAATGAGTTTGTTGATATAGCCGCTGTAAAGATCCATATCAGAACGGGAAGCCTCCGCCGAGTCCGCCTGTCATTTTACCCATCAGCTCCTGGCTCGCTTCGTCCGCCTGCTTCATCGCTTCATTCACAGCCGCAACGATCATATCCTGCAGCATTTCCACATCTTCCGGATCTACTGCTTCTTCGGAAATGGTCAGCTTTACCAGCTCCTTTTTGCCGTTTACGACAGCCTCAACCGCGCCGCCGCCGGATTTTGCAGAAAACTCTTTCACCTCGAGTTCCTTCTGTCCTTCTTCCATCTGACGCTGCATGCGCTGTGCCTGCTTCATCAGGTTATTCATGTTGCCGGGCATACCCATGCCGCCCGGAAAACCGCCTCTCTTTGCCATTTTATTGCATCCTTTCTGTTTGTTACTCTTCTTCTATGTCCATATGAATGACCCTTGTCAGGTCTACATAAGAACTTTCCATTTCCTGTTTGCTGCGCACGCTGCGGACTTCAACCTCGATCTGCTTGCCCGTCAGCTCCGCCAACAGTTGTTCCAGTGCGCCCTTATTTGCCGGTTCTTTGGTAAAATAATCGGACGCCAGCCCGTCTTCCACCACAAGCAGCAGCCGATTGTCACCGCCAAGGCTTAGGCGCGCATTTTTGAGATACGACTTCATCGGCTGCTGTGCACTTCCTGCAACCCGCGGCCACTTGGCTACGATTTCTTTGATTTCCTCGGGAACTGCCTTGGGCAGCTCTGCCTTTCTGACCGGCGCTGCTGCCTGCACTGCGGGCTGTCCTGTCGGCACCGCTGCGACTGCAATCGAGCCGCTTTCGATCTGTTCCACCGTCTGTTCCAGCTTTCGAATCCGTTCCAGAAGTGTATCTTCGTTCGTCTCCATCTCCGGCCTGCACAGCCGAATCAGCGCCATTTCAATCAGGACACGTTTCTGACCCGCATAGCGAATCCTACCGGACAGCTCCGAAAAACACCGGATATCCCGCATGATCGCGTCTACTTCGATCTGCTGCGCTTCTTCTTTCAATCTTGCCAGATTCTCACTGGATATGTCAATCACTTCTTCACAAGAATCCCCGGAAGTTTTCACCAGCAGGAGGTTGCGCAGATACCAGGTAAAATCGGAAACAAACTGGCTCATATCCCGTCCCTGCAGCACGATCTCTTCCAGCACACCGATACAGCCCGCCACATCCCGCGCAATCACGCAGCGCAACAGTTTGCTGAACACTGACGTATCCACCGCGCCCAGCACGTCCAGCACCATATCGTAGGTCAGCTCGTGTCCGAAATGGAACGCGAGGCACTGATCCAGAAGGCTCCAGGCATCACGCATCGCACCGTCTGCAGATTTTGCAAGGTATTTTAACGCCTTTTCCTCGATCGGCAGCTCTTCGCCCGCCGCGGCAAGGGCTTCCTTCATGCGCTCTTCGATCTGTTCGACCGTCAGGCGCTTGAAATCATAACGCTGACAGCGGGACAAAATCGTAACCGGAATTTTATTGGCTTCCGTTGTCGCCAGAATAAAGATGACGTAGGACGGCGGCTCCTCCAGGGTTTTTAACAGTGCGTTGAACGCTCCCGCAGAAAGCATATGAACCTCGTCGATGATATAAACGCGGTATTTTCCTTCCGTCGGGGAATATGCCACTTCATTCACGATTTCACGAATATTATCGACGCCGTTATTAGACGCTGCGTCTATTTCTATCACATTCATGCTTCTGCCTTCTGCAATCGCCTTACAGGATGCGCATTCTCCGCAGGGGCTTCCGTCCACGGGATGCTCGCAGTTGACACTTTTTGCAAAAAGCTTCGCAATACTCGTTTTACCGGTACCTCTTGTACCGCAGAATAAATAGGCATGACCGATACGATCCGACCGGATTTGGTTTTTCAGTGTTGTGACAATCGCATCCTGTCCCTTGACCTCTTCAAAGGTAGTCGGACGGAACCGTCGATACATCGCCGTGTAGGACATGAACGAACCTCCTTATGTTCTCCGCAAAGCAGACGGCGTCACGCAATGTACGCGGCGCCGTCCGTTGTCTTTTAATCTCCGAAGCTGATGCCCATCATCTTCGCCTCTCTTACGATGGATGCGTTGGGATCGAGCATTTTTAACTTACCTGCTACCTCTTCCAGCGGAACCTTGACGATTTCGCGGTGCTTGTAGCCCACCATAAAGCCGTATTCCCCGGCAAGAATCATCCTGCCTGCTTCCGATCCGAGCCGGCTGGCGAATACGCGGTCATAGGCACAGGGGCTTCCGCCTCTCTGGGTATGTCCAGGCACGGTTACTCGAACCTCCATGCCGCTCTTTTCCTGAATCTGCTCTGCGATCTCGTAGGAAACCGAAGGATATTTATAGTTTTCCAGTTTTTTCCTATATTCTTTTTTCGACAACTTGGCGTCCTCTTTGGAGATCGCGCCCTCTGCAACTGCCAGAATTGTAAATCTGCTGCCGCGGTTATGCCGTTCGTTGATTTTTTCCACAATCTTGTCGATATCGTAAGGAATTTCCGGGACCAGAATGATGTCCGCGCCACCCGCGATACCGGCATTTAAGGTCAGCCAGCCAACCTTGTGTCCCATAACTTCTACGATAAATACGCGTCCATGGGATGCCGCCGTCGTATGGATGCAATCCAGCGCGTCTGTTGCAATGTTGACCGCGCTCTGGAAGCCAAAGGTCATATCCGTTCCCCAGAGGTCGTTGTCGATGGTCTTGGGCAGCGTTACAATGTTCAGGCCTTCCTGACGCAGCAGGTTCGCTGTCTTATGTGTGCCGTTGCCGCCGAGGATTACCAGGCAGTCCAGCTGCAGCTTATAATAGGTCTGTTTCATCGCCGCCACTTTGTCGACACCGTCTGCGCCGGGCTCACGGATCAGCTTGTAAGGAGTACGGCTGCTGCCAAGGATTGTGCCGCCCTTTGTCAGAATACCCGAAAAATCGTCATACGTCATCAGACGGAACTTTCCGTAGATCAGTCCCTGATAACCGTCCTGAAAGCCATAGATTTCAACGTCTTCTGTGCTGTTATAAAGCACCTTTGCCACGCCTCTCATCGCTGCATTCAGTGCCTGACAGTCACCGCCGCTGGTCAGCATACCTACTCTCTTCATCCCAAAGTCCTCCTTCTCTGTGCTGCGCCCTCTGCAGCCATCATTTAACTAGAATTATATAATATTTTAAAAATATGTACAAGTGACTGTAAAATTTTCGCTTGCATATTAGAGATTTTTCGGCTAGAATGATGATGTTGTAAAAATATATGGAGAAGTACCCAAGTGGCTGAAGGGTCCGGCTTCGAACACCGGTAGGCTGTAACAGGCGCGAGGGTTCAAATCCCTCCTTCTCCGTACCATGGGGCCGGGTTCGTTTTATGAACCCGGCCCTTTTGCGCACCCTTGCCACCCGGCAGGCATACTCTAATAGCAAATCACCTGCCGCCAAAGCCGATTCTTATGACTTTCTTATGGATAATCCCCGAGGCCGCGTTTCTCGCCCTCTCCCTTTCCCTGGATACATTTGTCGCCGGGCTTTCCTACGGAAGCAGCAAAATCCGTCTTCCTCTGATCTGCACTGTCACTGTCAGCCTGGTCTGCTCGGGCGTCCTCTGCCTTTCCATGCTTGCCGGATCCCTCGTCCGTCCATTTCTTTCCCCTATCGCAGCCCGACTGACCTGCTTTTTACTGCTTGTCTGCATGGGCACCCTTCGGATTCTCGATCAAGCGATCAAATCCTTTCTGTGCCGTCACGATGGCTTTTCCAGAAATTTCATGTTCCGTGCCCTGCATTTCCAGTTTTTTCTCTCCGTCTACGCCGATCCCTGCAAGGCGGATGCCGACGCCTCCAAAAGCCTTTCTGTCCCGGAATCCGTCTGCCTTGCCCTCGCGATGTCCTTAGACGGTGCTGCAGCGGGCTTCGGTGCAGCCCTCGGGAATCTAAATCCCGTCGCCGTTCTTTTCTTTTCCCTCCTATTCGGATTTACAGCAATACAAGGCGGCTTCCTGCTTGGAAACCGCCTTGCACAAAAAACTCATTTTCCTGTTGACTGGCTCTCCGGAGCCCTGCTGATTCTGTTGGCATTTTTGCGGCTGATCTGAAGCAGAGACTGTGTGTTCTCTTACTTTCCGGATAAATAAACCGCACAGGATGCGCCCGGCAGGATAATTTCGTCTTTACGGATCAGTTCTTTTCCATTCCAGGCAAAAATAACCAGCGTGCCTTCTTTATTGCATGCATTGACGATCAGATCCGTCCCCGGAATCTGCAGAAGATGCCGAGGCCAGTTGCCCGTTGTCCATTCGCCGAGGTAACGCAGCTTTCCGTCTGTCGAAAATGCAGACAACGTATTCGCGCCGCGGTTGCAGACAATCACCGTCTTCTCATCCGCCATGCAGATTGTTCCCGGATAGTTTGTTCCGTCAAATCTGCTCGTCTTTACACACTCGCTACAGCCACCGTTTTCCCAGCGGCGCAGCGTGCCTCCCAGCTCCTGAGCGCTGAGCAGCTTTCCGGATTCTTTCTCCGGCAGCAGCTGACGCGGTCCTTCACCGGTCGGTAAAACCAGCGCTTCCAGTTCTTTTTCCGGCAGTCCGTCTTTTAACTCATAACGGTAAATCCGGTCACAGCCAAGATCTGCAAGGTACAGAATGTTATCCTGCTCGCTGACCCAGTGTGCGTGCGGGCAGATTTTTTCTGTCTGTGCATCGATCACGCCAGCACCCGGACTGCGATGCCAACGGATTTTCTCGAGATCATAATCCACTGCAAAGAAATCCCCGGTTCCATAGCAGCTCGCATACAATGCCTTTTTCCCGGCATACAGATGGCACAGTTCTCCACCCGGAAGGAAAATCTTTTTGCCGGTCTGGACAGGAATCCCATCTTCCGAAAGGCGGTACTGATAAATGTAAGCGTGTTTTTCTCCGACCAGTTCCGCAACTGTATACAGGAAGCCTCCATGCAGCAGACTAAAGGACGGACTGTCTCCCTGCCGGATTCCGCCGGTTACTTCTGTATGCACTTCCCCGGTTTCCGTATTTTCAAAAAGCTTTACCGCAAGCAGGTCACTGCCCGTTTCTGCACCGTAACCGCTGCAAAGCAGCATAATTTTCTGTTCCATGGTTCCTCCGTCAGGTCAGATCCTGATCGATGTCAAGCCACCAGCGCAGGACATCCTGAATCTTTGCATCCCAGTATTTCCACTGATGATCGCCGCTGGATTCTTCCAGCTTCATCTCGTAGCCAAGCTCTTTCATATATTCCCATGCTCTCTTATTTCCCTCGTACAGGAAATCCTCCGTACCGCACCAGCTGTAGAGTCTGGGAATCGGTTTTCCGGAGGTCTTGAGCTTCTTTGCAAGTGCCATCAGATCGTTATCAGAGCCTTCCAGCTGTTCCAGAGAACCATAAATTCCTCTGAACAGAGCTGCATCCCGGCTATCGCCCTCCAGATGTCTTCCAACATCCTCAATAATATCCAGACAGCCGGACAGAGATGCTGCTGCTCCAAATGTCTCACTTGCACCAAGACCAAGCTTCCATGCGCCGTAGCCACCCATCGACAGGCCTGCTGCCAGATTGTCTTCTTTTTTATCCGACATCTGCGGAAAAAATTCTCTGCAGATTTTGGGCAGTTCCTCGGAAATATAAGTCCAATAACGCATTCCATAGGTTGTATCTGTATAAAATGCAAGATGTGTGGTGGGCATAACAACTGCAATACCAAGCTGGCTCACATAACGCTCGATAGAGGTTCGGCGTTGCCAGATTGTCTGATCGTCGCTCATTCCGTGCAGAAGATACATGGTTTTTAACTTACCCTCCGCACCTTTTCCCTCCATTCCAATCTGTCCGCTTGTCTGCTGCGGCAGAATCACGTCCGCTGACGTACACATCCCCAGTACATCAGAAAAGAAATCCACATGTAAAAGTGCCATTTTTATCCTCCTCTTTTTGCCCTTTCAGGGTTATTCTCATGTTATCATTATCTTCTTCCCTCCCACTTTCGTCAAGATAGTTTCGAGAAGCGAATTTTTTTAAAAAAGATTGACAAATTCTGACAATTCCATGTACAATAGAACACGGATTTCGGAGAATTCCGCATTCCTGCCCAGATAGCTCAGTTGGTAGAGCAGAGGACTGAAAATCCTCGTGTCACTGGTTCGATTCCGGTTCTGGGCATTTTTTATTTGAATTAAAAAAAGGTTTCAACTCTGTACGGAGCTGAAACCTTTTTTGATGGGTGGAGCATTTTTCTATGGAAAAGGACAACAAGTACACCGTCTCGACTGTGTTTTCATTGAGCAACCGAATTACTTCGCCTTCAAAACCTTCATAATACACCGGAAATGCCAGACCACTAATTCCGCTGATGCTCTCACTGTTTTTTTTCTGTTTTTTTCTCCAATATTTTTATTGAATTCAGGTAATCTTCTTCCACCGTGCTTAGTGTTCGCGCTTTATATTTTTTATATTCATCCATTGCTTTATCAACAGCCTGCTTGTGCGATATACTTCCGTTTCCTTGTAAAAGCTGTTCACCACTCATTGTCAGAATCCTATCTAAATGTTCTGCCCAGTCCCTCATTGTCATAGCCTGTTCTCGTTCTGCCTGACGTTCTGCAAAATCAAGATATCCCGATACCAGCTGTCCCATTGCACGCAATTCTTTTTCAGATAAATAATTCTTGGCAACTACAGCTTCCTTTAAGGTTGGCTGATTGCCTTTAAAAGTAGTAAGTCCCATAAATTCTTTTTCTGCATCGGCTCTGGTATAAATTACTTCTGCTGCAGTTTATCCATGAATTGCGTAATGAATTTTGTTTTGCACTTTTTTGAAAAATACAATGGATATTTCCGCTTTCGGATCATAATCTATGCTCGTTGCATAAATTTCCAGAACCTGACGATAAAATACCTTCTCGGATGCACGAATATCACGAATTCTATCCAACAATTCTTTGAAATATCCACCGCCACCTAGATTTTTCAAACGATCATCATCAAGTACAAAACCTTTTCTCATGTATTCTTTTAAAATTCCGGTTGCCCAGATTCTAAACTGTGTTCCTCGTTTTGATTTTACACGATAGCCAACAGAAATAATAACATCAAGATTATAATAGTCTACATTGTAAACTTTTCCATCAGAAGCAGTTGTTGCAAATTTTGCAACAACTGAATCTCTCTGTAATTCGCCTTCTGTAAATATATTTTTTATATGTCTGGAAATGGTTGATTTATCTCTCTGAAACAATTCTGCCATCTGATCAATAGACAACCAAACTGTATCACCATCAAAAGTAGTTTCAACTTTCGTCAGACCATCCTCTGTCGTATAAATAATCATATCTGCTTTTTCTTTATCCATAAATTAACCTGAATTATTCACAGCTGTGCCATGAAAGTGCTTGAAATCCGCATAGTTACTACGTTTTAACTGAATATTGCTTTTCACCTATCAAGTGAATGAAAAAAGAGCATCCATTTGTGGTAAAATTAAGGTGTCGAATCTTAAAAAATAACCCAAAGGAGCCCTTTATGAGTATTGTAAACACCTTAGCCTTAGAAAGCAATAGACAGATTAAAATAAATTTTGATGGAATGACCAGGGATCTGATAAAGATCCGGCTGTGTGATGGAACACAGTATTCCTGCACCGGAGCAGTTGATTTTTTTGCAGCCGGTACTGGAGGAATATCTGCATGACTATCCGCAAATCCCCATTCTGCTTCGTGGTGATAGTGGTTTTTCTATGCCTGATCTTTATAAGCAGTACGAGGAACGTACAATACGGAATATTTAAAAGCAGGGCTGCCGCCCAGCAAAAAATATTTGCTAGTGCGACAGCCCCTCCATTTGTACATTCGTAGTTTCTGCTTTTGGGTATAAAATCTCCGCTGTTAATACAGAATATTTGTTCGATTTTATCAAGTCTTACTTGCACTTTTTCTCAACTTTTTCTCTTTCTTCTTCGGCAATTCTTCCCACATACTCTCAACCAATTCACACAGAAACTGCCGATTATCCACATCATCAACCAGAATCATTTTTTTCGCACCATCATACGGCGGTTTCATCTCAGCATCCGGCATCATTTTCACCGCCACCGGAACCGGCTTTACCAAAAGTCTGTCATCATATATTCCACCAAAAACCTTTCCACGGTAATAAAGAATGAATTCTCCCATCATTGCCCGACTGCTGATTTCATCCAGTCCTGATAACTGTTCCAGAACAAAGTCTAGATATTCTTTTGTTGATGCCATGTTGTTTTCTCCTCTCTTCCCACCAGCTTTAAGAATTTCTTATCATTCATCTGCTCATTCGTAACATACTCCCCATCGCAAAATAGCGCATAAGTCGTGATCGGTGTTGGTACATTCTGAGCATCCTTCCTGCTTTCGATCTTCACAGCCTTGAATGGAATGCCATTCTTCTGAGCGGTTTCTTCCAAGATTGGTACATACTTTGCATTGAAAGGACATTGGTTTGTATAATAAAGAACATAGCCACGTTCATTTATATGAGGATGTTTTGCACATTCCTTGAACACCGGTGGCTCAGTTTTCTCTTCAAATGGCAGATACCATAGCTGGATTCCATTATCAGCCTCATCACAAGCTTCAAATCCTTTATATTTTAGAAACTTCGGATCAGCCAGAAATGGCTTTTTCCTTGCTGCCGCAAGAATACATAGGCCTTTCTTCCCCTTTTCTTTGCTGTCCTCAATACACTCGGAAAGTAAGTCACTTGAATATCCATGACCTTTGAAAGATCCGGACACCCACAAACAATTAATATACATATAACCAGGTGCTTCGATTGGATTCCATGCACACTCCGCAGGTATGTACTCAATAAAGCACTTGCCGCGTTCTACACTCTTAAGAAACACAAGACCTTCATCAAATCTATCCGCAAGCCATGCCTTCTTTGATGATATCTGAATATCTTTATTGTTGGAAATGGCACAGCAAATGTGCTCCTTTTCAAGATTTTCTTTCGTAACTCTAATATATTCCATACCTTTAAGCCTTCCTTATCGGATGTCTGACCACAGTCTTCAGTTTCTCCGGTGCCACCTTCCGCGCATCACTCAGATAAATCTCGTGGTGCATTCTCTGATCCGTTATATCAAGTGTATATCCCTGTTCTTCCATAAATCTGTGCATTGCATCTACCGTAGCAGGCTCATCGTCATACGCTCCGATATGCATACACTGTACGCATAATCCCTCCTCATAGGAAAAAAACTCAACCTTAGAAAAATCCTGTTTTTTCTTTGCCGTAGCTTTCCTGACAGCCCAGTCGAAATCTTCCCTGGTAACAAAATCTGGCAAGCGAATAACAGAAATCCACTTAAAATCTTCCTTACGAGCATAATCAATTCCGGATACGCCGTCTCGCCTGCCGGCTCGGTCGGTTCGCAGCATGGCGTCCCCCGGACGCCGCTCCCCCTGCCACCAGAATCCCTCTAATGGCGGCACGACATAATCGAAATATCCATCAATCTGATGATCTTCCTTTTTGCTCATTTTAATCGTAAATGCAATTCCATACAGAAGGCCGATAGCCTGCTTATATTCTCCATCTTCATCATTTGGATTGCCGCTTCCACTGCTATATAATTCATTTTCGGGACTCTGACAATAAACGGTGTTCCCTTCGGCATATAAAACTCTTTATATTCTTTTTTATAATCAAATGCCATACTCCTTACTCCTCCAGATCCTTTTCTTCATAAGGCTTATTCCAGGAACCAATCTCTATCAGATTTCCTTCCGGATCAGCTATATAGCAGGTTTGTCATCTTCTCAAAACCGTCTAATCTCATTTTCCTAATCCTCCATAGATTTTTATTATTTCCTCTGCATTCCTGCGAACAATGTCCCGCACTTCTTCCGGCTCAAGCACCTCTACTTTTGCTCCAAATGTCATAAGCCATGTCACAAGGTTTTCCATATCCGTATAGTCTGCTGAAAAGAGCAGCCTTCCATCGTCCGTTTCTGTAAAGCAGTTCGGTCCAAATTCTTCAACCAGCCGCCACTTCATATTCGGTGTGAAAAGAGCTTTTACCTTTATCCCACCCGGAAATATCTTCTCATTTGACAAATCCGGCATTGGTACATCTCTGCACAGAAATCCACGGTCTGTTTCAATAACACAATCCATACGGTTCAGTTTGAACAGCCTGTAATCTTTACGTTCTAAACACCACCCCCATACATACCAGCTCGACCACCGGAAAACCAGATAATATGGTTCTACCCTTCGGTTGCTCTCTCCGGACGGAGCATAATACTTAAATCGTATGATGCGCCTGTTTTCTATTGCACTCTGTATTACCTCGATCTTTGGAGCAAGGGAACCCTTATACCATGAAGATAAGTCAATCAGCATAGAGTCTCTTCCACTGATGAACTCTGATGATCCGGTCTGGATTTTCTCCATCAGCTGACTGTAGTATCTGCTTCCACTCACACTGTCAAGACTCCGCAAACCCGCAAGAATCATCTGCATATCTTTGGAACTCAAAATCGTCCTGTCCATACGATATCCATCCATAATACTAATACCACCACCGGTACCCTGTGCAGTTTTTATAGGAATACCCGCTTTACAAAGATCTTCAATATCCCGATTTATTGTCCTTCGAGATACCTCAAATCTTTCTGCCAGTTCAGGAGCCGTTGTCTTTTCTTCCTGCAGTAAGATTGACAATATACCGATAAGTCTATCTATTTTCATCGTTTCTTACACTCCATACATATCATACCTGATTCAACACGACAGCTATATGTCGTGTTTATTATATCCGCGAAAATTTTTTCTGTATACAATAGAATGCACGCTCCGCAAACATTCTATTGTCATGAACAAAAAGCCTCCGAACATCAGGTTTTATTCCCAATGTCCGAAGGCTCAATAGCATTAGTTAAATTCTCTCTTTCTTATAAGCCGAATCATCCTATGTTCCACTTGGAATCATCTGAAAATATCTCAGTGTCTCTATGATTCCATACTTAGCTTTAACCTGTGCAATATACAGATTAGACACCTTCATCCCATCATTATACTCAGCCACATATGCCTTTATTTCCTCATATGTCGCCTTACTCTCTGCCACAGTAATATCTAACTCATCCATATCCATCATCACGTTTACATGATGCTTTACTTCATGAAGTTTGGACAAAAGACATACCGTCTCACAGAACATATTTTATCGCAAGGCTTTTGAAAATGGAATAGATTTTACCAAACGGCAGTTTTCAAAAAAACTTATCTGTCAAAGATTAGTTTTTCCCATGGTTCATATCCTGCCATGTAACCGAATTCTTCCTCATTTCTGAATCCTTCAAGAAGTTTTTCTTTTACGCCATCTAATGGTATCTATTTCTCCTCTTCGTTAAGACCTAGTTCATTACATATTACTTGCTATCCC
>OGYU01000980.1_pt1 | contig 21334 bp, 15 predicted proteins | sample 1576581 | NCBI WGS metagenome assembly OGYU01 (sample SAMEA3541547, study PRJEB24748) | human gut metagenome | biome: human gut; feature: human-associated habitat; material: faeces | place: China | collected 2012 | reverse complement strand
TTACATTGCCACCAATAGCTATAGACTGGTCACCAGTAACAACAGCACCTTCATCTGGAGAAAGACCACTACCAATGGCAACCCCTTGTGTTACATCGGCTGCTACACGAGAATTTGATCCTATAACAATTGCACGACTTGTAGTTGTTAAGCCCGCACCAGTCTTAGTTTCTGCTTTTGCATCTCTACCAATAACAACGCTATCTTCACTTAAGGATTGAGCACCACTACCGATAGCAATACTATTTTGTCTTGTAACTGTGCTAGATGGGCCTATGGCAATAGAATTGGCCCCTTTTGCTCCATCATTATCAAAATTGCTATTAGCACCTGTAGCACTAGAATTAATAGATACATAAGGAAATTTAAGATCCTTTGCTAAACCACTCGCCACTGCATATAATTGGGATCCATTGATTGCATCTGTACTGTTCGCGGATACTTCACCAGCCGCAACATTTTTTATTTGTCGTTCAGCCCCACTTTTGCCTACAGACACTTGCATACCTGCTAGGTCTGCTCCTGAAAGTACACCTTTAGACCAAGAATATGATTTACCAGCTATAGTCGCAGAAGATTGTGCAGTCGCAGCAGAAGATGTATCTGTACCACTACCAATAGCTACTGCATTCTTCTTATCAGAAACGGCATCTTTACCGATAGCAATTGCGCTTTCAGCAGAAGCAGTCACATCTCGCCCCATTGCAATACTGTAAGCCCCAGTTGCAGAGGTTCCCTTAGTTCCATATACACCTATTGCTAAAGATGATGTATTAGATGTTTTAGCGTTTCGACCGATTGCAACACTATTGTTACCATTAGCTGTTACATCACTACCAATAGCCACATCATAAGTACCTTGACTGGTCGCACCATTCCCTATTGCTGTTGATAAAAGCCCCGAAGCATTAGTACTTCTACCAATAGCTACCGCATTATCATTAGTCGCATTATTACCATACCCAACAGTTACAGAGCCTTGATTAGTAGATTGATTAGTATTACCAATAGCTACAGAATCTTTATTTGAAGCTGTATTACTATAACCAACAGCCACTGCATTTTGACCATCTGCAGTTGCGGAATAACCCATTGCAGTTGAAGTTTCCCCATTAGCCTTAACAGTATTACCATAAGCAACAGAGTTTTTACCTATTGCATTACTAGACTGACCAACAACAACCCCACCATTACGGCTTAGTACTGATTTACCCATAGCAGTACCACCACCACCATCGGATACAGCATAATTACCAAAGGCTATTCCGGATTCCTTAGCATTAGCAATATAGCCAATAGCTATCGACTGCTTACCAGAGCTTTTCGCACCATAGTAAAGACTAACACCTGAAACTCCATTTACAAGCGTGGAACCAACGCCACCGCCATTAGCACCAACAGCTTGATTATTTTTATCAGCGCCAACGCCGCCAGTACCAATAGCTATAGTATCTTCATCTGTAGCAGAAGCTTTTGGACCAATTGCAACAGAACGTACACCATCAGAGGAAGCGCCAAAACCAACTGAGATGGAGGAGTGCTGTTGTGCTGATGCACTAGAACCAATAGCAATAGAATCCTGTCCACCAAGAGTGGTCCCTGCAGTAGGTGCAGTTATACTAGCACTATTACCCATCGCAATAGAGTTAAGTCCAGCTGCAGTTGCTGATGCGCCTATTGCTACAGTATTCGCTTGGGTCGCCTTAGTTGTATGACCGATAGCAATTGATTTATCACTCGTTGTTGAACTATTATAGCCTAAGCCCACAGATCCACCACCTGCAACAGATAAGCCAGAGCCACCACCAAAAGCCTGATTACCAGTAACAGTAGAGTTATACCCTATAACAGTGGATCCACCACCGCTTGCATTTACACCTGAACCGACAGCCGTATCATTATTAGTTGTAGACTTCGCATTGTAACCAACTGCAGTAGATTTATCTCCTGTAGCTTCAGTTTTATTCTTACCACCATTCGATCCACCACCAAGAGCTACTGCATTTGCACCTGTAGCATTGGCAGAAAGCCCCAACGCAACAGCACCTGCACCATCAGCATTCGCACCAGCACCTACGGCTGTGGCCGGATTTTCAGGATTTGCTCCTGGTGCTTGGGCAACACTAAAGTAACCAATCGCTACAGACTGATTACTTTTTGATCTAGCAGAAGAGCCAATAGCAACACCATTCGTGCCCGCTGCCTCAGCGGCATCAGCCAATCTTGCTGATGGAGGGTCCGCAGCCATTACCTCTGTAATCAAACCGGATTGCATAGCTAGTGCTGCTAAAATACTCGCTACAACTATTTTCTTTTTACCTGTTTTGTTCTTTGCAATTTCAGATACTACGATGTAGCACTGTTTTGACTTAGACCAAATTACTTTAAAAATCTTGTTCATTCGTTTTCCTTTTACTAACTATCTCTCAAAACCATATCTTATATAAATCAATTTCTAGTATTTGTATTTCGTTATGCCTCAAAATATACCCATTATATTTTAAAGCTCATTTCATAATTTTATCATATTTTATCTATATCAAACAATGAAATTTGATGCGTTATACGAATATTTAATTGCAAATCAAATATTTTCAAAATCAAAAGGATATTGATTCAATCTATTTCTTTTATATTCATCTATGTATATTTTTATCTTTTTGGATAAATATTTATGAATGATTATGCAACATAATTGTTAACCGACTTACAACGAAATATTTCTATCTATTTTCAATATGCGTATTTTTTATCTCGTATTTACAAATTGATGTAATATTTTATTTTTAAAGTATATTTTCTAATTCATTTTATGTTTAAGATAGTATTTTAATAAGAGAGATAATTCTAAACGCAAAAAAGCCACCACTCATTACGAGTGGCAGCTTTCACCATATACATATTCATACATGAAGATATACAAATATATAGATTATTCGTGTATAAAATACTAAGCTTTGGATTCAATTAATTTTTGAACAAGAGCTTCTAATTTTGCAACACGATCTTGAAGTTGTTCATTTTCTGCTTTCAAAGTATTCACAGTTGCATTATCTGGCTTAGCAGGTTTTGTACCAACACCAATACGCCATGTAGCACCCATACCGTACATTTGCTCGGATTTAGAAATACCTACGGATGCATTCAAGAATACACGGTCATTAGGAGCATAGCCATAACCAAGGGCAAGTGCTTTCTCACCATGATAGGAACCAACACCAGCCATAACTTGGCCTTTTTCAGTGCCGTCAACATAGTAAGGTTTCAATGATGACAATGCAGCACTCATAGCACCAACACGATTTAAACGTACATTCGTATTGTTGATTTGTGAAAGCGCTACATTAGATTGATTTTGTACTAAACCATAAACTTGGCTACCATTAACTGCATCTGTAGACGTTGGTGAAATATCACCAGGTGCAACATTCGTGATTTTACGTTCTGCACCAGGCGCACCTACACTTACAGTATTTGGAGCTGATGCAATGGATCCTTGACCAAGAGCTACAGAGTTAGTAGCACCAGCTTGTACAACGGAATTTGCACCTAGAGCGAGACCATTGGCAGCACCAACATCAGAATTAGCACCTAAAGCTGTTGCATTAGGTCCAATTGCTTTTGCATTTGTGCCAAGAGCAGTGGCATAATCACCATCAGCTTTTGAATTTTTGCCTACAGCCATGTCATTACTTTGAGCTGTACTACCAGCCACAATGCCAGAGTTTGCAAAGTTTGCAGCTGTAGATGCAGCTGTAGATGCAGCACTTTCAGCTCTTGTAGCACTAGAAGCTGCAGATGATGCTGATGTACTTGCACTGGATGCACTAGAATTTGCTGCATTTGCTGCATTAGAAGCCACTGTTGCAGAAGAATCCGCTTTATTCGCTGCCGTACTTGCTACCGTAGCGGAGCTATCTGCCGCTGTTGCTGAAGATGCTGCTTTTGTTGCGGAGCTATCTGCTGCTGTCGCACTAGAGGCTGCTTTTGTTGCAGAAGAGTCTGCTGCCGTTGCTGAACTTGCAGCCTTTGTAGCAGAGCTATCAGCTGCCGTTGCTGAAGAAGCTGCTTTTGTTGCAGAGGAATCCGCTGCTGTTGCGCTGGATGCCGCTTTTGTTGCAGAACTATCAGCCGCTGTTGCACTAGACGCTGCCTTCGTTGCAGATGAATCTGCTGCTGTCGCACTAGAGGCTGCTTTTGTTGCAGAGCTATCTGCTGCCGTTGCGCTAGATGCTGCTTTCGTTGCGGAAGAATCTGCTGCTGTGGCACTAGATGCCGCTTTCGTTGCAGAACTATCTGCCGCTGTTGCGCTGGACGCTGCTTTCGTTGCAGATGAATCTGCTGCTGTGGCAGAAGATCCGGCTTTCGTTGCGGAAGAGTCTGCTGCGGTTGCGCTAGATGCTGCTTTTGTTGCAGAGGAATCTGCCGCTGTTGCTGAAGATGCCGCTTTTGTTGCGGAGCTATCTGCTGCTGTGGCAGAGCTTGCAGCCTTTGTAGCTGAACTATCAGCCGCTGTTGCGCTGGACGCTGCTTTTGTAGCTGAAGAATCTGCTGCTGTCGCAGAAGATCCGGCTTTCGTAGCAGAAGAGTCTGCTGCTGTGGCACTAGATGCCGCTTTTGTTGCCGAAGAATCTGCCGCCGTTGCACTAGATGCAGCCTTCGTAGCTGATGAGTCTGCCGCTGTTGCAGAACTTGCAGCTTTTGTCGCTGAACTATCAGCTGCTGTCGCACTGGACGCTGCCTTTGTAGCAGAAGAGTCTGCTGCGGTTGCACTGGATACCGCTTTTGTTGCAGAACTATCTGCCGCCGTTGCACTAGATGCCGCTTTTGTTGCAGAACTATCTGCTGCTGTTGCGCTGGACGCGGCCTTCGTAGCAGAAGAGTCTGCTGCCGTTGCTGAACTTGCAGCCTTTGTAGCAGAGCTATCTGCTGCCGTTGCGCTAGATGCTGCTTTTGTTGCAGAGGAATCCGCTGCTGTTGCGCTGGATGCCGCTTTTGTTGCAGAACTATCAGCCGCTGTTGCACTAGACGCTGCCTTCGTTGCAGATGAATCTGCTGCTGTCGCACTAGAGGCTGCTTTTGTTGCAGAGCTATCTGCTGCCGTTGCGCTAGATGCTGCTTTCGTTGCAGAAGAATCTGCTGCTGTTGCACTAGATGCCGCTTTCGTTGCAGAACTATCTGCCGCCGTTGCACTAGATGCCGCTTTTGTAGCAGAAGAATCTGCTGCTGTTGCAGAGCTTGCAGCCTTTGTAGCTGAGCTATCTGCCGCTGTTGCTGAAGATGCTGCTTTTGTAGCAGAGGAATCCGCTGCCGTTGCACTAGATGCCGCTTTTGTAGCAGAAGAGTCTGCTGCCGTTGCTGAAGAAACTGCTTTTGTTGCAGAGGAATCCGCTACTGTTGCACTAGACGCTGCCTTCGTTGCAGATGAATCTGCTGCTGTTGCAGAGCTTGCTGCTTTCGTTGCGGAAGAATCAGCTGCTGTCGCACTGGATGCTGCTTTTGTTGCGGAAGAGTCTGCAGCTGTGGCACTTGATGCGGCTTTAGTCGCAGAGCTATCTGCTGCTGTTGCAGAACTTGCCGCTTTCGTTGCGGAAGAATCAGCAGCTGTTGCACTGGATGCTGCTTTTGTCGCAGAACTATCTGCTGCAGTTGCACTGGATGCGGCTTTAGTCGCAGAGGAATCCGCTGCTGTTGCAGAACTTGCTGCTTTCGTTGCGGAGCTATCTGCTGCTGTCGCACTTGATGCTGCTTTAGTCGCAGAGGAGTCGGCAGCTGTTGCACTGGATGCCGCTTTTGTTGCAGAACTATCTGCTGCCGTCGCAGAGGATGCTGCCTTCGTAGCAGAAGAATCAGCAGCTGTCGCACTGGATGCAGCTTTAGTCGCAGAGCTATCTGCTGCGGTTGCAGAACTTGCGGCCTTCGTAGCAGAAGAATCTGCAGCTGTCGCACTGGATGCGGCTTTTGTTGCAGAGCTATCTGCTGCGGTTGCAGAACTTGCTGCTTTCGTAGCGGAAGAATCAGCTGCAGTTGCAGAAGATGCCGCCTTCGTTGCAGAACTGTCTGCTGCTGTCGCACTGGATGCGGCTTTAGTCGCAGAGGAATCCGCTGCTGTTGCAGAGCTTGCCGCTTTCGTTGCGGAAGAATCAGCAGCTGTTGCACTGGATGCTGCTTTTGTCGCAGAGCTATCTGCTGCGGTTGCAGAACTTGCGGCCTTCGTAGCGGAGGAATCTGCTGCTGTCGCACTGGATGCTGCTTTCGTTGCAGAGGAGTCGGCTGCTGTGGCACTGGATGCCGCTTTTGTTGCGGAACTATCTGCTGCTGTCGCACTGGATGCGGCTTTAGTCGCAGAGGAGTCAGCGACTGTTGCAGAACTTGCTGCTTTCGTTGCAGAACTGTCTGCTGCAGTTGCAGAACTTGCGGCCTTCGTAGCGGAGGAATCTGCTGCTGTCGCAGAGCTTGCTGCTTTCGTTGCAGAACTGTCTGCTGCTGTTGCAGAGCTTGCTGCTTTCGTAGCAGAAGAATCTGCAGCCGTCGCACTGGATGCGGCTTTTGTCGCAGAACTATCTGCTGCAGTTGCACTGGATGCCGCTTTAGTCGCAGAGGAGTCCGCTGCTGTTGCAGAACTTGCTGCTTTCGTTGCAGAGGAGTCAGCTGCTGTGGCACTAGATGCCGCTTTTGTTGCGGAACTATCAGCCTTATTAGCTGCTGCTTCAGCACGAAGTGCAGAGCTTGCAGAAGATTGGGCAGATTTATCTGCTGCTGTGGCAGAAGATGCAGCATTTGTAGCAGCTGTACTTGCTACTGTTGCAGAGGATACCGCTTTTGTTGCTGCCGCTTCTGCCGCTGCTGCAGAGCTAGAGATTGCTGCTTTAGCTGCATTGTACCCTGCTGCTGTAGAGTTAGCTGTAGACACCGCTGCATCAGCTTTAGTTTCAGCACTAGCTGCTTTTACAAGGGCAGAACTTGCTGCTGTAGATACGCTTGTAAGAGCAGTAGCTGTACTTTCGGCAGCTTGAACTACAGCATATAATTGAGATCCGTTAACAGCATCTGTAGATGTAGCAGATACAGTGCCTGCTGCTAAGTTAGTTAAAGTACGTTTCTTAGTAGATGAACCGATGGATACAGTACCACCAGCAGTACCACCTGCTAACGTATAGCTTTTACCAGCAATAGTCATTGTACTTGTGCTTGTTGCCGCACCAGTTTCAGAAGCAGCGCCTAAAGCAACACTATCTTGATGAGTTACTTTTGCACCTTTACCTAATGCAGTACCTAAAGACACAGTAGAGGAAGCACCATCACCAATAACTACGCTTGTACTACCTGTTGCGGTAGCGGAGTTACCAATAGCTATAGAAGTCATGCCAGTTACATTAGCACCATTACCAATTGCTACTGCACTCGTATTACCCGCATTAGCGCCATTACCAATTGCTACCGTATATGAATCAGAAGCCGCTGCATTTGTACCCATTGCGATACTATTATCCTTGCTAGCATTAGCACCATTACCAATTGCTGTAGCACTAGTTTCAGAAGCAGTTGCACTTGTACCAAATGCAATTGTATTCGCTTTACTTGCAGTTGCATCCTTACCAATAGCGGTAGCAGAGCTTTCAGAAGCTGCTGCACTTGTACCAAATGCAATGGCATTTGCTTTACTTGCAGCTGCTTGTTTACCAATAGCTGTACCGGCTTCACCAGAAGCTACAGTAGCGGTACCAATAGATACAGCATCTGTAGCACTGGCTGCAGTGTGAGTACCAGTATCACCACTGGAACCGATAGCTACTGCATTTTTACCACTTACATCTACTTGATAACCAATACCAGTACCATATTGAGCAGCACTTGTAATATTAATAGTAGAACCAAGACCAGTACCTTGGTTAGCATGTACTTGAGAGTTATAACCAACGAGTGTAGCCGCAGATTGATCAACAGTTAAATCCCAACCAATACCAGTAGATCTTTCTCTTGTAACTTGTACATTTTTACCTACTGCTGTTGCGCCCCAACCAGTTGCATTGTTACCAGCACCAATCGCAATGGTTGCAGTGCCATCAGCAACTGCGCCTTCACCAACAGCAATAGATTTACTAGACTTAGCTTGAGTGCTCTTACCTAATGCAATAGCACTGCTTTCAGATGCGGCTGCACTTGTACCCATAGCTATAGCATCGGACTTACTTGCATTTGCACCATTACCAACCGCAGTAGCAGAGCTTTCAGAAGCAGTTGCACTTGTACCGAATGCGATTGCATCAGATTTACTTGCATTTGCTGCATTACCAATTGCTACAGCACTACTTTCTGATGCTCGCGAATTATAACCTGTTGCTACAGAGTAGTCTCCAGATGCAGTAGCACCCCAGCCTCCAGCAAAGGTATTAGAACCACTAGCAATTGCATGGCTACCAACTGCTGTTGCAGATCCGCCTCTAGCCTCAGCCGCCCAACCAGCTGCAAAACTATTTCCCGCACTTTTAGCAGAGTCACCAATAGCTATACCACCACGATTAAATACTTCTGTATCTTGACCAATAGCAATAGCATTTTCATAGTTACCTGAAGCAGCACTACCAGTTCCCCCCCAAATAAGAATATTACCTGTTTTAGTACTGTTAGTTTTTACAGCTATAGCATCTACCTGTGCTGCTTGACCAGCCATCAATGTAGCCAAAATACCAGCTACAACAATTTTCTTTTTACCTGTAGTATTTTTAGCCATTTCAGATACAACTACATAACATTGTTTAGATTTGGACCAAATAACCTTGAATATTTTATTCATTTATTGCTTTACTCCTAATTTTTCTAATAATATTTGATATTTAAGTATATTTTCTTTATTTAATGGCGACACCGAATCAATAAGCTTATCATTCCATTTTTTATGACTTTCAAAATCATCATCATAGGATTTAATAGCATTGATTAACTGGCGTTCACCGTCGTAAGCATCGAACCCATCGTAGTAGAATCCCACATTGTGTGCTTTTAACATTGGTGAGTTATGTACTAGTGGATAATCACCATACAGCGCTTCATAATATACATAGTTCAATGCATTTTCCCATTGGAAGGAAAGTACAATATCCGTATATTTTGCAAGAAATTGTGGCGTAATATGACGCGTTTCAACGGTCATTACATTAGCTTTAACAGCCGATGTATATCCAATATAATTAAAAATGGCATCATTATCTTTAATATCGTATGTATTACATAGATATATATGTTTTACCAATTCTGGGTGATTACGATACGCTTCTTCACCAATCAAAATTGGGATCATGCAGTTTTTTAAAACTGATATATTGGGTTCTAAGACGGAAACACGAGCTCCATTTGATTCCATTTGACCTCGTTCATAACCAAATGTATATGGTTCTTCGATAGATTTAGTCATATGGTCTAAAAACAATGGATCCCATAAATGAGGAGCCTCATATACAGGAGCTTTTGTCATAATTTCTAAATAGCAACGATTTGTATTCATATGCTGTGGAATCATCCATACAGCATCATATTTCGTACCGTTGAAAGCACGGGCACCAGGTTTATCGTGAACCATCTTTTCCATATCGGCAATGAAATCATTCCCCATACGGTATGACACAATTTTGGCACCACGTTTACGGTATTCTGCTTCGATTTGTGGTTCTAATGTTAATGTTCCCTCAATCAAAACATCAGTCTTATCGATGACTTCATCGCTGTCATAAATATCGACATCCATCAAATCTAACCGCATATTATCAGATATGCTAGATTTATCATTTCTCCAATAAACAAAATAAACAGATTCGACACCGTCAATCTGTTCCAAGCATTGTTTTAAGAAGTACATGTTTTGTCCGGCCCCATTCGACCAGATATGATTGTAAGATTCGCCCCAAAAAAAGGTAATCCCTATATTAATCGTAATCACTCCTCATCTAACTCTTAGAATTCCCCTCATCTAAAATTCATATGACTCATTTTATCAAATAGATATTATATTGACAATTCTATTTCGAGCATTTTCGATATTTTTATAAAAATACTACGCTTTACAAATGGTTGGTTTAAACTTTTTAATATTTAGATAAAATTTGTCAAGTTAAGGTACTAAATAAAAGGTTATTTATAATAGAATAATATATATAACAAAATAAGGTAGTCATGCACAATCAATAAATTATGCATAACTACCTTATATTTATAATGATATTTCGAATGATTTTAGCTCTATTTTACTATGTTAAACGCATAGTGACTTTGCTGCTCTGCCAGTTGAATTCGTTCATGCAAACGTTTTGCATAGTCCCTATACATCTCTTGTGCCTCTTCCACAGATACAATATCAAAGGTAATTCCATCCCCAATAGGCAACTGGCTAAGTCTAGGCAAATCGGCGGTAATAACGGTGCCGATTTTCGTATAGCCCCCCGTCGTTTGCCGATCCGCCATAAGGATAATTGGATTGCCATCAGATGGAACTTGAATCGATCCAAATACAGCGCCATCGGAGATGATATCGGCGCCGTCGATGTGTTCAACAGGGGCTCCATCTAATCTAAATCCCATGCGGTCGCATTGGATGGTCAATGTATAGAGTTCACTGCTAAAATTGCGAATACCTGTTTCTGTAAAGTGCTTTGCTTGCGAGCCCAGTACAACGCGTAGCGGTTCGTGGCATTCACGGCCGCCCCGATTAAATAGAACCGTATTAAATAAATGATTTGATTCTCTAGTATAGTCGCAGATGATAGTATCATGCGTGCAGTCCTTTAAACGTACTTTATCGCCAGCTACTAGAGGACGTCCTTCAAATCCACCGATATTCGCCTTTGTATGTGTCGCTACGCTACCGTTGATTTCAGGCACATCAATACCTCCGGCGAAGGAAATATACATGCGCACCCCACATTGGCTAAAGCTGCCAGAGATTACATCGCCGTCATGACAGACAAAAGGAATGTACCGCGGCACCTCAACATTATTAATAGTAGGTCTCATGTCGGCGCCTGTGAAAGCAACAATGCATGTACCTTTCACCTTCAGTGTAGGGCTGAGCACGGTACACTCCAAAGCACCTACGGGCGTCGTATTCCCTACAAGGGCTTGTCCGATAGCATAGCTTTCACCATCCATAGGACCGGCCACGGGCATGCCATATTGTTGAAATCCTACGCGCCCTCCGTCTTGCACGGTGGTCATCATACCAGGCGCAACCACCTCAAATGACGCATTCTTATATTCACTTACCGCCACGGAGGTCACCTACCTTTACATGATGTACAACGGGCTTAAAAGAAGATCCCAATTTCTTAATACAGTGGAACGCACTTTCATCAATAGGAACATATCGCACATAATCGCCCGCCTTAAGCAGAGCCGCCTCTTCGCGGGATGCATCGTACATGGACAGAGGCGTGCGTCCTATAATTTGCCAGCCACCAGGGGAATCCGACGGATAGGTGCCGGTCTGCTCCCCTGCGATACCGACGGACCCTGCCGGAATATGTGTACGCGGCGAAGACAATCGCGGCGTAGCGATGCGCGGATCCATGCCACCTAAATAGGTAAAACCGGGGATAAAGCCCATCATGTACACGAGGTAATCCGTGCCGCTATGAATGCTCACCACGTCGGCCTCTGTAAGGTGATTATGAGAGGCTACAAATCCAAGGTCTGGGCCAAATTCATCACCATAGACAGTCGGTATTTCTACGACCGTCACGAGTTCACTTTCATCAGCCCTGACAGGCTGCGTATAAATAGGTTCAAGAATGTGGCACAGTTCAGCATAGGTGTAGCGCAGCGCATCATACTGAATGAGAAGCGCACAATAGGTAGGCACCATCTCAATAATCCCCTCTAAATGAAGGCTTTCAATACCCGCCACAGTCTGACGGATACGCTGATTAATCTTAGGATCAATAACTTGACCAAATTCGATGGAGATAGCACTATCCCCAACAGGTGAAATTGTGGGATTCATGATGTCCCCCTAACCTAATAATTTTGCAATACCTTGCAAGGATGTAACGCCGATATAAGCAGTCACAAGCACAACAATCCAGCCAGTATAGAATAGAATCGGATTGTGCTTATAATCCCCTACAATATTCGTCTTACGCGTTGCCAATAGCATAACAGCTAAGGTAACAGGCAAGATCAAACCATTCACAGAGCCCGCCACAATTAATAGTGTAGCCGGTTTGCCGATAAAGATAAGAATGCATGTGGAAACGAAGATGAATGCCATGATGGTCAATTTTTCATACCGTTCTACCACTTTGAACAAGGTTTTAAGGAAGGATACCGATGTATAGGCAGCACCTACAACAGATGTCAACGCAGCGCAGAAGAATACAATACCGAATAATTTATGACCGATTTCCCCAGCACCAAGTAAGAACGCAGAACCTGCTGGGTCCTTTGGATCTAACGCAAAGCCCATAGATACGACGCCAAGTACGGCTAAGAATAACAATATACGAACAATGGCATCTACAGACATGCCCATGAAGGCAGCGCGACGCACATCTTTTAAATGTTCGCGACCTGTAATGCCCGCATCAATCAAGCGATGGCCGCCGGAGAATGTAATGTACCCACCTACGGTACCGCCGATAAGGGTAATCGTAGCTAGCCAAGGGTAATTGGTTGGCACAATGGCATGGGTTGCGGCCTCTGCTACAGGAGGATTAGTAGAAAACGCTACATAGCCGATGAGTACGAGCATCACTGTACCCAACACCTTCGCCGTATTATCGAGAACGCCGCCCATTTTAGGGGATGCAAATAATAAAATTCCCAAGATACCACTGATGGCTGCTGCCGTCGTCGTATCGATACCGAACACGATGTTAAGCCCCATGGACGCGCCCCCAATGTTACCGATATTAAACGCAAGGCCTCCAAGGGAAATCAAGAATGCTACGAAGTAACCAAGGCCGGGCAATACCTTATTCGCAATGTCTTGGCCCCGCATTTGGGATATACCAATGATGGTCCACACATTGAGCTGTGCAATGATGGAGAAAATAACGGACACCACAATGGCGAACGCAAAATCCGCCTTTAACTGGCCTGTAAACGCCGCCGTTTGTAACATAAATCCTGGCCCAATGGACGACGTGGCCATCAAAAATGCTGCCCCTAAGAGGACAGATAAACTCGCTTTACCTGTAATCGGTTTCATACTGACTCCTTTTATCTATTCTGATTCTATCTATTCTTATACAATCGATTGTAATCTATCGATTCTGAAAATTCGCTACCACAACACCTGCCATAGTGAGGCCTTCACGAATATACTTTGTGAAAGCTATCGCTTTTGGATTATCGCCATGAACGCATACGGAATCGGCTGCAATATCGATTGTTTTACCCGTATTCGTTACGACCTTGCCTTCTTTGACCATCATGAGCACTCGTTCTAATGCCTCTTGCGGGTCTTTTATGAAAGCCCCCTCTTCCGTACGGGGCACCAAGGTACCTTCCTCTGTATAACCTCGGTCTGCAAAAATCTCTTGGATGACAGGGATACCTCGTCGCTCTGCCTCTTTGGCGATATAACTACCGCTGAGCACCATGGCACGAACCTTGGGATTCACCGCTTCCAATCCATCTAGCACTGCATCGGCTAGGTCCGGCGTTACACACGCCATATTGTAAAAGGTACCATGCAATTTCATGTGCTGCAACTCTACATCGTACTGATTGCAAAATCCTTGCAACGCACCGAGTTGGTAGATCATATACGCCCGTGCCTCATCAGGGCTAACCGCCATCTTGCGGCGTCCAAAGCCCATTAAATCAGGATATCCCGGATGGGCCCCTACGGCTACACCCTTCTCCTTGCACATCTTAACGGTGGCCTCCATGATGAGAGGATCGCCGGCATGCCAACCACACGCCACATTGGCACTAGTGACGTGATTTAACACCTCACTATCCATGCCCAATGTATAATTGCCAAAGCTTTCACCTAAATCGCTATTAAGATCTATAAAGTGAGACATATGTATACTCCTCTCTACTGTTACGGACTTCACATAACCTATATATTCTATAGAATTATCTATATTGATTATACAAAATCCATTCATAAATAATCAATACTATGAACTATGTATACAAAATTCTTAAAAAATAATAACCATATGTCGATGTATGTATTTCTACAACTAGTCATCAACATATGGTTATAAGATAGACAATTATCGTATATATGTATATCCTTTCAATAATTGCTGTACTGTATCCTTCATGCAAGACGATTCATTAAGTTCTGATACGGCACAAATAAAATCGGGCTGTGCTTGCCAAACAGATTCAACATTGTCTGTTTTCACACCACCTATAGCTACAATGGGAACACGACTATACCGAGCAGCCCAATGAACATAGGAAAGCCCTACTGGGACTGCATTAGGTTTAGTCGGCGTTTGAAAAACAGGTCCAGTCCCAACATAGTCTAATACATCTTTATAACGATTAGCCGCTTTCAAATCTTCAACGCTATGGGTAGACCAGCCAATTAACATATCTGGCCCTACCAAACGACGAACTACGCTAGGCGGTAAGTCATCATGGCCTACGTGAACGCCATCAGCATGTACGGCCATCGCCAAATCTACATAATCATCAATGATAAGTAGCGCATGATATCGTTTGGTTAATTGACGTAATACCATAGCTTCTTGATAGCGAATCACACCTGTCTTATGTTTTTCGCGGTATTGGATAATCCGAACACCGGCGGACAACATATCTTGTACTAGCGATACAACGTCACGGCTACCGCCTGTAATCCCATAAATAGGACATTGTTCTTTTACAGCTTGTAATCGTTCTTCTCGTAGCAACATATGATACCTCCTACACGATAGGACGACCTAAAATAAGGGACAACACAATATCTGCTTCTTTATTGGCCGCAATAGCCACTTTGGGGGCAAACGGAAGATATGTATCAATGCCAGACACACCATCGCCTACCATATACATAGAGTCTCCTAACGCTTGAATCCGAATAGCATCAGAGTTTCCAATCCCCGCCAATCCAGATACCATGACCTTAGGCTGTTTCATTTCAAGGGTAGATTCAAAAAACATTTGCTTAGCGTCCACACCATCAAAGGCTTCTACAAGAATATGCGCCTCACTATACATTTGTGGGATTGTTTGTGCCGTCAACTGTTCCTTGTATACAGTGACCTCTATGGCAGGATTGATTTGCAACAATATATCACGTAGTGCATCTACTTTATACAGTCCCACATGGTGAGGAAAGAAATATTGTCTATTTAAATTACCTAATTCAACCACATCAAAATCGGCTACAATAAAGTGGGTCACCCCACTACGGGCTAAACTAACAGCACAGTTAGATCCTAAGCCACCAGCACCAAAGATACCTACGACAGCCTGTTGCAAGGCTTCTAATTCTTCTGTACCATAGAACTTCGATAATGCTCGTTCAAATTCGGTTGCTTCTCGCATATCGACCTCCTAAAATACTTGCCAATCTTTATATACCGGTTGATAACCTTGTATTCTAAGCATTGTTTCCATTTCTGCAACGCTTCTTGTATCGCTAATCACGAATTGATCAGAATCAGCTTCTTTGCTATGACCACCTACCGATGTACTAACACCAGCAGATACTTTGGTAATACCTAACCCAACGAGATGGTCTCGCATAGTTTGGTTTTCACGCGATGACAAGGTGATACCAATGCGTGGGAATACCAGACGTAGCGCTAAAATGTATTGTACCAAGGATACATCATCCATTGGATGTTTAGGTGAATAGCCAACAGCACAAGGTCGAATACGAGGCACTGACACAGAAATTTCAACATCGGGATACTTATGTAACAAATAGTCTGCATGAAGTGCTGTTTTATAGGCTTCTACTTGCCACTGATCGAGTCCCATCAACGCTCCGATATTAACGTTTCTAAACCCCGCACGACAAGCTAACTCAGGGGTATCTATTCGTACGTCATATACGCTTTTCGGTCCAAATGGATGTAATCGTTTATACAATACAGGATTATACGTTTCTTGGAACATGGTCATCCCATCAGCACCAATAGCCACTAAGTCTTGGTAGTCCTCTAACGACAAGGAGTACACTTCAATGCTTACAGCACTAAATATATCTACTAGAGCTTTCACAGCTGATTTTATATAGGACGGAGGACTATATGTACTAGATTCCCCCGTTAACACGAGCACTTGTTCTAATCCAGACTGTTTTATAATGCGCGCCTCTTTAAGAATATCTTCTAAGGATAATTTTTCACGTACAATATGGCTATGATGACTATACCCACAATATACACAACCATTATCACAGTAGTTAGCAATATACATAGGTGTAAAGAGTTGTACAGTATAACCAAATTGTTGTATCGTTCGTTGATGAGCTAATTGAGCCATCTCTTCTAAGTGATGCCGAGCCGTTGGTGAAACCAATACAAGAAAATCGTCCATATCGAGGTATTCACGATGTAACGTAGCCACTACATCATCATCCGTTACCCGTTGTAATCGTTGCATCAATTGTTCATCAGAAACTTGGCGTACAATATCAACAAAAGACATATTATTCACCTTGCTTTCCTAAAAAGCCGGTAAGCGGTGAAGAGGCACTGCCTATCGTTTGTACTCGCCCACATTTAGCAAGATAGGCCTTACGTCCTGCTTCAACAGCTTGCGCAAAGGCTTCTGCCATCAATGCTGGATTAGCACTTGTAGCAATAGCTGTATTAACAAGTACTGCACTAGCCCCCATTTCCATGGCAATCGTTGCATCGGATGGGCGCCCTATCCCCGCATCCACAATGATTGGAATATCAAGTTCGCGAATTAAGATTTCAATCAACCCTTTCGCTTCTAACCCTCGATTACTACCAATCGGTGAAGCCAATGGCATAACAGTAGCGGCACCAGCATCTATTAATCGCTTTGCATCCATTAGATTAGGACTCATATAAGGGAATACGACAAAGCCTTCATTCGCTAATTGTTCAGTGGCTTTAATTGTTTCTAAGTTATCTGGTAATAAGTAGGTTTGATCTTTTACAACTTCAATTTTGATAAGATCTCCACAGCCTAACGCACGAGCCATATGAGCAATCCGAACGGCCTCTTCAGCACTTCTAGCACCTGATGTGTTAGGTAATAGATTAATATCTTTAGGAATATAATCAAGCATATTCCCTTTCATGTCTTGTGATTCGACGCGTCTTAATGCAACAGTTACAATATCCGCACCAGATGCATCAACGGCAGCTTTCATCACATCATAAGAACTAAATTTACCAGTACCTACCAACAAACGACTATTAAATGTTCGGTTACCTACTACGAATGTATCCGACATCTCAACCACCTCCAACAAACGATACGATTTCTAATCGGTCAGCATCAGTCACAATAGTTGTCGTATAGCTATTAGGATTGATGATGTTACCATTCATTTCTACAACACAACGAATATGAGCATAGCCTAATTCTTCTAATACAGCATCCAATTGACTATGCGTAATTTGTTGCATCTTACCATTTACTGTAATCTGCATATGTTTCGCCACCTATACACTCTGTCATTATAAAATATCGATATATTCTTCTTTTAAGGCTTTATTCATGCTACGAACAGCACAGAATTTACCACACATGGAACATGTATCACTATGATCATCTTCTGGCGCACGGCTGTCACGAATGGCACGTGCTGTATCTGGATCCAACGCACACGCATATTGAGCTTCCCAATCCAATTTTTGTCGTGCTTCCGCCATACGATCATCAATATCACGGGCATTAGGAATGCCACGGGCTATATCCGCTGCATGAGCGGCAATTTTGAAAGCAATAATGCCTTGTTTAACATCATCGGCATTTGGCAAAGCCAAATGTTCTGCCGGTGTTACATAACATAAGAAGGAGGCACCATGCATACCTGCTACGGCACCACCGATAGCAGCTGTAATATGATCATATCCAGGGGCAATATCGGTTACTAATGGTCCTAACACGTAAAACGGAGCGCCCGAGCAAATGGAATCTTGTAACTCCATGTTTGCTTGAACCTGATTAAGAGGTACATGACCTGGGCCTTCAATCATCGCCTGTACACCAAATTCTTTAGCCCGTTTAGCTAATTCACCAAGACGTACCAATTCTTCAATTTGACATACATCAGTAGCATCAGCTAAACAACCAGGTCGACAAGCATCACCTAGTGATATAGTTACATCATATTCTTTACAAATAGCAAGAATCTCATCAAAGTATTCATAGAATGGATTTTCCTGTTCTGTCATGCTCATCCAGGCAAACACAAGGCTTCCGCCGCGACTTACAATATTAAGTTTACGTTTATGATGTTTAATTTGGTCGATTGTTTTACGTGTAATACCACTATGAATGGTGATAAAATCAACACCATCTTCTGCATGTAAACGAATCGTGTCTAGAAAATCCTGTGCCGTCAAATGCCCTAAGTCTTTCTTATGATGAATAACACTATCATAAATAGGTACGGTACCAATCATAACAGGGGATGTTTCGATTAATTTACGTCTAAAAATACGTGTATCACCATGTGTTGATAAGTCCATAATGGCTTCTGCACCTAATGCAATGGCGCGCTGAACCTTTTCAATTTCACTATCATAATCTGTTACGTCTTTAGAGGTGCCTAAATTTACATTAATTTTAGTTCTTAACCGTTTACCAATACCTTGTGGGGCAATGCTAGTGTGAAGCTTATTACAAGGAATAACAACTTGTCCAAGCACAATTAATTCTCGCAATACTTCTACATCTAATCCTTCTTGTTTTGCTACTATTTTCATTTCATGTGTAATACATCCTTGACGAGCAGCTTCTAATTGTGTTGTATACATAACAACCTCCTATATGAATAACACACAAAATAAGTATGCAAAACTAAAACGGGTATCGATATGGAATCGATACCCGTAATTTATGTCAACGTGCTTCCTACGCGGGCATGATCCCGATCAGGTATAAAGGTCAGGTGCTCACAGCCCTTTCTCAGCCTATATATAGGCTCCCTTGCATACTTATTATTAAATTATGTGTTTATATTACTCTTTTTCAATACCAAATGCAAGACCTTTTCCTTTTTACGTCTTATAAAGGACTGATTTAAAAGAAAAACTAAATAGGTAGTAAGACTCCCCTTTCATACAAAAAAGGCTCTTATTTAAGAGCCTTTTTTGTTATATTAAGCAATATTGTGTTATAAGATTACTTTGCAGCATCATCAGCTTGTTTGCTGTCATCTGCAGATTTGTCATCACCGGATTTAGCATCAGATATTTTGAGCGAGATTGAAAAATATTATACTGTAAAGTTCGTCGACCATCAAGATATGGACAAACTTAGTAGTGACGATTTCAAAATCATTTTCGTCGCTACCGGTGGGGTGGAAAGACTGGTCATACAGCATTTCGAAAACCTCCCTCGCCCCGCCATTTTACTGGCAGACGGCATGCAGAATTCTCTTGCTGCCGCACTGGAAATTTCCACCTGGTTACGGGGACGCGGAATGAAAAGTGAAATTCTGCACGGTGAATTACCGGCTATCATCTTACGTATCCATACACTTTATAATAATTTCCAGGCACAACGTTCCTTGTTCGGCAAACGTATCGGAGTCATTGGAAGTCCTTCTTCCTGGTTAGTTGCCAGTAACGTAGACTACTTGTTGGCAAAACGTCGTTGGGGAATCGAATATGTAGATATTCCATTGGAACGGATTTATGAACAATTTAAACACATTACGGATGACCAAGTCGGAGCATCATGCGCAGCTGTAGCATCACAAGCTCTTGCCTGCCGCGAAGGAACTCCCGAAGATTTAATCAAAGCGATGCGATTATACCGGGCAATCAAAAAGGTCTGTCAGGAAGAAAATCTGGAAGCGCTGACATTAAGCTGTTTTAAACTGATTGAACAAATCGACACTACCGGATGCGTGGCATTATCTTTATTGAATGATGACGGGATAATAGCAGGTTGTGAAGGAGATCTTCAATCTGTATTTACGCTATTAGCAGTTAAAGCACTTACGGGTAAAGACGGATTTATGGCAAATCCTTCCATGATTAATTCCCGTACGAATGAACTGATATTGGCACATTGCACCGTAGGTCTCAAACAAACGGAGAGATATATTATCCGCAATCACTTTGAAACAGAAAAAGGAATTGCCATACAAGGGCTACTTCCGACGGGGGATGTAACGATCATAAAATGTGGCGGTGAATGTCTGGATGAATATTACTTGTCTACAGGAACATTGACTGAAAACACTAATTATATTAATATGTGCCGTACACAAGTGCGCATCCGCATGAATACTCCGGCCGAATACTTCTTAAAGAATCCACTGGGAAATCATCATATTATGCTTCATGGTAACTATGAAGATACGTTGAACGAGTTTTTCCAGGCAAATGCTTGCAAGAGGACGGAATAAAGGCATCTATAAAAAAAGAAAGATTTATGATAGGAGAAATTTCATGTGCTATAAATAGAGTTGAAGAGCAAATAGAGCAGCTCTTTGACGAGAAAGAGGAGTTTATCATGGCCAATGAAGATGTGCTACCTAGAACTATGTATCTGAAGAAGTTGACTGAAATTGATTCACGAATAGACGAGCTAAAAAAGACATTGGTTTCGTTGAATGAAGAGAAACAAGAGATCCTGGATATGGAATAACTTATCCTATGGGAATATCTTCCCATTTCCCCCCATGCCATTCTACCACCGAAGTAAAACCTGCTTTCTTCAAAGCGGCTAATCCTTCGAAGCGGGCATTGTTTATTCTTTCAGGGTAGTGCGCATCACTATTCACCTGTACCCGAATACCCAATTCTTTCAGGAAAGGGAAATAACGTTCATTCGGATAGAATGTACCCAGCTCATTATAAGACTTGGTATTGATTTCCACCATATAACCACGTGCGGCAATCACCGCGAAGTAATCGCGGACCAACGTGTCATACCATGCTTCATCAAGCAAACCCGGACGATAACAGGAAGCGTTATAATGCATCTTGTCAGCATGGCCGACAATATCCAGTCCTCCCAGCTCTACCATACGGAGCAGGTTCTTATAATACAGGTGGACAACAGAATCCAAGTCACCATCGAAGTGCCTGTCTACCAATTGACGGAAAAGATCTGCCGAGGTATCAATATCTACGATTTTCCCTTCCGGAGAATACATTCTCAAATCCATAGAACATCTCGTTCTTCAATCTTCCGAAGAATGTTTCCATAA
>OGYU01000978.1_pt1 | contig 21388 bp, 17 predicted proteins | sample 1576581 | NCBI WGS metagenome assembly OGYU01 (sample SAMEA3541547, study PRJEB24748) | human gut metagenome | biome: human gut; feature: human-associated habitat; material: faeces | place: China | collected 2012 | reverse complement strand
CGGGCCGTGTTCCGCTATGCGGTTGTCAATTTGCGAAAGAAATTATGCGTCACCCGGTATTAAGAAGTAGCCGACCTGCTTCGGGCTAGATATGAGACGGAAGGGTGGTAGCCGTACCGGCTGCGGCCCTTTTTTACTGGATACATGTTGCGTAAATGGCCTTGCCGACGCCTTTCGTGGACTCGGATTTCGGAAGTGCGGGGAAAACTCCGAACCTTCGAGCACACTGCTCTTTTGAACTTTTGTGACCTGCGGTTTTGTTGCTAAAAAAGTCGGTCTGGTCGGCAGAACTCGATTTTTCACCGCACTTCCGAAAACTGCGATCTTGCAGTACGAAAAACGGCCTCCATAACTCTGGGTTTATTGATAAGTGTAGCCGTTCGCCGTATATCATTGTCCGTTTATGGAATCTATCTCCAACGAGTTGCAGTCATATGGTTTGATGTTGGAAACATATGATTACCGGCAGGCCGTAGGTGACGTTCCCCCTGATATCGGAGGTTCTGGGTATGTTTCGTGCTCCGTTAAACAACTATCGGTTGGGCTAACATGGATCGCCGTGTTATTTCGATAACCCTTGCAGTGGTTTGCCTAGCTGTGCTCCTGGGCGCTATAGGGCAGTTCGCTATAAGTCGAGAAACATCCTATATGCAGGAATGTGCTTCCGAAGGCTTTGCCATTGACGGTTACTATCGTGATGACAAAACAAGTCTGGAAACCCTGGCCTTTCTTGAAGAGGATAACCATCGGTGGCAACTGGTCGGCAAAGGCGGCGACTGCGTTGATGGGCAGTTCGAGCGTACGGATGACCCCAACATCCTGATATTAAAGAAGGAAAACGGCGAAGAATTCGGTACGGTCCACGTGGCGTATATTTCGCGCCGACGCGATCAGGGCTTGCTCTACCTATTTAGAGATACCAAGGTGACCCGTTTTTATCTGGTGAGCACCGATCCGGCGTTTATGGTGGAGTCTGGCGATGTCGATGTGGACAGTTGATTCACGGCAATAAATCAGCGAGCGGGGCGCGGCCATGGACCGCGCCCCGCTATTTGCTCGTGGCCCGCGTCACGTCTGCGTCATGTCGTGACTCGCGGCTGCGCGCATCCATCCCACGTCGCGTATTACTGCACATCAAACTCCACGCGATCGAGCTCGGGCACATTGAGGTCGATGAGCTTGCGGGCTACACGGCGGTCGTGTGCCCCAAGCGCCTCGCTTGTCGTCACATGGGCGACAGTCTCGCGCTCGACGATACCCTCCTCCTCGCCTTCGGTGGCCGAGGTCTCGACGGCAACGGTGTAATCCTTAAAGCCCGGCAGCACCGCGGCAAGCTCGCGCGTGGTTTCGGTGACGCCATAGCCGTCCTGCACGCCGGCCTGCGCCGAGCCAATGGATCCCGCGGTCATAACGATGCAGGGGATGGCAAAGATCACCGTGCCCACGATGATGCGGCGGCGCACCTTGTGTGACAGCTCATCGACCTCGGCGTTTTCCTCGGCGGTCACAATGCCGTCGCCGTTGAGGTCGCGCTTGAGCGGCACGCGCAAAAGAAGCAGCACGGCTTCGGCAGCCAGTGCGATAAAGACCACGTTGATGCCAAACTCGTAGAGGGCCGAGAGAAACAGCGACCCGCTCGCGATGGCGATGCCATAGCCCGCCGCGCACAGGGGCGGCATGAGCGCGGTCGCCACGGCCACGCCGGCGATGAGCGTGGCGGGTTCCTGGTCGCGCGAGTTGCCCAGTCCGCCCGCAAAGCCGCCCGCGAGCGCGACGGCAAGGTCCCACACAGTCGGTGTCGAGTTGTCGATGATGGCGGCCGTGGTGGTGCCAAGGGGCGAGAGCTTAAAGTACAGCGTGGACGTGATTAGACAAAAGACCATCTGCAGCGCGAGGCCGGCAATTGCCTCGACGGCAATCTCGCGGTCGAGCGTGGCAATGCCGTATGCCATGGCAAGGACCGAGCCCATGAGCGGGCAGATGAGCATGGCACCTACAATGGCGATATCCGAGTCGATATCGAGGCCGATGCTCGCGATCAACATGGCAATGATCAGGATGCATAAGTGCGAGCCAGTCAGGCGCGCCCCGTTTACAAAGCGCCTGCGAATCACGTGATAGGGCGCGCGTCCCTCGCGAATGTTGAACGCCTGCTTAAGGAAACGGGTGGCATTCTCCATGGCCTCGCTGTGTGCAGGGCGTATACCGTGACGACGATGATGACGCTCGCGCAGCCGCTTGATCTGTTGTTTGTCGAGTTCCATGCTTACCTCGTTTAGCTTCTGAGCCGCTTCTTGCGTCTGTCGTCTTTACTCTACACCGCGTTAGGCGAGGTGTCAGACAAGGTTTGTTGACCTGGAAGTCAGGCCAATCGACATGGCTAAAACGCCGTGAGGATCATAAGAGTCAAATAGACAAAAAAGCGCGGGGCCGGTTTGATTCCGACTCCGCGCTCTGCGCTGGTGCGTTGTTGTTCGGCCTACCCCAGCAGGCTCAGACCAACAGAGACAAACGCCAGAATAACGCCGACGATGGACTCGCCGCCGAGCAGGCCGCTGGCGACGACCAGGCCCTGTTCCTGGAAGGCGGCGTCCTTGGCAGCCTTCTCCTCGTCCGAAAGACCAGCGGTGGCGTCGCGGTGGGCGGACCACTTGTCGTAAGCGAGCTTGACACAGGAGCCCAAGAAGGCCGTGAGCGACATATAGAACGGCAGGTACACGCCCAGGCCGATCATCATGGCTGGAATGCCGAGCCAGTACATGACGATACCGGCGATAAAGCCGCCTGCGAACCACGGCACACTCGGGATGCCCGAGACCATGGTGGCGACGACGCTTGCCTGCGCGGCAACGAAGCTCTTGTCGGGGCCAAAGGCGTCCGGGCCATAGGCGGTGACGAGCGCGACCATGACGGCTGCGGCGACCAGGGCGCCCACGATGCCGCCGATGGCCTGCCCGACCCACTGTGCGCGCGGGTTGGTGCCCAGCACGGCGCCGGCCTTAAAGTCGTTCATGACGTCGCCCGCAAGGCCGCACGCCACGGCCACGATACCGGCGATAAAGAACAGCTTGACCTGCGCGAGCTGCGCGAAGGCCGCCACGATGAGCATGACGATAAGGCCAAAGATCTCCATGGGGTCGATGCCCGTCTGGCCGCAGCTCTGTGCGCTCATGATGGTGGTGACAAAGGTGAACAACGTCACGATGACTGCCGGAACGGGCCCAAGGTCAAGCACGATGGCGATGATCACGGCGATGGCGGCAGCGCCCAGGCCGATGATGCCGGCGTCGAGCTTAAGGGAGCCCGAGATGAGCGACTGCTCGTCGGTGTCGGTGGAGCTGTCGGCAGCAAGACCGCGGACGATACCGGCGACCTGCGGCAGGATGTCCTTGAGGACGACGGCGACGCCAAAGCCCATCATGAGGCCCATGCCCAGGGACTTGACGATGCCCTGCGCAGTCACAACGTCGAACAGACCGGCAGCGGTGCCGCCCACGATGATGCCAAAGTTGCCCAGCAGGGCGCCGGCAAACCAGAAGGCGACCGGGGCGAAGCCCACGAGGAAGCCGACGGAGAGCAGCATGGGCGAGTTATAGATGCCAAAGGTCACGCCGGGGATGTTGAGCGTGCACAGCATGCTGGGCACCACGCCCAGGGCGTCGCGCAGCACGCTATAGATGCCGGCGATGGCCATGGAACCAAAGAGCTGCTTGCCGGTTTTGCCGCCAGCCTCGGTCGCGCGCAAGGTCTGAGCTGCGGCGTTGCCGGTGGGGAACTCAAGCGCGGCGTCCACGATAAAGTGACGGTGGATGAGCGCGGTGGCCAGCAGGCCCAGGATGGTGCCGGCGAGTGCCACGATAAACATGTCGAGCCAGCTGATCTGGTCGGCATAGCCCAGCATCCAGGCGCCCGGGATGGTAAACGCCAGGCCGCCGGCGACCATGGCGCCCGCGGACATGATGGTGTGGGTGACGTTGGCCTCGTTGAGGCTGGCGTTGCCCATGAGCTTAAGGAAGAACAGCGAGATGACGGCAGCGAAGACGATCGGCCAGGGGAGAGCGCCCATCTTGAGGGCGGTGTAGGCCGAGCTTGCCGTGATGATCACGCAGCCAAGGACGCCGATGACGACGCCGCGCAGCGTGAGTTGCCCGCGCATCGAAGCGCGGTTCGAGGGATTGCTCATATAAAACTCCTTTGCGTATATCCGCTTCCCCCGGGAGCGCCGCTACGGATACGGCGCGGGAAGTCGGGTTACCAAGGGCCGCCGCGTGAGCTCGCGCGCGACCGCGCACCAGTATAGCCGTAAGCTAGTCATTTTGGGATGACTGGTTTAGGTAGGCGATATACTGCTGGGCAGACGAAAGGAGCGCCGACGATGCTTAATGGGTGCGCATATATATTGACGGTCGACGTGGGTAACACGTTCATTCGCTTTGGTCTGTTTGCCGAGGATTCGGCCGCGGCGCAGGAATGCCCGCTTGCGACGTGCGAGATCACGACGCCATCGAGCATTACGGCCGACGAAGCGCGTATGCGTCTCGCTCAAGTCATGGCCGCGCTGGCGGCCGATGCGGGCATGCCCGGCGCGCTCGTTCCCGCGGGCGCAGTGCTGAGCTGCGTGGTGCCGGCGCTCGAGCGCCCGTGGAAGGCGGCGCTTTCCCGTACCTGCACGGGACGCGTGCTCACGGTGGGACCGGGACTTAAGACCGGCATGCCCGTGCACTACGACGACCCGGCCGAGATCGGCCCCGACCGCATCGCCGACGCCGTGGCGGCCCGTGCCGTCTACGGCTCTCCGTGCATCGTGATCGACCTGGGCACAACGACCAATATCGAGGTCATCGATACGCACGGAACCTTTGTCGGCGGCGTCATCGCGCCGGGTCTGGCACTTGGCGCCCGCTCGCTTTCGGCCGCTGCGGCGCGCCTGCCGCAGGTCGAGCCCTCGGCACCCACGCATGTGATCGGTCGCAACACGCGCGAGGCCATGCGCTCGGGCGTGGTCTTGGGCGAGGTGGCCCGCATCGACGGCATGCTCGACATGGTGCTCGCCGAGATGCGCGCGACCAAGGCCGCGGGGGAGGGCAGCGTGCCCATCGTCATTACCGGCGACGATGCCGAGGCGCTTGCGGCCCTTGTCGGCCATAGCCTGACGGTCGACGATGCGCTGACGTTGCGGGGTCTCGCCGAGCTCTACCACATCAACCAAAAGCCACGCCGCGCGTAGCGATGGGGGCGATGGGACAAAAACGTCTCCACCTTCCACCTGCTACAATGGGTCAAACTATTGCGATTTCGGAGGTGTCTGCCATGTCGGACGATCTTCATCAAACTTCGTCAGGCAAGCGCCTGGACGTCATTAGCTGGGACGAGTTCTTTATGAGCGTGGCCATCGCCGCGCAGCGCCGCAGCAAAGACCCCAACACGCAGGTGGGAGCGTGCATCGCCAGCACCAACCACCGCATCCTTTCGGTGGGCTACAACGGTACACCCTCGGCGCTCAACGACGACTTTTTCCCGTGGGGTACGAGCGACGACCCGCTGCAGGACAAGCACAACTACGTGGTCCATGCCGAGGCCAACGCCGTGCTCAACTACCGTGGCTCGCTCAAGGACCTCGAGGGTTCCACGGTCTACGTCACGCTGTTTCCGTGCCACGACTGCGCCAAGATTTTGGCGCAGGTGGGCGTGGGCGAGGTTGTCTACCTGGACAACAAGTACGCCGACACCGATGATGGCCGTATCAGCCGCCGCATTCTTGACTCTTGCGGCATCAGCTACCGCCAGGTCATCGTCGATGTTCAGATTGGTACCGGGGGACAGGCTCGACAGTAATCATGCGTTGTCGCTATCTGACGACGAACGCAGCTCAAAGAGCCCCGTCCCAAATTGACTACTCGTGAAAGTCGCGTCTGCGCGCATGGACGGCTCGTGAGCGGGTACATGGCTGTAGTAACATAGCTTCTGTCCGCGGGCGTGCCCGCGTTATTGTGAGAAAGGAGCCCCTGTGGCTGTTAACGAAGAGCTGCTTAAGAAGGTTCTTGAAGAGATTCGTCCCAACCTGCAGGCCGATGGCGGCGATATGGAGTATGTTGGCGTCGACGACGAGGGCGTCGTCAAGCTGGAGCTGCAGGGCGCCTGCGCCGGCTGCCCCATGAGCTCGCTGACCTTGTCTATGGGCATCGAGCGTATCCTGAAGGAGCACGTGCCCGGCGTTACCCGTGTCGAGCAGGTCAATGCCTCCGGCGAGACCGACGACCTGTACGACGAGTACGCGCCGTTCTAAGATGCGAAAGCTGCGGACGGTACGCTCCGCATAGACGTTACGCCCAAATATGCGGCTGCGAGCGTAAGGCCCGCGGCCGCATTTGTATGTAGGGAGTAGGAGGGTCGACATGCTCAACGACTTCTACCATATGCTTGATCCCGTCGCGATTTCGGCGGGGCCTATCACGATTTACTGGTATGGTCTGGCCTATGTGGTCGGCGCCCTGCTCACGGCGGTTGTCATGTACCGCACACAGCGTCGCTGGGGCTTTAACATCACGATTGATGACCTGACGAGTGTCGTGGTCGGCGTGGTCTTTGGCCTCATTATCGGTGCGCGCCTGTTCTACGTCGTCTTTTACGGTGATGGCTACTACTGGGCGCACCCGCTCGAGATCTTTGCCACCAACGAGGGCGGCATGAGCTTCCATGGCGGCCTGGTGGGCGGCATTATCGGCGGCATCATCGTGTGCCGCATGTATAAGCTCGACGCATGGACTTTGGCAGACCTTGCCGTCATAGGCGCGCCGCTGGCCTTGTGCCTGGGCCGTTGTGCCAACTTTGTCAACGGAGAGCTGTGGGGCAAGCCGACCGATCTGCCCTGGGGTGTGGTTTTTGGCGGGACTGCGGGCGATATGCCGCGTCACCCCTCCCAGCTCTACGAGGCATTTCTTGAGGGCATCGTGCTCTTTTGCATTCTGCAGGTGCTCAGCCGCAAAAAGCCGCTGCTGCCCCAGGGTACGTTTATGGGCGTGTTCGTGATGGGGTACGGCATCGTCCGCTTTCTCGTTGAGTTCGTGCGCGTGCCCGATGCCCAGCTGGGTTATCTGCTGGGAGGCGTCATCACCATGGGCCAGCTGCTGAGTCTGCCGCTCGTGATCGCCGGCCTGGCGCTCATCATCTTCGCCCGACACCGCAATCGCCCCCAGCGCATCTACCTCGACGCCTAACCAAGACCACCACAAAGGGGACAGGCACCTTTGTGGTGGTTTGCTGGGCAACGATGACAGAACAGCAACGTTTCCCCAGATAAAACCTGCCAAAATAAACCTGTCCCTTTTTGGCAGGTTTCTAGAAAGGCTCTTTGGACTGTGAAGGATTCCGATCTCTCCACAACGGCTGCGCGCGACGCTGCCCGCATCGTCTGGTTTAAGCGCTACCCCGCCAAGCAGACGCTCATCGCATTTTTGCTCGCGCTGTTGGCGACCACGGCGTTTTCCATCGATCCCGCCCCGGTGTCGAGCAACGCAGTCTTGGCAATTGACCCCAAAGCCTCGGGCATGCTGTACGTGTGCTACGAGGTGCTCCTCTCGTTTGCCGGCCATACCGACGCGGTCATGCTGCTTGCGCTTGCCTGCCTGCTCACGCTGCCGTTTCGCTACGTATTCTTTGGCCGCGGCGACGCCTGGCGTCCCTCGGTGATCCTTCCGTCGCTGTTCTTTGCCGTCTGCATGGTGTTTGGCCGCAGCTACGACCTCACCGATTCGGCCGAGATCGTGCTCGGCGACAAGGCCCGCATTATCTGTGCCTGGATAGGCGGTGCGGGCTGGATGCTCTTGGCGGTCGTTGCCTTCTATCTGGCTTTTGAGTGTCTAGATTGGCTGAGCTCTCGGCGCATTCCGTTTTCTGAAGCGCACTTTGGCCGCGTATGGCGTGTGGCTCACGCCGTGCTCTCGGTCCATCCCTTTGCCGGGCCCTTCCTGGTGCTTATGGTCGCCTGGGCGCCCACGCTCATCGCTTCGCTGCCCGGCCTTTTTATGGGAGATACGGGTGCGCAGATTCGCCAGTGGTTCAACTACCCCAACGGCACGAGCGACTACCTGCGCCTACTCAACCCCAACGTGCTGCTCAACGGGCATCATCCCGTAGTGCATACGGCCATTATCGGCTCGTGCGTTCAGCTGGGGCTTTCGCTGTTCAACAGCGCTAACGCGGGTCTTGCCATCTACACCTGCGCTCAATTTGTTATCACGGCTGCCTGCATGGCCTATTCCATTTCGTCGCTGCGCAAATTGGGCGTGAGCCTGCCGGTTCGCGGTGCGATCCTGCTGTTCTTTGCGTTTATGCCGATGTTCTCTAACTACGCGGCGTTGCTCACCAAAGACGTGCTCTTTGCCGACGCGTTCTTGGTGCTGCTGGTACAGACCGTCAAGCTCGTGGCATGTGGCTTGCCCCGTCGTGATGCCAATGTCGAGCGAGCGGGCGAGAAAGCCCCCGTGCTCTTTGCGCGCCACGACTGGCTGCTGCTCGCTCTGGGCTCCATGGGTTCTACGTTCCTGCGCAACGGCGGCCTGGTGTTTCCCCTGGCGGCATGCGTAATCGCGGCGGCGTTTTGCGTATGGGACGTGCATGTGGCTCGTCGTGCAGCCAAGCAGACTGGTGCTGCGCCTTCGGGCGCCATCCCGCGTTTCCGCTGGGTTGGCGCTCTCGCGGTGCTCGCGCTCTGCCTTGCCTCTAATATGTACTTCACCAAGGTCTTTATGCCGGCGCACGACATCACGCCTGGTTCCAAGCGCGAAATCCTCTCGATTCCGTTCCAGCAGACGGCTCGTTTCGTCCAAAAGCACGACGGCCTCAACTCGGGCGTCAGCCCCACGGTTAAGGAGGACGGCACCATCGTGGAGGCTCCTTGCGACGGCTTGGTGACCGACGAAGAGCGTGCCGTGATCGACCGTGTGCTCAAGTACGAGAACCTGGGCCGCCGCTACAACCCCGACAAGTCCGATGCCGTCAAGAACTGCTTTAACGAGTATGCCTCGCAGGAGGACATCGATGCCTATTTTGAGGTATGGGCTCAGATGTTTAAGAAGGATCCCGAGTGCTATATCTCGGCGCTTATCAATAACTACTATGGTTATTTTTATCCGAGCGCGCGCGATGCCTGGGTCTACAGCACAGCGCGTAGTGCCGAGATTATGGCGCGTCCCGACAACCTCAAGTACTTCGACTTCCATCCGGTCGATAGCAACGTAGTGCGCTGGTGCGACCACCTGATCAATCTGTACCGTGTGGCGGTGCAGCGCATCCCGTTTATTTCGCTCACCATGAGCTCGGCCACCTATGTGTGGATCATGATCGCCGTGGTGGTCTATCTGCTACGTCGTCATTCGTGGCGTGCGCTGGCGATCTGGGTGCCGCTGCTGGGCGTGCTCGCCGTGTGCCTGATCGGTCCCTGCAACGGCTCGACCTACATGCGCTATCTGTATCCGGTCATCGCCTGCATGCCCTTTGCCATCGGCGCCACCATCACCCGCAGCGATCTCCTCTGGTCCTAACTTGGTGCATTGGGGTCAGGTTTCTTTGCACCAAGGGGGGGCATCATCACGACGCCTTCATTTTGGGGTTTATCTCGCAGGCCAGTAGGTATATCATAACGACGTTTGTTTATATTGCCCGAGCATCTGCGCTGGGCTTTAGGTCGAAACCGATAGGAGACACGTATGTCCGGACACTCTAAGTGGGCCACAACCAAGCATCGTAAGGGCGCGCAGGACGCCAAGCGTTCCGCCCTCTTCTCCAAGCTCAGCCGCAACATTACCGTTGCTGCCCGTCTCGGCGGCGACCCGCTACCCGAGAACAACGCCAGCCTCGCCGCTGCCGTTGCCAAGGCCAAGGCTCAGTCCATGCCTAAGGACAAGATCAAGTCCGCTATCGACAAGGCTTTTGGTTCGGGTGCTGACGCCGCCGTCTACGAGAACATCGTGTACGAGGGCTACGGTCCCGCCGGTGTCGCCGTCTACGTCGACTGCCTGACCGACAACCGCAACCGTACCGCTGCTGATGTCCGTTCCGCCTTCTCCCACGCTGGTGGCAACCTGGGCACCTCCGGCTCCGTCGCCTTCCAGTTTGAGCGCAAGGGCCAGATCGTCGTCGCCAAGGAGATCCTGGACGAGAACGCCAAGAAGGAGACCATGATCGCCAACGGTGCTGCCGGTGACGAGGATGAGTTCATGATGGCCATCGCCGAGGCCGGCGGCGAGGACTACGAGGACGCCGGCGAGGAGTGGATCGTCTGGACCGCTGCCAACGAGGTCATGGCTGTCTCCAAGGCGCTCGAGGAGCAGGGCGTCCAGGTCAAGGGCTCCGAGACCACCATGGTCCCGACCACCCCGACCGAGGTCTCCGGCGCCGACGCCAAGAAGGTTCAGCGCCTCATCGACCGTCTTGAGGAGCTCGACGACGTCCAGGATGTTTACAGCACCATGGACATGACCGACGAGGTCATCGCTGCCCTCGAGGAGGAGTAGCGCCTGCACGGGTTAAGCCGTGCATATCTGGGCATAATGAAGCGAGCATGCAAGCCTCGTGGAATAGATGAGCCGGATCCGCGTGCGTATGGCACCGGACCCGGCTCTTTTATAATGATGCGAATCGTTTTGCATTCTGTGGACCGAAACCTGAAGGGAGCGCGCGTGCGCGTACTCAAACGAGCCCTAGCGATCGTGTATCTTGCCGCCGCCATCGTGGCGCTGGGTACGCTTGTCTGCCAGTTCTGGGGACCGTATACGTATCGCTTTATGTTGCTGTTGCGTGACACCATGCCTCGCGTCGTCGTTACGGCGTGCGCCGCCATCGTGGCACTTGGCGTGCTCATCGGTTTTTTCCGCCTGATGTTCGCGCGTCGCGAGCCGTCCTGCGTGCATCCGGCGGGGGAGCGCAATATCGAGGTTACGCTCGCAGCGCTTTCCTCGTGCGCCCGTGCCGCGGCGGAGTGCGATGATCGCGTGATGGTTGAGCATATCGAGGCGCGCGTTCAAGGCTCCGACGAGTCGCGCGTTCGTTTTAAGGTCGAGGCCATCGCGCTCGATGATAAAGACGTCGCCTCTCTTGCCACCGCGATGCAGCAGCGCATCGAGAAAGCCTGCGACACCATGCTCGGCACGCCGGGCACGACCGCGCGCGTCCGTTTTTTGCCGTCCAAGACTACCGTCCAGACCGTGGAGGTTTCCGGTGAGTGATACCAACCAAGACAAGACCGCCCGCACGCCGCGCCTGACGATCGATCAGAACGCTACGCCGGCGAGCGAACCTGTTGATTCCAAAGCAGAGGCAACCGAGTTACAAGACGCGGCAGCCGCGGATTTTGACGAGGCTATGGGTCTCATCAAGGGTACGGGCGCTGCCATCTGGAGCTATGCTGTGCGTCATCCCAACACCACGCTCGGCGCCGTCGCCGGCTTTATCCTCGCCGTGTTGGTGCTCACGTTGGGCCTGTGGGACACGCTCGTCATTGCATTCTTCGTGCTGATCGGCGCTGTGATCGGCCAAATTCGCGACGGCGAGAACGGGATCGTCAACTTCTTCGGCCGTCTGTTTAGCGGCCGCTAATATGTATTCGACTGTCGCATCCGCGGCAGGCATAAGGAGGAACCATGGCTTTTAATACGAAGGTCGATGTAGCCGATACCGAGCTCGAGGAGAACGAGGCGGTCGTCGCCGAAGCTGAGGATGTGACGCTCGAGGATGAGGCTCTCGTCGAGGCCGAGTCCGATACGGATGAGGACGACGAGGAAGCGGATGAGTCCGAGGACTCGCTGACCTATTCCAACGGCGTGATCGAGAAGATCGTTGCCATGGCCACCCGCGAGGTTCCGCACGTTCTGGGCATGAAGGGTAACCTCATGCACTTTGTGCAGGAGCAGTTTGGTGCCGAGAATCTGACCAAGGGCGTGACGGTCGAGGTCACCGACGATAATCGCGTGGTCGTCAACATCTCCGTCATCATCGAGTACGGCGCCTATGCGCCCGCGATCTTTGACGATGTTAAGGCACGTGTCACCGAGCGCCTTGCCGCGATGACTGGCCTTGAGGTGGCGGGCGTCAACCTGCGCATCGAGGATGTCATCACCCCCGAGGAGTACGAGCATCGCACCAGCCAGCACGAATAACCTTCCAAAAAGGGACAGGTTTGTTTTGGCAGGTTTTATCTGCGAAAACGTTAAACGGCCGACCGCGCAAGCAAAAGCGTGGCCGGCCGTTTTTGTACGCTCCCGATGTAGTCATACCGCTCGTCTAACTAAGGGTTGCAATCCCCACGTTCCGCGTTACCCTAATGGGCGCATTGTTTCCAAATTGTTAACGAGGGGTTGCCGTAATGGCCGACGAACACGAGACCGAAAGCAGGGCATGGGCGATTGAGGCCGCTGCGGCAGAGGCGGCGTCGCGTGCCGCCGAGGAGGTGCATCGTCCTCCGGTGGTGCCGATGGAGCGCGTTGTCGATCGCGATGTTATTGAGCAAGGCGAGCGTGCCGGCCGCAAGCGCAGCCAGGAACCAGGCTTTCCGCGCTTTTTTGCCGAGCTCAACCTGGGCCTGATCCTGACGGCCTTTGCCATCGTGGCCTTTAAAACCCCCAATCACTTTGCCTTCGGCGGCACCTCGGGCGTGTCGGTCATTCTTTCTACGCTGTTCCCGACCCTGCCCGTCGGCGTCTTTATGTGGATTATCAACGCAATCCTGGTCGTTCTGGGCTTTATCTTTTTGGAGCGCAAGGCGATTCTGTGGAGCGTCTTCGCTTCGTTTGCGCTTTCGGCCTACGTCTCGCTGTTCGAGCTCTTCCTCCCGACGGATGTTTCGATGACGGGCGATATGTGGCTCGACCTGTGTTTTGCCGTTATCTTGCCGGCGCTCGGCAGTGCTATTGTCTTTGACATTGGCGCCTCGACGGGTGGCACGGACATTCTTGCCATGATCCTCAAACGCCGCACCACGCTCGAGATTGGCCGCGCACTGTTGCTGGTCGATATCGGCATCGTGACCATCGCGGCTTTCCTGTATGGCCCGCGCGTCGGCCTGTACTGCGTGCTCGGCCTGTTTGCCAAGACGCTTGTGGTCGACAAGGCCATCGAGAGCATTCACCTGCGCAAGGTCTGCACGATTATTTGCGCCGAACCGCGCAAAGTCGAGGAGTTTATCGTCAAGCATCTCAACCGCACGGCAACGATCAGCCGTGGCTACGGCGCCTTCTCGGGCAAGTGCGTCACGGTGATCATGAGCGTGCTGAGCCGTCGCGAGGCAGTGCAACTGCGCCGCTATACCCGCGAGATTGACCCTGGCGCCTTCATCACCATCGTCGATAGCTCCGAAATCGTCGGCAAGGGCTTCCGCGGCACGAACTAGCGCGGACGCACCCTTCGAATCATTGAATAAGGCCGGCTACGTTGCAAATCGGCCATCTTGGGGTATTTGTCCCCACATTGGGCGATAATGATGCTAAAGACATCGTTTGCGATCCAGGTGATTCGCTCTAGATACGAAGGGATGATTTCGATGTTCTGTTCGCAGTGTGGCGCCCCCATGGGCGATAACGACAAGTTCTGCGGCGTGTGCGGCGCTCCTAATGCCGGTGCCGCTGGACCCGCTCCCCAGGGACAGCCTCAGCCCCAGCAGTTTGTTCCGCAACCGCCCGTGGCGAATGCGCCAAAGGGCTGTGTGGCTCAGGCGTTCCAAGATATGACCAAGACTCCGGGTGTGCTTCAGCGTGTATGCCAAATCGCGTTTTTGCCGGCGCTGATTTGCGTTGTGTCGGTGCTCGTGTTGTTTATTCCCGTTATTGGCGGCATTGCGGCTGCCATCGGCTTTTTGGCAGCTTGCATTGCGAGCGTGTGTGGTTCCGGCTTTGGTATCGAGTGGGGCCGTGATCTTTCGCTCAAGGTTGATGACGGTATGGATCGTCCACTCATGCGTTCCACGTCGTTTGGCCTCGGAGTCTTTTCGAGCGTTATCTCGGTCGTGCTCGAGGTTATTGCTGCCATTCCCGTTATCGGTGTAGTGCTTTCGCTGGTGGAGAGCGTGGTAATTGGCGCCGCGGGCTCGTATTCGTATTACGGCTCTTATGCACTCGAGGCAGCGCTGTTCGGCTCGCTTGGCCTGCTTGTCCTGGCTATGATTGCCACGGCGGTCTTGGGGGTCTTCTTTAAGATGTTCGCCGACATTGCCGTGATGCACTTTGCGGTGACCGGTCGTGTCGAGAGCGCGTTTTCGCTCGATAAGGTCTGGGCGGCCTTTAAGCACAACAAGACCAAACTGTTCTGCGCTTCGTTCCTTCCCGAGTTTTTGACGGGCCTGGTCGCCAACGTTGTCACATGGATCCTGACGCTCGTCTTTGGCACCATTGCCTCTGTCGGTATGTATAGCTACTACTACCGTCCTTCGGCTATTGAGGCGCTTGTTACCGGCGGTGGCATCACGCTCGTATTGTTCTTGGTGCTGACGGCGTTTGTCACGGTATTCCTCACGGTCTTTGGCAAGATGCTCAAGCATCGTGCCGTTGGCTATTGGGTAGCGCGTTATGCAGCTGAATGGGCTGATGAGGATAAGGATGACGTCCTGACCTTTGTGCTGCCGTTTGAGAAGAAGTCTGCTCCGGCTGGTTTTAGCGCCGACGCAGCGCCCGTATCCGATTCCGCTGCGGCGCCCGAGTCCGAGCCCGCGCCCGAGCCCGAGCCCGCGCCTGAGCCCGAGCCTGCGCCTGAGCCCGAGCCCATGCCGGAACCGGAGCCCGAGCCCATGCCGGAACCGGAGCCCGAGCCCGAGCCTGCACCAAGCTCCGACGAGGACCCGCAGGACGAGTAGCCCTGCCGCCTGCCATTTGGGGACGGGGTAGAAACGGTAGAAATAGCGCTTGACAAATGAGCGGGGGCGGACGTGTCGAAACGTCCGCCCCCGCTTTGATATCGCGATGTGGCTATGACTGCGAGATGGCCGCGAATCGACTACTCGCCGCGCTTCTCCTCGCGGCGAGCGGCGGCACGTGCATCGTGGATGCCCTTGATCGCGGCATGGCGTGCCGTGCGGGCGTCATGGATGGCGTCGCGAGCCTCGGCGGTCGTTGCCTTGGCAGAGCGCAACTTGGCGGCCAGGTCGGGGTTGGTTTCGGCGACCGCGGCAATCGTGGGGCCGTCGAGCTCCTCTTGCGTGGGCTCGGCCAAAAAGTCGATGGCATACTGGGCGGCCACCATGGAGCCCTTTGCCAGCACAGTCTCGTCGATCTTGTAGAAGCAGGAATGTTGGGCGTACGTGGCGCCAATCTTGGGGTTGCGCGTACCTACAAAGGCGAGCACGCCCGGTACACGGCGCAGGTACTCCGAAAAATCCTCGCCCGAAAGTGTGCCGCGATAATGGCCTTCGCCGGCTGCACCCAGGCACTTGACCACGGCCTGACGACAACGCTCGCTCGAGGCGGCATCGTTTTCGACCTTATAATTGGCGATGGTGTAGTCGGTGAGCTCTGCCTCGGCGCCCAAGGCGGCCGCGGTATGCTCCACGATGCGGCGCATGAGCTCCGGCATTTCCTCGTGGGTCGAATCTCCGTAGGTGCGCACCGTGCCGGCGAGGTAGGCCGTGCCGGCGATAACGTTGCGCGCGGTGCCGCCGTGCAGCTCGCCGACGGTAATGACGGCCGGCTCGTAGGGGCTGATCTCGCGCGAAACGATGGTCTGCAGGGCATTGACGATCTCGGCGGCCACCATAACGGCGTCGTGGCCGCGCTGGGGCATGGCACCGTGGCATGAGGTGCCGCGAACATCGATGCGGAACCAGTCGGTATTGGCCATGCGCGGTCCGGGCTCGCAGCTCACGGTGCCGGCGTCGACCTCACTCCAGATGTGCGCGGCGTAGGCGCCATCGACGCCGTCGAGCACGCCCGTGCCGATCATGAGCTTGGCGCCCTGGCCGTTTTCCTCGCTGGGCTGGAAGACGATGCGGACTTCGCCGTGGATGTCGTCGGTCATATGGCGCAGGATCTGCAGCGTGCCGAGCATCATGGCGATGTGGCAGTCGTGGCCGCAGGCGTGCATGCAGCCCTCGTTGACGCTGGCGAAATCCTCGCCGGTCTGCTCGGTGACGGGCAGGGCGTCGATATCCGCGCGCAGTAGGATGCGGCGGCGCGGCGTGCCGTCCTCGCGGTAGGCGTCGGGCGCGGTGCCGCGAAGGGTCGCCACCAGGCCCGTCTTAAGGGGACGCTCGTAGGGGATATTCATGGCGTCGAGCTGGTTGGCGATGTCGGAAGTCGTGCGCTCCTCGGCAAGGCTCAACTCCGGGTGCTTATGGAAGTGGCGGCGCTGCTTAATGATGTAGGGCTCAAACTCGGCGGCGATATCCTGGATAGCCGCGGTGACGTCGTCTGCCGCGCGAACCTCGGTTGCCGCCATAATCTGCTGTGCCTTGGTCTTCGTCATGGTCGATTTGCTCCTTGCTGGTTTTGCAAAATCGTACAAGCTCATTCCAGTATGCCACCTGCCACTTGGCCTGGCAAAGGTGCCGTTTGCCGCTTGGCGTTTTGTAGCTGGAGCGGGGGAGTACACTCGGGGGTGTTGAATTTCCTGCCAGAGATGGGGATGCCCATGCAACATATCGATCGGATTATCCGCTCCAAGAACGTCTTTACCGCGCAAGACGGTATCGATACCGCCCGCGAGCTGGCGATTGCCATTGCAGGCGACCGTATCGTCGCAGTCGGTACGCTCGATGATGTGATTGCCGCCGCTCCTGCCGCCACGCCGGTTATCGACTACGGCGAGCAGTTTGTCTGCCCCGGTTTCCACGATGCGCACCTGCATTTCTTCCATACTTCGGTTGGCTCCTCGCCGTACATGCTCATGGATATGGGCACGTCCGAGGCAGCATTGGTGCAGCATGCGCTCGAGTTTTCCAAAGGCTTGCCAGATGACGCCTGGGTCGTGACCCAGGGTTGGCGCGATTACCGCTGGGATCCGCCCGAGCACCCTACCAAGGCCTCCCTCGATGCGGCATTTCCCGATCGTCCCTGCGTTATGTACTCGGGCGACGGGCACACGCTGTGGCTCAACAGCCGCGCACTCGAGGCGCTTGGCGTTACGCGCGACAGCGAGCCTCCGGCGGGTGGCAGTTACGACAAAGATGCAAATGGCGAGCTTACGGGTATCGCCCACGAGGCGGCTGCTATGCAGCTGCTGCCGCGCTGCCTGGAGTGGCTGGGCGAGGACCGCATCGCGAGCGCTTACGCCGACCAGATGAAGCGTATGGCCGAGCAAGGCATCACCTCAATCTGCGATATGTCGCTCATGCCCATGCCGGGCTGCGACTTTATTCGCGACGATGTTTACGACAAGCTGCAGGCCTCCGGCAAGCTGGGCATCCGCGCCCATCTGTTTCCCACGCTGCTGGATGACCAGTCGCGCTTGGAAGAACTCCAGACCCGCTACGCGAACAACGCGCTGCTCTCGGCGCCAGGCTTTAAACAGTTCTTCGACGGCGTGTCGAGCGAGCATACCGCATACCTCACTGAGCCCTATACCAACCCGCGCTTCCCGGGCGACCAAGGCCGCCTGACGGTCCCTGTCGAGCGTATGCGCAAGTTGGTTTTGGCGGCAGCCGAGCGTGACCATACCGTGCGCATCCACGTTATCGGCGACGGTGCCATCCATGCCGCACTCGATATCTTTGAGGAGGCGGCAGAGCTCTACGGCTTGCCCCAGCACGGCCACAATACGCTTGAGCACCTGGAGAATCTGCTGCCTCAGGACATCGATCGTCTGCGCAAGCTCAACGTCATTGCCTCGAGCCAGCCTTGCCACATCACGCTCGACCCGGGTGGCCCGGAGCGCGACCTGGGCCTGGAACGCAGCCGCATCATGTGGCCGTTCGCAACTTATCAGCAGCGCGGTATCCGTCAAGCTTTCGGTACCGACAGCCCCATCACGGCCGTTACCAGCATGAACGTGCTCTACACGGCTATTACGCGCCAAGACCCCAAAAGCCACTGGCCCGAGGGCGGCTGGCTGCCGAGCGAGCGCATCGATGCGGCAACGGCCCTGCGCAACTACACCCTGGGCAGCGCCTACGCGGCAGGCGACGAGCAAAACCTCGGCAGCCTGGAACCCGGCAAATACGCCGACCTGGTAGTCCTGGACCAAAACCCACTCACCATCGACCCCCAAGAACTCCAAGCCACCAAAGTCCAAGCCACCTACCTAGCCGGCAACCTGGTCTACGAGCGCTAATATTCATGTCGTACCGTTAAACGCGGCTCGTGCAGCCTATTTTGGGATGGCGCTCGAGCCGCGTTTGTTTGCAAATGGGGGGTTCGTTAGGAGCGTCCCCGCCCTGCTTGATTTGGGCGCGGGGCGGAGGCGCCGCCGCCCCGCGCCCAATTTGGACAGCAGCAATGCTATCTCTAGGTGTTTTGCATACTTTCCATTACGAATTGCATAAAAAGGCTGGGATGTTCTTCCGGATCCTGATGTACCCCCGTCCGCGCCGTGCAAAAAACGGAGTATTCAGCACCGCGAGCTCTGCCTGTGCCGCTGCGGCTGAGTAACGTTGCAGAGATTGACGTCATTTTGTGCTCCGGTGCGGCGTGAGGCATGCCTTTCTGTCCTGACGGGGTTTGCCTGCCGACCAAAATCGCCGGCCGAAGGCGTCCTTGGGACCAATATGGTGTGTCCGGCACGTATGCAGCCGTCCTAGTCTGCTGAATACTCCCAAAAATGCACGGTGCTCCCCAGGGGACCCGTGCGCGCAGCGAAAACCATGCACATGTCGCTATCCGCATCGCCATTTTGCTGCACTGACTTTTCTGAATGCCGGGCCCGAATTAGTTAACCTGCCTCCCGTGTGGCTCCGGAGGGGCGGGGCATAAGGTTTATCGCGAGTTCCGCACGAGCCGAAGGCCACTTAATGTGGCCTTCGTGCGAGCAGGACTGCCCGAGCAGGAAACCTTATGCCCCGCCCCTCCGGAGCCACACGGGAGGCATCGCTAAGTTATCCCCCGGCATTCAGAAAATCTAAGTGTCAAAAAATAAGATTTTTTGACTCCGTGTTGTATAACCCGCCATTCGTGGGTACCATTCAACGCGTACGCAAACAAAAAGGGTTAATTCGCGCGGCATAACCGCGCGGCCCAAAAAGGAGGAAACAAGCATGTCGTCTTTGAAGCCGCTTGCAGATCGTGTTCTGGTCAAGCCCGACGAGGCCGAGCAGAAGACCGCTTCTGGTCTGTATATCGCCAGCAACGCCCAGGAGAAGCCGCAGCGCGGCACCATCGTTGCCGTTGGCGCCGGCAAGGTCAACGACAAGGGTGAGCGCATCCCCATGGACGTCAAGGTCGGTGACGTTGTCATCTATGGTAAGTTCGGTGGCAACGAGGTCAAGGTCGACGGCGAGAAGTATCTGCTGATGCGCGCCGACGACATCTACGCTGTCGTCGAGGCCTAGTCTCGTCAGAATCTCTGATTCGTCTTTGAACGCGCCCGCCGCATAGGACTCGGAAGCGGCGACGCGAGTCACATTTCTTTTGGAGGATTACCTACCATGGCAAAGAACATTACGTTCAACACCGATGCCCGCGCTAAGCTTGCCAAGGGCGTCAACACTCTGGCCGACGCCGTTACCGTCACCATGGGCCCCAAGGGCCGCTACGTTGCGCTGCAGCGCACGTTCGGTGCTCCGACCATCACCAACGACGGCGTTTCTGTCGCCAAGGAGATCGAGCTCGAGGACAACATCGAGAACATGGGCGCTCAGCTGGTGAAGGAGGTCGCCACCAAGACCAACGACACCGTGGGTGACGGCACCACCACCGCAACCCTGCTCGCTCAAGCCATCGTCAACGACGGTCTGCGCAACGTCGCCGCTGGCGCCAACCCGCTGGCCATCCGTCGCGGCATCGACAAGGCCGTCAACGCCGCCGTCGCCGAGATGAAGAAGCAGGCCAAGCCGGTCGAGACCAAGGAGCAGATTGCTTCCGTCGGTACCATCTCCGCCGGTGACCCCGAGGTCGGCGAGAAGATCGCCGAGGCCATGGAGGTCGTGGGCAAGGATGGCGTCATCACCGTCGAGGATTCCCAGACGTTCGACATCACCATCGACACCGTCGAGGGCATGCAGTTCGACAAGGGCTATGTCTCCGCTTACTTCGTCACGGATAACGACCGCATGGAGGCCGTGATGAAGGATCCGTACATCCTCATCACCGACCAGAAGATCTCCAGCGTCCAGGACATCATGCCTGTTCTCGAGGCTGTCCAGCGCGCTGGCCGTGGCCTGCTCATCATCGCTGAGGACATCGATGGCGAGGCTCTGCCGACCCTCGTCCTCAACAAGATCCGTGGCGCCCTCAACGTCTGCGCCGTCAAGGCCCCGGGCTACGGCGATCGCCGCAAGCGCATCCTGGAGGACATCGCCGTCCTCACCGGTGGCCAGGCTGCTCTGGACGAGCTGGGCGTGAAGGTCGCTGACATCACCGCTGATATGCTCGGTACCGCTAAGTCCGTCACCATCTCCAAGGACAACACCGTCGTCGTCGGCGGCGCTGGCTCCAAGGAGGCCATCGACGCCCGCATCGCTCAGATCAAGGGCGAGATGGAGAACACCACCTCTGACTTCGACCGTGAGAAGCTCCAGGAGCGCCTGGCCAAGCTCTCCGGTGGCGTTGCCGTCATCAAGGTCGGCGCTGCTACCGAGTCCGAGCTCAAGGAGATCAAGCACCGCGTTGAGGATGCCCTGCAGGCTACCCGCGCTGCTGTCGAGGAGGGCATCGTCGCCGGCGGTGGCGTCGCCTTCATGGACGCTGCTCCTGCGCTCGATGCTGTCGAGATCGACGACCCCGAGGAGAAGATTGGCGTCGATATCGTCAAGAAGGCTCTGACCGCTCCGGTCGCTACCATCGCCAAGAACGCTGGTTTTGAGGGCGCTGTCGTGGTCGACAAGGTTGCCGAGCTGCCCGCCGGCCAGGGTCTCAACTCTGCCAACGGCGAGTGGGGCGACATGATTGAGATGGGCGTCCTCGACCCCGTCAAGGTCAGCCGCGTCACCCTGCAGAACGCTGCTTCTGTCGCCAGCCTGATTCTCATCACCGAGGCCACCGTCTCCGATGTGCCCAAGAACACTCAGCTTGAGGACGCTATCGCTGCTGCTACCGCTGGTCAGCAGGGCGGCGGTATGTACTAAGGCCGACAAGGTCTAGAACTCCCACCGGGAATCCGGGGGCGGGACGGGGCTTCTCTCCGGAACGTCCTCGGACATGCAAAGAGGCTCCGCATCGCGCTTTGCGCTGCGGAGCCTCTTTGCGTCCTGCGGAATGTTCCGGAGAGAAGCCCCGTCCCGCCCCCGGATCCCCTGCGTTTACGGCCTTGAGGTCGGCGG
>OGYU01000971.1_pt1 | contig 21522 bp, 19 predicted proteins | sample 1576581 | NCBI WGS metagenome assembly OGYU01 (sample SAMEA3541547, study PRJEB24748) | human gut metagenome | biome: human gut; feature: human-associated habitat; material: faeces | place: China | collected 2012 | reverse complement strand
AAATTGAGAACTCATCGTTTTTACTTAACTCCAGTTAGATATACTGACAAACTTTTCCGTCTTTATACGCTTGGTCAATAATACCGCCGCCCAAACATTCCTGACCATCATAGAAAACAACGGCTTGACCTGGTGTAATAGCACGCTGAGGTTCAGCAAAAATCACCTCTGCTTTATCACCTTTAACCTTTACAGTAACTTTACTATCAGGTTGACGATAACGGAATTTTGCTGTACATTCCATTTCAAATTCTTCTGGCATATCTCGAGTAAAGTGAATCATTGAAGCGTCAAGAGAAGTTGACATCAAGGACTCATGGTGGAAACCTTGACCCACGTAAAGAATATTTTTAGAAAGATCTTTTCCTACTACAAACCAAGGAGCATTATCTCCACCTTTTTGGCCACCAATACCCATACCACCACGTTGACCAATGGTATAATACATGAGTCCATTGTGTTCACCCATATCACGACCATCGACAGTCATCATACGACCTTTTTGAGCTGGTAAGTATTGACTAAGAAACTCTTTAAAGTTTTTCTCACCAATAAAACATATTCCTGTTGAATCTTTTTTATTGGCTGTTGCAAGACCTGCACGTTCAGCAATCTCACGAACTTCTGGTTTTTGTAGATGTCCTAAAGGAAACATCGTTTTCTGCAACTGCTCTTGCGAAAGTTGACTAAGGAAGTAGGTTTGATCTTTATTGTTATCTGCACCACGCAACATATGGACAATGCCGTCTTCATCGCGAACAACTTGAGCGTAATGTCCTGTAGCTACATAATCCGCTCCCAATGTCATCGCATAATCTAAGAAAGCCTTAAACTTGATTTCCTTATTACACATAACGTCTGGATTAGGGGTACGGCCTGCACGGTACTCTGCTAAGAAATACTCAAATACACGATCCCAGTACTCTTTTTCAAAGTTGACAGAGTAATAGGGGATACCAATCTGATCAGCTACTGCTGCTACATCTTTATAATCTTCGGTTGCTGTACACACACCAAATTCATCTGTGTCATCCCAGTTTTTCATGAAAACACCGATTACATCATAACCTTGCTCTTTTAAAAGTAAGGCTGTTACTGATGAATCAACGCCACCACTCATACCGACAACAACACGTGTTTTTGAATTATCAGTCATAGATAACTCCTCCCATCAAATAAAAATTAACATAGACTTGAAGGGTCTAGTTATTCAAATATCGATTTGAAGGTCGATTTTGAAGCGTAAAAGCACGCAAGCTTAATTATATCATGATTAAAGAATAATGCAAAAAGGTTACCACTAGGCAACCTTTTTGATACTTATTTTCGTGTAAAGCCACTGTAAACCTATTACCCCTAAGACTATTATTGGAATCAATAACGCTACAAATAGCCATCCTGGCTCCTTATAACTTAATACAAGTTTATTTTGTCCTTCTTGTGAGGAAACGGTCGGTGTACCAATCGTTGACAAGTCATAGTCATCCTTGTTTAGTTCTTTACCATTTAGTGTCAAGATAGAATCTTTATAGACAACTATCGGTAGATTCAGTTCCTCCCCTTCAGCAGCTTGCCAAGTTAATACAAGATAACCATCTTCTAGTAGCTTTTCTGCCTTCTGATTCGTAACGATATTTTTATAATAAAGATCGTAAGTATTCTGCTCACCTATTTTCCCATAAATTGGTACGTAATCTGGTGTGGGTTTGACAACTAAATTTAAAAACTGTGACAAGTCACTGTCATTCATGGTAAGACTTATCGTCTGGTAATCTCCTTCAACGTAAGTATGTTTAACAATGGAAATAAGTTCACCATCTTGTGCCGCAGTTTTTACACGATCGGTAGTATCCATCATATTCTGAATAAGACCAACACCCGCAAAGGCAAAGAGTAAAACAGCAATACTTTTTCGCCAGTTTACAAATCGCGTGACCGTTAACCCCGTAATTGCTAAAAGTAAAATGGTAGCAGGAACAAAGAATCTAAATGGAAATTGAATCAGTTCAGCAAATGTATTTCCATTTTCTACTAGATACTGCCACGGAAAAAGACCTGTCGATAAGAAGAAGAAAATAAAATAAATAAAGTGCAGTATTTTTTTCCATCTAGCAAATTTCTTCCAATTCAAAACAGCGTAAAGAAACTGTAAAATGAGTAACACCATTAATGAAATTGGGGTATATAGCCAGTATCTTGCTGTCCCATCTATCCCATTCTTACCAATTTCTCTATTTATAAATGGATCTAAGAGATGATTAGTCCCTCTCAAATATAGGAGTACTAACCAGACATTGACAGTCAGTAAGAGGAACAGAATGACTGCTATACCGACTTGCACAAGGGTTTCCTTTTTCTTAGCGATAGGAGACTTTACAAAAGTGTAAAGATAAAAAGGAAGATACATCATCACTAATATCAAAGCACTGAGTACGTGAACCTGAAAAATTAATGCCATAGATAAGGCAAGTCTAATTGGTTCTACTTTTTGATAAAAGACATAGTGAATTGCCGGAATAAAACAAAAAGGTAGTAATGCTGCTCCCCAACTAGAGAAACCCTGTCGCATCGTCCAGTATTGGATAGAGAATGTTGTCGCATAGAGTAAACCTAGTGACAAGGCAATATTTGTCTTAACTTTACACTGCTTGAGCAAGGCATACATTGAGGACTCTGCTAGTATATGTAGTAATACCCTTGACACAATCTGATAACGAAACCAAGTGCCACTTATTAAAATAAGCCCTCCTTGTAAATAGGCAAAAAAAGGACCGTAAAGAGCATTGACAATGCGGCTTGACTGTTGGAATCCATATAAAGATAAAAAGTAAGAAAGGTTACCATTTTTTAGTTGCATAGCAGCTTCATAGAACCTGTTATAGTGAAAGATGGAATCTGAACCTAAAATGACTTTTCTTGTAAATAGTTGTGGTGTAACCAATAACACAGCAAAAGCTATAATAATAAGAGAAACCCACAACTTTTCTCTTAATTTAAAAATTTGTTTCATTGCTATACCTTTCATTCCTATTATAACAAAAAGGCCATACCCTACCTAATAATAACAAAAAGCTCTATAAAACATATTCCCCACATCCAAATTAAAAAGCTGAGAGTATGCTCCCAACTTCTATTAATATTTAATATTAGTAATTCCAAGCTGACAAACCTTGTGCGTTATAGGCATTCAAGGCTGATTGAATTTGATCCTCAACTGTTGCAGTAGAGCCCCATCCAGGCATTGTTTGAAAAAGACCTGATGCACCTGAACCATTTGCTGCAGTATGATCACCATTTGACTCACGCGCAATAATAGACTCCCAAGTTGACTGAGGAACACCAGTAGCTGCTGCCATCTGTGCCGCTGCATAAGAACCAACTTCTCCTGCAGTGTTACCATTTGAGAGAACAACCGACCCGCTACCAGTTGCAGCAACCGAAGGAGCTGTTCCAGTATTTTGAGTCGAAGTAGTATCAGTATTCGTTGAAGCAGCGCTTGTAGTAGCAGTATCTGACTGAGACTTTTCAGCTGCTTCTACCGATTCTCCTGTTGTTTCTGACTGAGGCTTACTTTCTTCAACCTTTTCTTTATTAGCTTTATTCTCTTTACTTGAGCTAATTTCTGTTGATTTAACTAAATCTGCTGTCGATTCTGACGTTGTTGATGCTGTTGAAGGTGCTGGGGTAACAGAATCTGAAAATGCATTAACCAACCCTTTATTAATTAGTGTAGACAGTGATACTGCCAAAATGACAATAAAACTTGTTACAATTGCCACTGGTACCGCCAATGATTTCTTCGCTGCTAATTTGATACGGCGTCCCTTATAACTTTTTTTAAACATAAATCCCTCCTAGTTAATTCTAGTTACATTCATCATAACTTAGTAATATTACTGCCGATTATTTGTATTATGTCTAATGTTACAATCATTTATCATTTTAATAAAAAAATGCCAAAAATCTGGCATTTTTCCCTTATTTGTATGAGGTTTGACTAGTTTTCCTCATAAGTCAGTAATAATGATTTAGTACCAACCATTAGCATTCCAGAAAGCAAGAGCTGCTGTCCATGAACCATAACGGCTTGCTACATAATTGTCTGCTACCTTCTCTTGATTTTCAGGAGACAAGTCTCCGTTCAAATATGATGATGCTAATTGGTAACGTCCATAATATTGCCCATTTTGAGCTGTATAGCTACCGCTTGACTCACGTTGTGCGATTTCCTCTTTAGCAGCTGCCTCTGAAGAAGAAAGATTTGTATTGGTCGCTTGAGTATCTTCACTTTGTGTAGACTCTGTTGATTGTGTTGATTCAACAGCTGCTTCTGTTGTAGCTGTTGTAGCTGAAGGTTCTGTAGTCTCTTCAGTTGTTTCATTAATTGTTAAGTTTTGACCAATAGAAATCTTATTGGCGTCTTGAATACCGTTTTTTGAAACGATTTCATCTACGGTCATACCATTTTTCTTAGCAATAGCTGAAAGTGTATCGCCTTTTTGAACTGTGTAAGTTTCTGCATTAGCTAAAGCTGTTGCCCCAAGTGTTGCTACTGTAACAAGTCCAAAAAGACCTAATTTTTTAGTGTTAGATGTATTCTTTTTTTGCATGATGATGCTCCTTTATCTATTTATAGTCCAATCCATATTAGTCAAAGATTTTAAGTTATTTTATTGTTTATGACTAATAGGTAAATCAACTGGCTTACTCTATATAGGGATTTCTCAATCCAGACTAAGCTGAAGAACTATAACCATGTATCTATGATACCTTGGAAATATAACATCCCCTTGTTAGGGATATTAAAAATATTACAAGTAGGTTGGGATTAGACGAAAAAAGAACGCCTACGTGGGCGTCCATCTAAAACTTCTAGGTCTTAAGACCTAGTTTTTATTTATCTCAACGAATTAACTCTTAAGATAAAAAAGCATTAATCCTAAAGATAAAATAGCAATAATTGATAAGGTATCTCGACCATTCCATGAAAGTCGACGATATTTTGTTCGTCCTTCACCACCTTGATAGCCTCGTGCTTCCATAGCAATCGCCAGAGCATCTGCTCGTTTAAAGCTTGATGCAAACAAAGGAATTAAAATAGGTATTATTGATCGTACTTTTTGAATAATATTTCCTTCACCAAAGTCAACACCACGCGCCTTTTGAGCATTCATAATACGAGTTGTATCATCCATCAAAGTTGGTACAAAACGTAGACTCAAAGATAGCATTAAACCAATTTCATGTGCTGGCACTTTGAAAACAGTAAGTGGTTTTAAAAGTGATTCAACTGCATCAGATAAACTTAAAGGTGTTGTCGTTAGAGTAAGTAGGGTGGAAAAACTAATAATGAGGATAAATCTAAGGAATATCATCCAACCTTGATTTAAACCGACTTCCGTAATCTTTAAAAAGCCGATAGACCAAAGCACACTCCCTTTTGTATTGAAGAAAACTTGAAATAGGGTAGAAAATAAAATAATCCAAATCATTGGTTTGATTCCACCTAAAAAGAAACCAAGTTTTATTTTAGACAAGAAAACCAAGAAAAGTGTAAATAAAGTTATTACAGCATAAGTTAAGGGATTATTAGCCCAAAAGATAATAACAATATAAATCAGCATGGCTAATAATTTACTTCTAGGGTCTAATCGGTGTATAAAAGAGTCCCCAACAATATAACGTCCAATAATTAACTTATCCATGCGACACCACCTCTACGAATTCCTCGATTGTAATAGGGAGACTTTCAAAGTGATAACCTTTTTCTTGTAGCTGTAGCGCAAACTCTGTGATTTTAGGAACACCTAACTGCTTTTCTTTAAGAAAAGTAACCTTTTGAAAAACATCTTTAGGAGCTCCCGACAACACTAGTTGCCCTTTTTCCATAACATTCACAGCTGTTGCATAATCGGCAACATCATCCATCAAGTGAGTTACTAAAACAATCGTCATTCCAGAAAGATGTAACTCCTTAAAGAGAGACATCAATTCCTTCCGGCCCTGTGGATCTAGACCAGCAGTCGGTTCATCCAGTACTAAAATATCTGGTTGCATAGCTAGAATCCCTGCGATAGCAACACGTCGCATTTGTCCCCCTGATAAATCAAAAGGATTCTGTCCATGAAACTCTTCCGGGAGTCCAACTAATTTTAGACTTTCAATAGCACGTTGTTCTGCTTCTTCCTTAGAAACTCCGAAATTTTGAGGTCCAAAGGCAACATCTTCTAAAACAGTTTCTGCAAATAACTGACTTTCTGGAAATTGAAAAACTAAACCTACCTTCTTACGAATTAGTTTTATGTCCTTATTCTTTGATTGACTGGTTATGATAGTGTCATCGACGTGAACCTGACCACTAGTGGGTAAATAAAGGCCATTCAAGAGCTGCATAATAGTAGATTTACCACTTCCTGTATGTCCAATAAAGGCCGTATATGAACCATCTTTTATCGTCGTCGTCATATCAAAAAGGGCACGCCCCTCAAAAGGAGTACCCGCTTGATAGATATAACTTACATTTTCGAGAGAGATTCCCATAGTTGTTCTACCAATTCCTTTTCTGTCAGATAGTCTTCGCAGTCTATCAGACCTTTATTTCTTAGCTTTTGAGTTAATAATGCACTAAAAGGGATATCTAAACCTAAGTCAACTAACTCTGAGCCTCTACTAAATAGTTCACGAGGACTTGAAACAGACTCCACTTTACCTTTTTTCAAAACCAAAACACGGTCACTCAAAGCGACCTCATCGAGATCATGAGTAATTGATAAAACAGTCATTCCGTACTCTTTACGAATAGCTTTAATAGATTGAATCAATTCCTGGCGACCTTCCGGGTCAAGCATGCTAGTTGCCTCATCCAAAATCAAAATAGATGGTCTCATAGCTACAATACCTGCAATAGCCACACGTTGTTTTTGGCCTCCAGATAATCTAGCTGGCTCTCTATCCTTAAATTCTGACATTCCCACAAATTCCAGAGCCTCTTGAACTCTTGAAGCCATTTCTTCATAGGGAACACCTTTATTTTCAAGACCAAAAGCAACATCATCTTCAACAGTTGCCCCAACAAATTGATTATCTGGATTTTGAAAGACCATACCAATCTTATCACGGATATCCCAGACATTGTCTTCTGTTAATTCTTGACCATCAACAATAATCTGCCCAGACTCTGCCACTAATAGTCCGTCAATAAGACGTGCTGTCGTGGATTTTCCAGAACCATTATGCCCTACAACGGATAACCATTCCCCACGTTTCACGTGAAACGATACATCATCAAGAATATAGGATGGTTGATCTTGATGATATTTAAACTTTAAATTTTTTATTTCAATCATTGATTTATCGTACTATTTGAAAGTATCCTTAAATAAGAAACCTGCACCTTTGAAATAATCATAGCCTGAGTAAATTGTAAAGAACAAAGCAATATAAAGCATAATTGTTCCTACAAAATGCAGATGACATAATAATAGAATAATAGATAACATCTGAGTCACTGTCTTAATCTTACCAGGCATAGCTGCAGCGAGAACTGTACCACCGTTCTCTACTAATAAAAGACGAAGACCTGTGACTGCAAGCTCACGACAGATAATAACTGAAACCACCCAGGCTGGCGCTTGATTAATACCGACTAACATAATAAATGCTGACATCACTAGCATCTTATCTGCCAATGGATCTGCAAATTTCCCGAAATTAGTAACAACATGCCATTTTCGTGCCAAATAGCCATCTAAATAATCTGTAATACTGGCAATAGCGAAGACAACCGCCGCAGCAATATGCATGGCATTACTTGACGCAAGTGATGTCATCAGTAAAAAGATAGGAATCAAAATAATTCTAGCAAGTGTCAATAAATTAGGTAAATTTTCTTTTTTAAACATTTCTTCTCGATTCTATTGGATTCTTAATGTGAGGTAGCTAGGTGTATTTTTATCTAATTGAGATAAATCAAGTGACTCCCCATTTACCTTTAGAGTTACTTTTGAAGATTGAGCAATAATAATTTGAGTTGGTTTAGTTTTATCAGAAAAATCTAAAGAGTACTTTGATTTTTTCGTTTTTGAAAGTAGATAACTCTCTGAAGTATCTGAGTTATCTACTGAAAACCATGTGTCATCACTATCTTTTGATAACTCCACATCTAAAACTACTGAAGAATTTACATTGGAGAAATCAACCATTAGTTGATTGCCTTGAGTTGTCGTTGTAACATTTGCCCCCGAAACAGTAACCTCAGAAATGCTTCGTGACGATTTAGCCTTACTATCCGTTGACAGATGATTAACTGTAGAGATTGTATTTGGTTTTATCACCTGAGGTTGATTAGAAAGGTGTCTAATAATAATATAACCTACTGAGCAGATGATAAGTAACGAAACCGCACTAAGCATTAGTAAAGGTAGATAGTTAGACTTCCTTTTTTCTTCACGTTTATGCTTTAAAAAGCGTGACATGGGAGCTTTAGCAGCTAAGGTATCTTCCTTACGTTCAACTGGTTTCTTCTCTTTTTTTAGTTTTTGCTCATTCTGTTTCTGCTCCTCAAACAGACGTTTTCCATCTAAACCAACCGAAGTGGCATACTTTTCAAGCGCCTCTTGCTGAATGTCCTCTGGCAAAGCTTTAAGTTGATCCATTTCCATAGCCAGAAGAAACTGGGCTTCGACTCCAGAAATTTTTTCTACATCATACAAACTTAACTCTTTCTTTATACGCGCTGCACGTAATTGCTCACCTAGAGAGTGTAACTTCATTTTTCCCCTTTCTAATATTCTTCTTTGTTTTCGTGTCTCTATTATAGCAAATAATCACTTATTTAGGGAAGACAACAAAATCGGTAATCTCCATATTTGAGAGATAGTGTTTCAAAAAATCCTTCAACTCCTTGGAAGTAATGCTCATCAGTTCCTGACCAAAATCAAAGTATGTTTTATCATTCTCAAAATAAGCTAAATATTGGCTTCCTAAATTCTGGATATTGTCTAGACTACGTAAAAATTCACCATACAAAGCTTTCTTTTGTAAATCCAATGCTTCTTCCGTCAACAATCGTTTTTTATCTGCCGATGTCATCACTTGACGAATTAAACTTGACATACGGATAGGCTCTGCAGTGTCCATAGTCATAATGACAAATGAATATCGATTAGATACCTCGTATTCAATTGACACAGACTCGTCTATTTTTCCTTCAGCATACCAAGTTTGATAATAAGGAGACGTCCAGCCAAACAGTAAATTGAACAATAACTGTACCAGTATGTTTTCTCTCATACGATTATCAGTAAAAGGAACACTCTTAAAACCAATGGCTAGTTTTGAGATGAATATCTCCATTTGAAGACCATCTAATTTTTGGATATCTGACTCAATGGGGTGCTTTTCTTTCTCGACTATTCTCTCAGATGGTGTAAACTTACTTTGTTTCTCATTGACAAGAGTGTAAATATTTTCAACATCAAAATCACCCACTAAGACGAGATGACAGTTTGCTGACCTGTAAAAGCAATCAAAATTATCTTTTAAATCCTTTACAGTAATTCCTTCAATGCTATCAACACTTCCAGCAATATCTTGACCTAATATAGTATTAGGATACAAACTTTGCAAACAACCTAGATAAGCTTTGTAGTCAGGATCATCCTGATACATATTTATTTCTTGTTCAATAATTCTTTTTTCATGATTGACAGCATCTTCAGAACTTGTAAAGCTAGATGTAAAGTTTAATAAAAGCTCTAAAGACTCCTCAAAGTGGTCAAGGGTAGAAAAATAATATGTTGTCTTCTCCAATGTTGTAAAAGCATTGACATCAGCTCCAAGCTTGACAAAATCCAATGTCACATCCCTTCCCTGCTCATCCTCAAATAGCTTGTGTTCAAGAAAATGAGCAATACCTGCAGGGTAAGATTGTAACTCACCATCAATATAGAAGTGATTATCTAGCGCCCCAAAATTTGTTGACAAAAAGGCGGCTTTTTCTACAAATCCTTTTTTCTTAATGATTGATAAAGACATACCACTATCTAAAATTGCTGAATAAACTTCTTCATCAATTTTTTGATAATAACGTTTCTTCAAAGCAGCCATTCTAAGACACTCCTTCTAAAAAGAACAAACTCTGTAGCTTAACTTGACGCGCTACACGGCAAACATCTTTTTTAGTAACCTTCTCAATCTCATCTAACCAATTCTCCAATGAAAGACTTTTATCGCCAAAAATCACCTTATTAAAACGTTGTTCCACTAATGTTAAGGCATAATCTTCAGAGAGTAAGGCATTCATTCGTATGATTTTTTTGGTTTGATTCAGGAGAGAACTTGAAAAACGTCCTAATTTAATGTAATTCAACTCTCTACTAATTCCTCGCATAGCCTGATTTCTATTAGATTTTTCAATTCCAGCGTAAACTTCCAGTAAACCTGTAAAGATATCAAATTGGCTACTAATTGAATAAGCTAAGCCTTCCTTTTCTCTAAGTGTTGTAAATAAAGCTGAATGGGCAAATTCACCAAACATGGCATTGAATACAATTAAAGCAAAGTAATCTTTATCTCCATATTGATACGGAAATTGGTACCCTAGCTGTAAAATAGATTGACTACTCTGTCTCGGTTCTATTTTTTCTTTCACAACGTTGACATAAGGTTGACTTGCAAGGAACGGGAAGAACTGCGGCGGGAATCTGAAATCGTGCGGCTTCTTCCCTTGTTAAAAAGGCAACTTGACGTCCCTCCAAAGGAAAACGATGTAACGCTTGGAGTACTTGATAATCATCAAATTCTCCAACCATAAAGATATCAATACGATCTCTTGTCAATATGCTTTGAAATTCTTGATAAGCTGTAAACGAGGTTTCTGCTTCAACAAGTTCTGCTTGACCATATTTGGGAACTTTCAATCCCTCGTTTACAAAATAAAGCTCTCTTCCCTTAACTTCACTGTAATAGTAATTATTCTCCGTGTCAACATCCAGGTAGGTCATTAAATTTTGTTTTTCTATGTCAAATACTTTATTTTGGTATTGAGCTACTCTTGACAGCGGCTTGTAAAGACACTCTTTCAAAAATCCTAGCACTTCCAAAAACAATCCATCATTCGTAGGGATAAAGGCATCTTTCAGATATGTCAACTCGATGTCAACACTATGTGTCAATCCTTTAGTTGACACTCTAGTTGACAGCTGTGTTCCATAAAGAAAAGCTAGTCTCTCTTTAAAAGACTGTACTGTTGGATACGTCTGATTGGCTGTAGCCAACATTTGTGAAACTAGGGCTCGTTTAGCAATTGTTTGTTTATTCAAAGAACCTGTCATTCGAAAAACAATACGATTAGTTTTATATTTTTGTGTTGGAATGAAGTGTACATAGACACCATCAGCAATTTTCATTGATAACCTCTAAAAAGTTTATGCTTCCAATTATACCATTTTTATGCTATCTTATCTCAAGAGAAAGTTGAGGTACTATGGAATATAAATTATTTGATGAATACATCACACTGCAGGCACTTTTAAAAGAATTAAGTATCATTCATAGTGGCGGAGCTATAAAAGGTTTCTTGGCTAATAATACCGTGTTATTCAACGGTGAGGATGAAAAACGTCGTGGAAAAAAACTTCGTTATGGAGATGTTATTACCATTCCGTCTGAGGAAATTGAAATAACGATTGTAGCTCCAACGACAAATGAAATTGAAGAACATCAAAAAGAAGTCGCTGAAAAAGCACGTGTTGCTGCCATTGTTAAAAAAATGAATCAGGATAATAAAAAGAAACAAAAAGCACATCCGTCAAAAGAAAGCAATAAAACTAAACGAAAACCCGTTCGTTTCCCAGGAACCTAACTATGTGGCTCGAAAAAATTGATATTCAACACTTTAGAAATTATACTGAAGCCTCTGTGAGCTTCTCACCTCATCTCAATATTTTTCTTGGTCGCAACGCTCAAGGAAAAACAAATATTCTTGAGGCCATCTATTTTCTAGCATTGACACGTAGTCATCGTACCCGTTCAGATAAAGAACTGATTCAATTTCAACAAAATACTCTCAAACTGAACGGCATCGTGCATCGTCATAGTGGGAAGCTACCTCTGGAAATCAGTTTATCTAATAAAGGACGCATAACAAAGGTTAACCACCTCAAACAAGCTAAATTATCCGATTATATCGGTCACATGACTGTGGTGCTATTTGCTCCTGAGGATTTACAACTTGTAAAAGGATCTCCAAGCCTGAGACGTAAATTTATAGATATTGATTTAGGACAGATTAAGCCTGTTTATCTCTCAGACTTATCAAGTTATAATCATGTACTCAAACAACGTAATGCCTATCTCAAATCTACTGACAATGTAGACATTAATTTCCTCTCAGTGTTAGATGAACAGCTTTCCGATTTTGGAACACGAGTTATCGAACATAGACTAGAATTTATCAAGCAATTAGAGGAGGAGGCAGATAGACATCATAGTAACCTCTCAAATCAGATAGAGTGCCTTAAAATCTCCTACGAATCTAATATCCCACTGGAAAATAACAAAGTTATTCGCGAATCATTTTTAACCACGTTAAAGCAAAATCACAAAAGAGATATCTTCAAAAAAAACACTGGTGTTGGTCCACATAGGGATGATTTGACATTTTACATCAATGACATGAACGCATCTTTCGGCAGTCAGGGGCAGCAACGTAGCCTCATTCTTTCTTTAAAAATGGCTGAGATTGCTCTGATAAAAAAAGTAACAGGTGAATTTCCTATTCTTCTCCTCGATGATGTCATGAGTGAGCTTGACAACCACCGTCAACTTAAACTGTTAGAAAGTATTGACGAAGAGGTTCAAACCTTCATGACGACAACTTCACTTGATCATCTGAGTAACCTACCACCTGATTTAAAGACCTTCTTAGTCAAGAATGGTAATATTTATGAAAAACAAGTCGATTAAATGACTTGTTTTTCTATTTTTTGGTAATTGACAGATGTGACAAGAATCACCTAATAAGTTGTAAATCCTTTCAATCCAAACCTTTTATTAACAACTATACTCACGTAAATACGTTGTAAACTTATTGTAAACATCACTGTAAACAAAAAGTACTTACCTGAGATAAGTACTTTTTGTTTATTAATGAGCTGAGTAGTTAGGCGCCTCGTTGGTAATTTGAACATCATGAGGGTGACTTTCAATAAGCCCTGCACCTGACATTTCAACAAACTGAGCTTTGTCATGTAAAGCTTGGATATCTTCTGCACCTGTATACCCCATACCTGCACGGATACCGCCAATCAATTGGAATACAATATCAGCAGCAGAACCTTTATAAGCTACACGACCTTCAATTCCTTCTGGAACAAGTTTATTCGCTTCATTAACTGCACCTTGGAAGTAACGATCGCTTGATCCCTTCTTCATCGCTGCAATTGATCCCATACCACGGTATGATTTATATTTACGACCTTGGAAAATCTCAGTTTCACCTGGTGCTTCATCAGTACCAGCAAACATAGAACCAAGCATTACAGCATTACCACCTGCTGCAAGAGCTTTTACAATATCACCTGAGTATTTGATACCACCATCAGCAATGATTGTTTTTCCGTATTCACGCGCAACACTAGCAGCATCGTAAATAGCAGTGACTTGAGGAACACCTACACCCGCAACCACACGTGTTGTACAAATAGAACCTGGTCCGATACCTACTTTAACGACATCGACACCTGCTTCATATAGTGCGCGGGCACCTTCAGCTGTTGCAATATTTCCTGCAATCAAAGTACGGTCTGGGAAGTGGGCACGAATTTCAGCAATTTTACGAAGAACACCTGCTGAATGACCATGTGCAGTATCAATGACAATAGCATCTGCGCCTGCTTCAAAGAGAGCTTCTGCACGTTCAAAGGTATCAGAAGTAACCCCTACAGCACCTGCTACCAAAAGACGACCGAACTCATCCTTAGCTGCATTAGGAAACTCGATAACTTTTTCGATATCCTTAATAGTAATGAGTCCTGACAAACGACCTTCTTCATCAACTAGAGGTAGCTTTTCAATACGATGCTCATGGAGAATACTTTCAGCTGTTTCAAGATCTGTTCCAACTGGAGCAGTGACCAATTTTTCAGAAGTCATGTGTTCTGAAATTGGAGTATCGTAATTAGAGATAAAACGCATATCACGGTTTGTGATAATACCAACCAATTTACGATTTTCAAGTGTCTCAACAATTGGAACCCCTGAAATACGGTAACGTTGCATCAACTCTTCAGCTTCAGCAACTTTATTTTCAGGCGTTAAGAAGAATGGATCAATGATGACACCATTTTCAGAGCGCTTTACTTTTCGAACTTCTTCAGCTTGTTCCGCAATAGACATATTTTTGTGAATGACACCCAAACCACCTGCACGAGCAATTGAGATAGCCATCTTACTATCTGTTACCGTATCCATGGCTGCAGTGATAATTGGGATATTTAATGTCAAATTTTTAGCCAATTTCGTCTTCAAGTTGACGTTGTTTGGTAGAACATGACTTTCCGCAGGAATAAGCAATACGTCATCAAAAGTGTAACCTTTTTTCAAGAATTTAGTGTCCCAATTTGACATTATAATCGTCCTCTTTTCTCAAAGTTTTGAGGTACAGAAACCCCAGTCTATTTTTTAATTGATAATATCATATCATGCTAAAATGATTTGTCAACAGATTTCGCATAAGATTCTAAGAAAACCTTTTTCCAAATAAAAATAGGGCCCCAGATTATCTTGAGTCCCTACTTTCTATTTCTTAGAAATAATTAATTCCCATTGCTTCTTTTACTTCTGCCAATGTTTGTCCAGCAACTTCACGCGCTGCTTGACTACCTTTTTCAAGCATACGGAAAACTTCTCCCATATCCTTGGCATATTCTAAACGGCGTTCACGAATTGGAGCTAACTCACGTTCTAAGATTTCTAAAAGATAACATTTTGTCTTCACATCTCCTAAACCACCTCGTTGATAATGTTCTTTCATTTCAGCAATTGTAGTAGCATCCTCTTCGCGACCAAAGATATCAAGATAATGGAAAACCATATTACCTTCAATTTGGCCTGGATCTTCCACACGAATATGATTTGGATCCGTATACATGCTCATGACTTTTTTACGAACAGTGTCCTCATCATCTGAAAGGAAGATACCATTACCCAAGGATTTAGACATCTTAGCATTACCGTCTAGACCTGGAAGGCGTCCTGCAGCTTCATTTTCAGGGTAGATTCCCTCTGGCTCAACCAAAATATCACAATTATAAGTATGATTGAAGCTACGTGCAATTTCACGTGTCTGCTCAATCATTGGCTTTTGGTCATTACCTACAGGAACATAATTTGCTTTAAAGGCCGTGATATCAGCTGCCTGAGAAATTGGATAAACAAGAAATCCTGTTGGAATAGATTCTCCGAAACCTTTTTGAGCAATTTCCGTCTTAACCGTTGGGTTACGCTCTAAACGTGCCAATGAAACTAGGTTCATATAATACATAGTCAACTCAGCCAACTCAGGAATCTGACTTTGAATGAAAATAGTTGACTTCGCTGGATCCAAACCTACAGAGAGATAATCTAAAGCAACATTCCCAATTGATTCTTTGATGATCTCTGACTCTTTTGCGTGATCCGTAAGAGCTTGCTGATCAGCCAAGAAGACAAACATGTTATATTTATCTTCGTTTTGTAAAAGGACACGATTTTTTAAACTACCAACATAGTGTCCTAGATGAAGTTTCCCTGTTGGACGGTCTCCCGTCAAAATAATAGGTTTCGTCATATAATTACCTCTCTAATACAAAAAAATCCCCACGCAAAAACATGCGTGAGGGCGTTAATCACTTTTGATACGCGGTACCACCTCAGTTGATAACTCTTTCTGCAGCTATCATCTCAAACCTTCTCAACAAAGAAGTTGCACGATAAGGGGTGCCAAACCTAACGTTTATGTGTTCACGTTAATCGTCAATTCTCTTCAGCCCATTCATTCCACCTTCATACTGATTTTCAGCAACCACCAGCTCTCTATAAAAAAGGATAGAATTACTCTTCTGATGACTATTATTCTACATTGTTTTATCTATTTTTGTCAAGATTATGTTTATAGTTTCACGTGAAACACAACATCAGACACAACCAAAATAGTCATTACTTGACGGAAACTTAAAAAGACTTGATAATAAGAATATCATTTCTAGGAGATAATATATGAAACGTCGAATAATAGACATACTTTTAGTTACACTCGGTTCTTTTATTGCTGCGGTTGGCTATAACTCACTTTTAGTTAAGAATAATATTGCTTCAGGTGGTGTCGGAGGGCTAGCCATTAGTTTAAACGCCCTTTTTGGTTGGAATAATGCTAACTTCGTCTTAGCAACAACCATCCCTTTGTTAATTTTATGTTGGTTCTTTCTTGGCCGCGAAGTTCTCCTAAAAACCTTCTATGGGTCTCTTGTCTTCCCAATGTTTATTAAATTAACTGAGGGCTTACCTACACTCACCAAACAACCTTTGTTGGCTGCTATTTTTGGTGGGATTGTATTAGGGCTAGGACTAGGGATAGTCTTTTATGGAAATTCCTCAACTGGAGGAACTGGAATTATCACACAAATTCTCAACAAATATACACCACTCCCACTAGGAATGGTACTACTTATTGTCGATGGAATCATTGTTGCAATCAGTGCTATTGCCTTTCCTCCTGATACTGTTATGTATTCCATTCTCTCACTTGGAGTTGTTTCTCTTACAATTGATAAAATGATGGTCGGACTCAATTCATCACGAAATCTTCTAATCATTTCGCAAAATAGTGAACAAATCCTAAACTACATCACTAGAGTGGCTGATCGAGGAGCAACAAAAATTCCAGTTCTTGGTGGACATACCGGACATGCACAAAATATGATTATGACTACCTTGTCAACTCATGAGGTTCCAAAAGTCCAAGAAGAAATCCAAAAAATAGATGAAACTGCCTTTATCGTCATTGTTCCTGCTTCTACAGTTATGGGACGTGGATTTAGCCTCCAAAAAGATTACCAAAGAGTTCCAAATGACTTTATTAATCCCTTGTAAAATCAATTGAAATAAAGTCTAATTTCTCGTAAAATAGTAGTTAAGAATAAAAATAAAGGATATTATATGCTTACTGTATCAGATGTATCGCTTCGTTTTAGCGATCGTAAACTTTTTGATGATGTTAACATTGCCTTCACGCCAGGTAATACTTATGGTCTTATCGGTGCTAATGGTGCTGGTAAATCTACTTTTTTGAAAATTTTAGCTGGTGATATCGAACCAACAACAGGACACATCTCTCTTGGTCCTGATGAACGTCTTTCTGTCCTTCGTCAGAACCACTTTGACTATGAAGAAGAACGCGTTATCGATGTTGTTATCATGGGTAATGAACGTCTCTACGATATCATGAAAGAAAAAGATGCCATCTACATGAAAGAAGATTTTTCAGATGAAGATGGTGTCCGTGCTGCTGAACTAGAAGGACTCTTTGCTGAATTAGGTGGTTGGGAAGCTGAAAGCGAAGCCTCACAATTGCTTCAGAATCTAAATATCTCAGAAGACCTTCACTATCAAAACATGAGTGAATTGGCTAATGGTGACAAGGTCAAGGTTCTCCTTGCAAAAGCACTCTTTGGTAAACCTGATGTACTTCTTCTTGACGAACCTACCAATGGTCTTGATATCCAGTCAATCTCTTGGCTTGAAGATTTCTTGATTGATTTTGAAAATACGGTCATTGTCGTATCCCATGACCGTCACTTCTTGAATAAGGTATGTACGCATATGGCCGATCTTGACTTTGGTAAAATCAAACTCTATGTCGGTAACTATGACTTCTGGAAACAATCTTCAGAATTGGCTGCACGCTTGCAGGCTGACCGTAATGCCAAAGCAGAAGAAAAAATTAAGGAACTTCAAGAATTCGTTGCTCGTTTCTCTGCCAACGCTTCAAAATCTAAACAAGCGACTTCTCGTAAGAAAATGCTTGATAAAATTGAGCTAGAAGAAATCGTCCCATCAAGTCGTAAATACCCATTCATCAATTTCAAAGCAGAGCGTGAAATCGGTAATGACCTTCTAACAGTTGAAAATCTCACTGTTAAGATGGATGGTGAGACTATTCTTGACAATATTAGTTTCATCTTGCGACCAGGAGATAAGACTGCCATCATCGGTCAAAACGATATTCAAACAACTGCATTGATTCGTGCTCTTGCCGGTGATATTGACTATGAAGGTACAATCAAATGGGGTGTTACTACTAGCCGTTCTTACCTTCCAAAAGACAATTCTAAAGACTTTGCATCCGGTGAATCAATTCTCGAATGGCTCCGTCAATTTGCCGAAAAAGGTGAAGATGATGATACTTTCTTGCGTGGATTCCTTGGGCGTATGCTCTTCTCAGGGGATGAGGTTAATAAATCTGTTAGTGTTCTCTCAGGGGGAGAAAAGGTACGTGTCATGCTTTCTAAACTCATGCTTTTGAAATCTAACGTCCTTCTTCTAGATGATCCTACTAATCACTTGGATTTGGAATCAATCTCAAGTCTGAATGATGGCGTCCGTGACTTCAAAGAGTCTGTTATCTTTGCCAGTCATGACCATGAATTTATCCAAACAATAGCGAACCACATCGTAGTTGTTTCTAAAAATGGGGTTATTGACCGTATTGATGAAACTTATGATGAGTTCCTTGAAAATGAAGAAGTGCAAGCTAAAGTCAAAGCACTATGGGCTGATTAAACTATAAAAAGATGCAGGTTGGGATATCCCAACCTGTCTTAGTATCATTATGACAAATAAAAAATACCATACGACTTTATTATTTTATCTGGCTGCTTTTTTCTTGCCAGTACTAATCATGATAGGGGTGCTGTATAGCCAAAAAATCTATCCTGGTAGTGAGCGGACTATTTTAACAAGTGATGGTTTTCATCAGTATGTGATTTTTGCAACTGGACTTCGGAATATACTTCATGGAGATGGGAGCCTCTTTTACACCTTCACAAGTGGTCTAGGGCTTAATTTCTATGCTCTAACAAGCTATTACCTAGGTTCCTTCTTGTCTCCACTTTACTATTTCTTTACTGTCAACCAAATGGCCGATGCTTTTTATTATATAACACTCCTTAAATTCGGTCTTATTGGGTTATCAGGAGCTTTTAGTTTTAAGAGGCTCTTTACAAAAGTGTCAAGAAGTTTCATCCTATGTCTTTCTACAGGATTTTCTTTGATGAGCTTCGCTACCAGTCAGTTAGAAATTAATACCTGGCTAGATGCCTTTATTCTAGCACCTCTAATCATATTAGGTTTACACCTCTTACTAAGATTCAATAAACGGGGCTTATACTTTTTTAGCCTAACCTGTCTTTTTATCCAAAATTACTATTTTGGTTATATGATGGCTATTTTCCTAACCCTTTACACCATAGTACAATTGGTAACTATCAAGGGATGGAAGAGTAAGATTCTTCATTTCATAGACTTTGGAATTGTTTCTATACTTGCTGGTTTAAGTAGTGCTGTCATGCTACTACCAACACTACTTGACTTGACCACACATGGTGAAAAGTTTACAGGTGCGTCAAGTTTGTTGACAGAGTCCACCTATTATTTTGACTTCTTTGCGAAAAATCTCGTTGGAGTTTACGATACTACTAAATTTGGATCAATACCTATGATCTATGTGGGAATCTTACCTTTGATTCTTTTTCTACTTTTCTTTATTAGTAAGGAAGTCAAGCTATCATTACGTATAGGTTATCTCCTATTAGTAGCTTTCTTTATCGCTAGCTTCTACTTACAGCCTCTTGATTTGTTTTGGCAAGGAATGCATGCACCCAACATGTTTCTCCATCGCTATTCTTGGCTCCTATCTCTCCTAATTGTTCTTTTAGCAGGAGAAACACTCAACCGAATTAAAAACTTTTCTTTTAAAAGACTCCTCCTATCTTTCTTAGGATTGAGTACCGCTTACTTGCTAACTTGGATTTTCCAATCTCACTATAGCTTCATTGAATCAGTCTCCTGGCTATTAAGCCTAGCATTTCTTCTAGCCTATGCCATTCTATTTATTAGCTATTTTAGACAGCAAATTCCTGGGAGTGTTTTTCGCTGTTTCACCTTCTTATTCTGCATTTTTGAGCTTGCATTAAGTACTTACTATGTTGTTGGAGCTCTGGGAAATGAGTGGGTATTCCCAACTCGTGAAGGCTATCTACGAAATATGTCTGCCATTACAAAACTAGTTTCAGATACTAAGCAAGCGAATAAGACTTTTTACCGTACTGAAAGGTTAGAGGCTCAAACTGGTAACGACAGTATGAAATTTAACTATAATGGTATTTCTCAGTTTTCATCCATTCGAAATACTGCTTCAAGCTCAACACTCGATAGGTTAGGCTTCAAATCTGAAGGGACTAATTTAAACCTACGTTACCAAAATAACACCATTATCGCTGATAGTCTCTTCGGAATAAAATATAATTTATCGAACTTTGACCTTAATAAGTATGGTTTTAATCACGTAACTTCTGAGAAAACAATGGGGCTTTATCAAAATAATAATGCAAGCCAGCTTGCTATCTTAACTGATGGCATTTACAAGAATATTGACTTCACTGTCAATACGCTTGACAATCAAACTAACTTGCTAAATACTCTATCTGGACTTAACTTAACCTATTTTAAACGAGCTCCATCTCAACTTTTTGATCAAGATGCTAAGTCTTTGAATCAGCGCGTGGCTAAAAACGTTAGCAACTCGAATAAAGATTTTGTAACAATCACCTATCGAGTCATCGCTCCACCACATAGTCAACTCTATGTTAGTATTCCTAATATTTCTTGGTCCGATGACAATAACCACTCTCTTTCAATTACTGTAAATGGTGTGACAAGGAATCAAGTTACTGACAATACCTTTGATTTCTTCGATCTTGGCTACTTTGAAACAGAATCAATGGTTACCATCAAACTTAGTTTTCCTGGCAATAAAGCAATATCCTTTGATAATCCTAGTTTTTATGCCCTTGATACTCAAAACTATCAGATAGCTATGGATACTATTAATGAACGTGATAGCAAGGTTACGACGTCAAATAATAAAGTGTTCGTTGATTATAGTAGTAAAACGAATGCCTCACTATTCTTCACCATTCCATACGATAAGGGGTGGACAGCGACTATAAACCATAAAAAAGTTAAGATTCAACGAGCCCAAAAGGGGTTCATGAAAGTTGATGTCCCTAGTGGGAAAGGTGAAGTTGTTCTAACCTTCATTCCCTATGGTCTTAAGACAGGTTTATTGATTAGTCTATTGGCAAGTATCATATTTTGTTGCTACGCTTATTTCATCAGAAAAATAACCGTTATTCAAAAACGCTGATTATCTTAAATCATAACCACCCGTCTAACGGGTGGTTTGATCAAGGGCTATAAGCCCAT
>OGYU01000965.1_pt1 | contig 21564 bp, 15 predicted proteins | sample 1576581 | NCBI WGS metagenome assembly OGYU01 (sample SAMEA3541547, study PRJEB24748) | human gut metagenome | biome: human gut; feature: human-associated habitat; material: faeces | place: China | collected 2012 | reverse complement strand
GACTATAACTGGATGATGGAATTTACAGAAAAAATGATTGAAAAAATCTGTCTGGATGTAAACGGCACCACTCAAGTAAAAGTAGGCGACAACATCATTGACTTCAAAGCCCCGTACAAACGTGTCACCATGCTGGACTCTATCAAGGAACACACCGGCTATGATCTGACAGGCATGAACGAAGAACAGATACGAGAAGTTTGCCAGAAACTCAATATGGAGATTGACGACACAATGGGCAAAGGCAAACTGATCGATGAAATCTTCGGAGAATTCTGCGAAGGTACTTACATCCAGCCGACTTTCATCACCGACTATCCGAAAGAAATGTCTCCGCTGACAAAGATACACCGCAGCAATCCGGATTTGACCGAGCGTTTCGAGCTGATGGTGAACGGCAAGGAACTGTGTAATGCATACTCCGAATTGAACGACCCGATTGACCAGTTGGAACGTTTCGAAGAACAAATGAAACTGAGCGAAAAAGGAGATGATGAAGCTATGATTATTGACAAAGACTTCGTCCGTGCGCTGGAATACGGTATGCCCCCCACTTCGGGTATGGGAATCGGTATGGACCGTCTGACGATGCTGATGACCGGACAGTCTACCATTCAGGAAGTATTGTTCTTCCCCCAGATGCGTCCCGAAAAGATTACTCCGAAAGACACTCCTGCCAAATTTATGGAACTGGGAATTTCAGAAGACTGGGTTCCTGTCATTCAGAAAGCAGGCTATAACCTGGTGAGCGATATGAAAGAAGTGAATCCGCAGAAGCTGCATATGGACATTTGCGGAATCAACAAAAAATATAAATTGGAACTAACCAATCCTACGGTGGACGAAGTTGCCGGATGGATTGCGAAAATTGAGAATTGAGAATTTAAAGATTGAGAATTATTCCAATTGTCAATTATCCATCATAAATAATAAGCATGAAATTGCCCGGTAAAATAGCGATAATGGGTGGTGGCAGCTGGGCCACGGCTATTGCAAAAATAGTCTTGGCTCAGGCTGAATCAATCAACTGGTATATGCGCCGCGACGACCGAATTGAAGAATTCAAACGTTTGGGACATAATCCGGCTTATCTGACAAGTGTGCGCTTTGAAATAAAGAACATCAACTTCTCTTCAGATATCAACAAGATAGTAAAGGAATCGGATACCCTGATATTCGTTACCCCCTCTCCCTATCTGAAAAGCCACCTGAAAAAGCTGAAAACCAAAATAAAGGACAAGTTCATTGTCACTGCTATCAAGGGTATCGTCCCTGACGAGAACCTGATTGTTTCCGATTATTTTCATCAGGTATACGGTGTTCCCGAAGAGAATATAGCCGTCATTGCAGGTCCGTGCCACGCAGAAGAAGTAGCCTTGGAGCGTCTTTCCTATCTGACTATCGGATGTAAAGACATTGACAAGGCGAAGATATTCGCTCGGCAGCTGGCCGGACATTACATAAAAACTTCTGTAAGCCCGGATGTGGCAGGTATAGAATACGCTTCGGTATTGAAGAATATTTATGCTATCGCCGCTGGAATTTGCAGCGGTCTGAAATATGGCGACAATTTTCAGGCTGTATTGATTTCAAATGCCATTCAAGAGATGAACCGCTTCCTGAATACCGTACATCCCGTAGAGCGTTCTATTGATGATTCCGCTTATCTGGGTGACTTGTTGGTTACCTCCTACTCCAATTTCAGCCGGAACCGCGTATTCGGAACCATGATTGGTAAAGGTTATTCCGTAAAAAGCGCACAGATAGAAATGGAAATGATTGCCGAAGGATACTACGGAACGAAATGTATCAAGGAGCTAAACAAGCACTTGCACGTGAACATGCCTATCGTAGATGCCGTTTATAATATTTTATATGAGCGCATCTCGCCCATGATTGAGATTAAATTATTAACTGATTCATTCAGATAAAATATCAGATACAATGAAGAATATTAGTTTAAACATCGACAAAGTAGCCGGTTTTGTTTCTAAGGAAACAATCGCTGCTTACGAACCTCAGGTGAAAGCCTGCATGGAAACATTGGAAAACGGTACAGGTAAAGGTAATGACTTCTTGGGTTGGTTGCATTTGCCATCGTCTATAACAGCCGAACATTTGGCTGACTTGAAAGCTACTGCCCAGGTTCTGCGCGACAACTGTGAAGTAGTAGTCGTAGCAGGTATCGGTGGAAGCTATCTGGGAGCACGTGCCGTAATAGAAGCTTTATCCAATAGTTTCCAATGGTTGAAAGCAAAACAAGACGGACCCGTCATCGTTTTTGCAGGCCACAATATCAGCGAAGATTACTTGTTCGAGTTGACTGCATACTTGAAGGACAAAAAGTTCGGTGTAATTAATATTTCCAAGTCTGGTACTACTACAGAAACCGCCTTAGCTTTCCGTTTACTGAAAAAACAGTGTGAAGACCAGCTTGGCAAGGAAATGGCGAAGAAAGTGATTGTTGCCGTTACAGATGCCAAAAAGGGTGCCGCACGTGTTACAGCCGACAAGGAAGGATATCAGACTTTCATTATCCCCGATAATGTAGGCGGTCGTTTCTCTGTCCTTACTCCAGTAGGTTTGCTGCCTATCGCAGTGGCAGGATTTGACATTGAGAAACTAGTGGAAGGCGCACGCACGATGGAAACAATATGTGGTCCGGCTACTCCGTTTGCCGAAAATCCTGCAGCTGTTTATGCTGCCACCCGCAATGAATTGTATAAAGACGGAAAGAAGATTGAGATTTTGGTAAACTTCAATCCCAAACTGCACTATATGAACGAATGGTGGAAACAATTGTACGGTGAATCCGAAGGTAAGGATGGTAAAGGTATTTATCCGTCTGCCGTCGACTTCTCTACCGATCTCCATTCTATGGGACAGTGGATTCAGGAAGGTGAACGTACTATCTTCGAAACAGTTATCTCTATCGAAAACCCGGAACATACGCTTCAAGTTCCTTCGGACAGCGAAAATTTGGATGGCTTGAATTTCTTGGCAGGAAAGCGTGTAGACGAAGTGAACAAGATGGCAGAACTAGGTACTCAGCTGGCACACGTTGACGGTGGTGTACCCAATATGCGACTGATTGTACCCGAACTGAATGAATACTACCTGGGAGAAATCATCTATTTCTTTGAAAAAGCTTGTGGTATCAGCGGTTATTTGCTGGGAGTAAATCCGTTCAACCAACCGGGCGTGGAAGCATACAAGAAAAATATGTTTGCTTTGTTGAATAAACCGGGATACGAAGAAGAGTCTAAAGCTATCCAAGCTAGATTATAATATCAAAAACCTATTCAGAATGCCATTTATCAATGTCATTCCGAATAACAGTGAAGAATCTGAAAGCATCCATCAAATGCTTGCAGATTCTTCACTTTGTTCCAATCCAACGGTCACACCTTTGGAAATAATAACTATACATTTATTCTATGTTTAAAGAAGCGATAAATAACTATCTTCATACTCATGGATACGAATCCATCGACTTGAAAGCCGTATTATTCGATATGGACGGCGTGCTGTTCGACTCCATGCCCAACCATGCTGAGTCATGGCATAAAATAATGAAACGCTTCGGTTTCGGCCTCAGCCGAGAAGAAGCTTATATGCACGAAGGGCGTACCGGTGCATCTACGATCAATATAGTAAGTCGTCGGGAACGTGGGCATGATGCTACTGAAGAAGAAATAAAAGCTATCTACCAAGCCAAAACTGAAGAATTCAACAAATGCCCCAAAGCAGAACGGATGCCCGGCGCACTGGAAGTATTGACTAAAATAAAGAGTGAAGGACTGACTCCGATGGTAGTAACCGGTTCGGGACAAACTTCGTTATTGGACCGATTGAATCATAATTTTCCGGGCATATTCCAAGCCAACTTAATGGTTACCGCCTTTGATGTGAAATATGGGAAACCAAATCCGGAACCATATCTGATGGCCCTAAAGAAAGGCGGCTTTAAACCCAATGAAGCGTTAGTAATAGAAAATGCACCACTAGGTGTACAGGCGGGAGTTGCAGCCGGTATTTTTACCATCGCCGTGAATACAGGACCATTGCACGACAATGTGTTACTGAATGAAGGAGCGAATTTACTTTTTCATTCCATGCCCGATTTCAATAAAAATTGGGAAACACTACAATCTGCATTAAAACAAGATTAAATTTTGCAAGAATTCTTCACAATCAATAAAAAAGAGCTCCTTGCTTTCACCTAGATGAAAAACAAGGAGCTCATATTATATAAAAAATCACAGCCTATCAAAATACCTGAACCTACTTTAAAACTTTGCGTAACCAAGGAATAACCAGTTCGTTTTTAAAATAATGAGAAGGGGGATCTACATTGACCGCTTCGAAATAGGTCTTTGAATCCAGTCCTTCATCAAGGTGCTCCACATCTTTTCTAACTGCCTTATCAGCAAACTTCGGATAATGATGAAACTCCGCATTTTCCGGTTTTCCACTAGCAGCATAAGCAGATTGTACCAAACGGAAATCACGGTCCAACCCTCCCTCTGTAAAAATGATAGGACGAGGAGCTAATGACGCAACAACATCTGGAAAATTAAAATACCTCCAATAACCAGGTATCAGATGACGGATAGAATTTGGAAAAGGACGTCTGTTTTCCTTGTCAGGTTTAGTCATTACAACGGCACGTTCCTGAGTCTGGCATAGAAAATCATTGTACACAAAAGCATAAATATCCTTATCCAACACCCCCAAGACCATCATCGGTTCTGTACCTAATGAGAATCCGCTAATCACAATCCTGTCCTTTCGGATATAAGACTGGGCTTTCATCCAATTCAGCACCTGCATATCCAGATAAGAAGTATACCCTAGCCAACTCCATCCCAGTTCAAGCAAAAAACGGGAAACAACATCATAGTCATAATTCCATCCTTTATCATAACATTCCAAATCGGAGGCTTCTCCAGCAGCGGCATTATCCACCGCTACCGCCACATAACCTTCTTTAACCATATTCAAAGCCATACTTACTTTGGGATTATTATAATCCTCAGTTAACTTATCACAGATGCCGGGCTCACCAACCAATCCTTCTTTGGTCCTTCCGGACCCCGGAATGCACAAAACTCCGGGTACTGCACCCTTCAAATGTTCCGGTTTCAAAACCAGAAAAGTGGAAACTGACTTTGGAAAAGGATAGAACTCCCATTTCTCTAAAATATATCCCTCTTTTTTTTCCGTTTTCACACAGACAGGAGACGGTTGTCTCTTTATCTCGGGAAACTTCATGATCTCCACCATCGCAGCACGCACTCCATCCTGCCATTGCGTAAATTCCTGTGCGGACATACCGGAACGGTAAGCATATTGGGGATGTGTATCTTTCAACATCTCATGAACAATGGCATAAGTACTTAGTAACCGTCCACCCCCACGATCTGATTTCACAACTGCATGCTTCTCAGGTTGGTAATTCTGAGAATTACCAACCATACATAAGCTGCATACAGATACTAAAAAGAGCAATCTTTTCATTATCATCATATTATCTCACTATTATTCATACCCCGGAGTCTGCTTGATTTCCGGATCTCCATTCAAAACTTCCACATTAACAGGCCACAACATCATATACGCCTTATCCTCTGTTAATATAGGCAATGAACTTCCATAATGCGCTTTAACAGAAAAGACAAAAGGTTTTCCGTTGGAATCACGTAAACGCAATAAATCAAACCAGCGGCTTCCCTCACCTACAAACTCTTTATCACGTTCCTGCAAAATAGCCCACTCATTATCCGCATAATCTCCTGCAATATATTTATGTTGTTCAAATTTATCACCATAAGCACGCTTACGTACCTCATTTATATATGCAGCACATTTATCCGGAGCTCCCAACCCGTTTTCACACTCGGCCAGCATCAACAAAACATCAGCATATCTATATACCGGTACATCTGAATCATAATAATGAGTTCCTCCATCCGTATGTCCCATCAGTTTTTTCCAACAAGCGCCACGAGTCTTTCCTTCGAACATATATTGAAAGAAAGTAGCATCCAAACGAGTATCTTCCTTATCATAAATCTCAATAAACGGCACTTTATACTCATAACGTAATGGTCCGGCTGTCAATAGCTTCAACGGATCCGGACCATATTTATTTCCATCCAAGTCCGTAGCATTGGTAAACAAGGCTACATTATAGAACCAGTTCGCCCCCCAATTGGTCAATTCATTCTTATTAAAACACAGAGCGAAAATGATCTCTTTATTCTTCTTCCCTTCCGGAGTCCATAAATCCGCAAAGTTTGGAAGCAGTTCGAATTGTTGGTTCACCAAATTCAATAAAGCCTTCTTTGCTGTCAACAAGTCACTGTTATTAGGATCTACGGCAGTCAGAGTAGCTATATGATCTCCTGCAATATCATCATCTGGTAATCCTGTAGTGACTTTGGCAGACCACATATATATCTTGGCCTTCAAAAGTTCCGTTGCATGATAAGACCATTCATATTGGTTGGACATCTTCTTATCCGACTCATTGAAGAAAGCTTCGGATTTATTAATATCTTCTTTGATAAACTCCAACGTTTCCTCCGGAGTAGAACGAGCCTTATATAATTGCGTAATATCAATGCTACCCTCGGTAACTTTCGGTTCCGTCTCTAACGGCACACCACCAAATGTTCGATAAAGATAGAAATAGTAATATGCACGCAAGCCATAAGCCTGTCCCAAATAAAATGATTTCTCCGTTCCAGTCAGATAATCAATTTCTTTATCTACATTTCTGATAAACAAATTTATATGCATGATATTTGGGTACACCTCATACCAATCATCGATACCGGTATTATCTTTCGTAAGCAGATTATTAGTCATAGGCGGACCATATACCCCCTCACCCATAGAAGTAACATCACTTATCAGAATCTCACTTCTGAACTCTCCCAATGTGACAGGCATCTGATATTTATCTCTTAAATCGGCATGAATACCAGTCATAAACATTTCTACCTGAGACTTCTGATTCCAAAAATCATTAGAGCCATAATAATCTTCAGGAGACAGGTCCAACGCATCACAAGCAGACAATACCATCATCCCACTCAACAATATGCTATAAAATATTTTCTTCATAATCCTTCCTATTTATTAGAATGTAACATTTAAACCCAAAACAACTGTTCTAGGGAGGGGATATCCTCCATTCTGACTGACACCATATTCGGGGGTCGCCATATTTTTGGCTGCTGTAATATATCCCAAATTCTGTGCTGTTACAGAAACATCCACCTTGCTCAAACCGGATTTATGAATCCAACTCTGAGGCAAGGAATACGACAGGCTTATTTCACGAAAAGCCAAATAATCGCCACGATAACAATTAATGTCCGATATTCTGTCATAATTACGTTTGCCCAAAAAGTCAGCCCATCCATACACCGGATATTTTCCATTCGGATTACTTTCCGACCAGGAATCTTTAACTAAAGAAATGGTATTAAATGTTCCCTGCATATTACCCATAATCCAAGGAGTTTTCCAATCATGTACCCAATAGCCTAAAGCATAATCCAAACGGCAGTTCAAAGTTAACCCTTTCCATGAAGTATTAATGTTAAAGCCTCCGGTCCAATGAGGTATCGTATTACCCAATTTCACCCGGTCATAATCATCAATCACACCATCCCCATTCACATCCTGCCATTTCACATCACCAGCCTGTATAGGCAGTCCTTTCTCCTTTTCGGCATCCGACAATTTAGCCCAAGCTTCAGGGCCATAAAGCACTTTGGCATCTGCTCCATTTTCCGTATAAGTGGATCTGTCTATCAGATTGCCTGGAATCTCACTCTCACTCTTATAAATACCAAGAGATTTAAAGGCGTAAATCACACCATATTCCTGTCCTTCCTGATAACCACCTACCCATTGTCTTTCATAGGTACCATCTGCCAGCTTGCGTCCCGTATAAACCTGATAGGCATCCTGCATATTATTCGGCAATCCATTGTACGGTAATGAGATAATCTTATTCTTATTATAAGCGGTATTCATACTAACTGTAAATTTCCAATCTTTGGTACGCAAAACATTGGCAGTCAATTCCAACTCCATACCTTGGTTTTGTACTTCTCCATTGTTAGAAAGGAAAGAAGAAACTCCGCTATGAGAAGGCAGGGTGATTTCTGCAAATTTATCCTGTGTATGTCTATTATAATAGGTGAAGTTCAAGATATATTTGTTATTCAGAAAACCAATATCGAAACCTGTCTCGAATGTGTACGATTTTTCCCATCTCATGGTGGGATTAGGCAAATCGTTTATCATCAAAGGAACTTTGCCATTATAGTTGGGTACTATTTTACCATCTTTATCTTTCATAATACCATAAGAACCTTGAACCGTATAATAATCAAGTCCTGTCACTACATTACCATTAGCATCCAGTACACCAGACACATTTCCATTGGCTCCGTAACTAGCACGAATTTTAGCATAAGAAAGTACATTGCTACAAGACTCCATAAAATTCTCTCTACTCAATACCCAACCGGCTGATATACCGGGAAAGGTTCCCCAACGGTTATCTTTTGGCAGTTTGGAGTATCCGTCGCGACGTAAAACAAGGCTCAGCAAATATTTGGACTTATAATCATAATTCACTCTGCCAAAGAATGAAAGAATACGCTGTCTGTAATGCCAAGAATCTATTTGCCGCACTCCGGCAGCAGTCGAAGTATAATTCAAATCCTGAAAATCAGATAATGGAGATCCATAACCAGATGCCGAAAAACCTTTCTTGTATGAGTCATAATATTCTACACCTACCATCGCATCCATAGAATGATCTTGCCGGAATGTAGTCTGATAATTCAAGATTCCATTGTAAGTCTGGTCTAAAAGCCGTTCATGTTTGTTGGAAGTACTATGATTAGTATCATACACCGGTCCTGTAGCTACAATATAGTCCCCTTTGAAGAACTCTCTGCTATCATCAAAATAGAACCAAGTTCCTGTGGTCTTGAATGTCAATCCTTTCATTATATTAAAGGTAAAAGACTGGCTCAGATTAAACTTGTCCGTATTATTATCATAATTCAATGCATCCTCATACACTTTCACTGTAGTCCAGCCACGAGCATAAGAAGCCACGGCAGGGCCTGCCAACCAATCACCGTCCGGACTTTTCACACGGAATGTAGGAGGAACGGACAAGGTAGTACTGAAAAAATTACCTTCACCGGCATATCCTGCACCACCATCGTCCCATTTTGCATCGGTAAATGTCAAAGAAGAATTAGAAGTAAGCCAAGGCTTAATTTTATAATCTGCATTGATCGTGAAGTTCAAACGGTGATACCAGTTGTTCATCGCATTTCCTTCGCTGCGATTATAGCCTAGGCTTGCATAATAATGTCCTTTATCATTGCCACCGGATACGCTCAAGTTATAATCCTGAGTAATAGCCGGAGATTTGATATTATAATCTTTCAGTTGATTATCACAATAAATCAATTTTTGTCCCGGATTCACCGGGTCATCCATTGTCTGCCAACCTTGTTTTAACAGGAAAGCCAGGTCATCTGTATAATTCATAACACCCCATACGGCTGTATTATCCTTATTACCATTAAGTACATTCCCTTTTTCATCAAAATATCTGTTTCCCGTTCCGTAAGGCTGTGTTCCGGATAAAGTCGCATCACTGGCAAATCCATGCCAAGCACCCGATTTATCCTGCCATATATGCGAAGACCGATAAAATGCCGAACGCATATAATACAAATAATCATGAGCATTCAAAAATTCATACTGGCTATGAAAAAAATTGAAACCGACTTTCGCACTCAAATTTATTTCCGTATGTCCTTCCGAACCTCTTTTAGTAGTAACAAGAATTACACCATTGGAAGCACGCGCACCATAAATAGCCGTAGCACCAGCATCTTTCATGACCTCCAAAGACTCGATATCCTCCGGATTCACATCACTCAACGACTCGCGTACAGCACCATCGATAATAACCAAAGGTGAACCGCTACCATCCAGATTGGTACCACCACGAAGCACCAAAGTAGGAGTGGAATTCGGATTACCGCTAGTTTGCTGTACCCTTAATCCTGCCACTGCACCAGAGAGTGCTTGCGCCGGATTAGTATGGGCCCCCGTACTTAAAGTAGAATTGTCAACTTTAGCAATGGAATTAGTCATCTTAGAACGAAGTTGTGTGCCCCCATAACCTGTTATCACCACTTCATCCAAAGTCTTATTGTCTTCCTGCAGCTGAACATTCAGAAACGTTTTTTTCCCTACCAACATTTCTTGAGTCAGATAACCGATATAAGAAAAGACCAAAGACGTTTTTTCACTTACCACTAACGTAAACCGGCCGTCTATATCAGTTATGGTACCATTGGTAGTACCTTTCTCTATAATATTAGCCCCAATAATTGCTTCTCCTTTGGCATCGGTCACTATACCTTTGACAGTCACTTTATCTTGTTGCATAACAATGGGACGCGTTTCTTCTCTAGAAATGGCCTTGCGAATTATTACTTGTCTGTCACGGATATGATATTCCAAATCAGTACCGGCAAACATTTGTTTCAGTACCTCCTCTATTGTTTTATTTCGTACATCCACATTGACACGACGAGACAAATCAATATCTGTACGATATATAAAAATAAATTGACTATTCTTTTCTACCCAATTAATCACACTCTTCAAAGTCTGGTTCTCCATGGAAACGGTAAAGCTGGTTTGTTCCGCATAACTCATTTCCGCAAAAGCCTCTTCATAACCTGTAAATGTTAAAATCATGGCTAAACTCATACATTTTGTGAATTTAGGCATGAGTTTTATTCTATTCGTGTATTTTTTCATATATTTGATTGTTTTTTCTATTTATTTCAAGGTAAATAATTAAACAACGATTCAGTGACCAGATAGTACGGCAAATACTGTCTGGTTTTCTTTTTTTACATCCTTCTTTTATTCCATAGGCTAAAGTATTTTAAGGTTCAACAATTCTCATTTAAGGCTCACATAGATTTCATCTTTATCATTTATTGTATAATGCAATGATAATGAAAGACATAAGTTATCCATAACATTGGTAATATCTGTTTGAAGATCCAGTTTTCCTGACAATGACAAGGTCGTAATCTCTGCATCATACCGTATTTTACACCCATAATACCGCTCAAGCTTCTTTAAAACATCTCCTACGGGTCTTTGATGAAGCAGCAATAAATTATCCTTCCAACTGATGTATTCGGACACATCAACCTTACGTACCTGCGTTTTATTGCCTTTAATATCCACCAATTGATTAGGTGCTAATCTTACTTTGCTCTTATTCTCAGTAGTTACTTCCACGCTTCCACGTACTAAAACAACAGATGCAGCCTCATCCTCCCTATAGGCACAGACATTAAACGAAGTACCCAGCACGCGTATATCAAACTCTCTTGTTTTGACAACAAATGGGCAATCCTTCCTTTTGGCTACATCCAGATAAACCTCCCCCTCTACCAAGATTTCACGTTTCCGTTCTTCAAAAATATCCGGATATATCACTTTACTACCTGAATTTATATAAATTCTAGTACCATCAGAAAAAGTAATATCAGCTCTTTTCCCATTAGGAACCATTATTTGATGCATTTCATTCTTTACAGATGAAGCCTGGGATATTTTAGTATTTAATGCATACTGCTGAATATTCGAACTTCCTAAAGTATCATATTTTAAAGAAGCATCATTTTTCAGATTCATAGCTTGGTTATCTGTTATCAGAATCACCTCATCACCGCAAATGGAAGTCGTGTCATTCAGCAATGCTATATCAAGCTCCGTACCCTCATCAACATTGGTACTCCACCAGTTCATAACTAAAGCCAAAGCAATCGCTGCCGCTATCGACAAAGACCACCTATAAATATGACGTCTGTGGGGAACCTTTTTTTCCCTTCCTACTCGTTTCATCACGTCCTGAAAAGATTTGTCTACATCAACAGATTCCAGTTCATCTGCTTCCCGAATCTTCTCAGTCAGGCATTGAACTGTTTTACGAAATTCATCTGAATTATATATTGTTTTTTTATTTTTCATCGAAAAACCTTTTTATTAAGAAAACGGTGCCCGATAAAAAAGGTACTCATAAAAAAGAAAAGAAATCACACTTTTCTTTGCATGAGCCTTCGCAAAACCAATAGACAAACCTTATATGACAAATAAAAGAACTTATTCATCACACAAATATCACTTCATTCCATGAAAACATGCCCAAATGATAAAACAACAATGATTAACTACTCGCTAAATCAAGAGAAGTGAAAAGCCCAAACACTACGCACAGGCACATGAACACAATGCACCAAGATACTGAAAATCCATATGGTTGAAACAGAGAAAAAGAATTCACGCAAACGTGCCAATGTACGCGACAAAAGATTCTTGCTTGATTGAGGATTCATACCTAAGATAGCGGATATTTCCTGATGGCTCAATTCTTTTACATAATATAAATACAGAATTTCACGCTGACGACCGGAAAGACGTGAAATTGCCTTAGCCAGCCTTCTTTCATTCTTCACATCCACATCATCTTTCTTAAATAAAGAATTTATTATTTCTTCGCCCATCGGAAAAAACTCATGGCATTCTTCAATCACTTCCATAGGACGTAAAGACTGAAACGCATCCAGCAGTTTATTTCTAAAAGAACAAAGCAAATACGCTTTTACATTATCAGTATAATGCAAATTCCTACAATTTAAAATCAACTTGACGAACAGATTCTGTATGGTATCGGCAACCAGCTCTCTGTCACCTACCATACGAATTCCATAGGAATACAATAACGAATAATAGCGTCGATAAACTTCTTCAAATGCCGCCGTTTCTCCTTTAATAAAAGATTCCCAAAGTTTAGTTTCACCATGTGTTCTATCAACCATAATACTAGCTCCTTAAAAACTTATTGAGCTTGCTCAGAGTTAAACTTAACAAGAAGGCAATATAAGAGATGAACCATGTAATGAATTCATCTCTTACTTTATAATACCTACATATTATTCAAACAGTTTACTGCGCGACAACATACAAGCACCGATGATCCCGGCTCTTTCTTTCAATTTAGATTCTACAATAACAGAATCACGGTTCATCAAGTTCAGTGTATATTTTCGAATAGCTGTAGTGATGGGTTGTGTCAAATAATCACCTGTACGTGACAATGCACCACCAATAATGACTAGCTCCGGATTAAATATATTAATAAGTCCCGCTACATGGCGACCTAATTTCACTCCGATTTCTTCCACCAGTTCAATACACAGCAAATCTTCCTTATTTACCGCATCAATGATATCATCCAAGGTCAAATCTTCCAAATTTTTCTTGGTATTGGAGATAATAGAGTTTTCACCATTATTAATATGTTCCAACAGAATACGATGCAAAGCAGCCCCCGAAACTTCCGTTTCTATGCATCCTTTTTTCCCACAATGGCAGATAATCTCATTCTCATATCCAAAATTATGCCCGAATTCGCCAGAGAAACCAGATTTTCCTTTATAAATCTTTCCATCAATGATAATTCCCATACCCAATCCCCAACTGACATTGATAAAGATGATATTCTTCTCACCTTTCACAACACCTTGCATATACTCACCGTAAATCATAGCACGAGTGTCGTTATCAATAGAAACACGATAACCACCCACCTTTTCTGATATGACATCCGTCAACGGGCGCTCATCAAAATTGAATATACTGTAACTATATCCCAAATCCGGATTCACACGCCCGGAAAGATTTACATTAATATTTAATATCTTATCTTTCTCAACACTGACTTTTTGAAGAAAATGTTTAATCAACTTACACAATTCGTCTAAACTCTCAGGGGTATTCTTCGCTTTAAAAGGAACATTCATTTTTAGCTGAACTACATCTCCTTTAAAATTTATCAACCCTAAGTTAATGGAAAACTGACGCACTTCAACACCTACAAAATATCCGGAATCTGCATTCAAACCATACAAACTGGGATGTCTTCCCCCACTGGTTTCCAGCTTTCCATAGTCGTTAATGTAACCTTCCTCACACATTTCATCAATGAATTTTGTAACTGTAGGCACACTTAAATCCATCTCTCTTGCTAAATCAGTAATCGTAGAGCTTCCATTATAAATATAATGGGTAATGATTTTCTTCTTCATCACAGCCATCTTTGAGCCCTTTTCAATTTCTTTCAACAAATTCTCACCCATAATAAAATATTCCGTTAATGTCCACAAATATAGTTATTTTTTTATGAAATCAAATCACATTTAAAGAGAATTTTCAAAAATTATTTTAGAAGATGTAAGCTAATTATCATTTTTTGTAACAATTCCATTTTCCATATACATTTAAAGAACGTTTCTAAGTCGCTTATTTATCTTTCTATTTATTAAAAGAGTGATTATTAATAAATAAATTTAGTTTTTACTTGTTGTTTTCATAAATCATTTATATATTTGCACGCAACATGATTAAGTAATATAAAATATTCATTTCAAATAAATTAAAGGCTATGGAAAAGATTCACGGATTAATTGACGCACCTTTTACTCCCTTTTATGAGAACGGAGAAGTAAATTATGAACCTATTGAAGCCTATTGCCAACTATTGGTTAGAAACGGACTTCAAGGCGTATTTATCAATGGTTCTTCCGGAGAAGGCTATATGCTGACAGAAGACGAACGCATGAAACTGGCTGAACGCTGGATGGAAGTAGCACCCGAAGGATTCAAAGTCATTGTCCATGTAGGAAGCACTTGTGTAAAATCAAGCAAACGTCTAGCAGAACACGCTCAGAAAATCGGAGCATGGGGTATCGGAGCAATGGCACCTCCTTTCCCCAAAGTAGGACGCATTGAAGAATTGGTGAAATACTGCGAAGAAATAGCATGCGGCGCTCCTGCACTTCCTTTCTATTTTTATCATATCCCAGCTTTCAACGGAGCATTCCTCTCAATGGTAGCATTCTTGGAAGCCGTAGACGGTCGCATTCCTAATTTCGCCGGTATCAAATATACTTTCGAAAGCCTGTATGAATACAACCAATGCCGTTTATATAAAAATGGCAAATTTGACATGTTGCACGGCCAGGATGAAACGATCCTTCCTTGTCTGGCTATGGGCGGTGCACAGGGCGGTATCGGTGGAACAACCAACTATAACGGCAAAGAACTCACAGGTATTATCGAAGCATGGAAAGCCGGTGATCTGGAACTGGCACGCGAACGCCAGAATTTCGCACAGGAAGTTATCAATGTCATCTGTCACTATCGTGGAAACATCGTTGGCGGTAAACGCATCATGAAACTGATCGGGCTGGATTTAGGAAAGAACCGGACTCCGTTCCAGAACATGACAGATGAGGAAGAAGCTGCCATGAAAGCCGAACTGGAAGCAATCAATTTCTTCGAAAGATGTAACAAATAAACCTGAACCACGATGTTTTCAATAGACTATATAAAAGAATGGTCGGAATCATACAAAACAGATCTGACCACCAATATCATGCCGTTTTGGCTGAAATACGGGCTGGACAAGGTCAATGGAGGTATTTATACCTGCGTTGACCGAAACGGCAGCTTGATGGACACCACCAAATCAGTGTGGTTCCAAGGAAGATTTGCTTTTATCTGTTCCTATGCATATAATAATATAGAAAAGAACGAAGCATGGCTGGCGGCAGCTAAAAGTACAATAGACTTTATAGAAGCGCATTGTTTTGACTCTGACGGACGTATGTATTTCGAAGTGACTGCCGAAGGCACTCCCTTGCGCAAACGCCGTTATATTTTCTCGGAGTCATTCGCAGCCATCGCCATGTCGGAATATGCCATCGCATCCGGTGACCAGACGTATGCCGTAAAAGCATTAGACTTGTTCAAACGGATGCAGTATTTTATGGAAACACCAGGCATACTCCCTCCAAAATATCTGGATACTCTTCCTATGAAAGGACATTCCATCACAATGATCCTGATTAATGTAGCATCACGTATCCGTCAGGCCATTCAAGATGAAAGCTTCAACGGACAGATTGACGCTTCCATCGCCCAACTGCGCAAAGATTTCATGCATCCCGAATTCAAGGCGTTGCTTGAAACGGTAGGCCCCCATGGAGAATTCATCGACAGCAACATGGGCCGCACCATCAATCCGGGACATTGTATCGAGACCGCCTGGTTTCTGCTGGAAGAAGCCAAATACCGTAATTGGGACAAAGATATTACGGAATTGGCCCTCACTATCCTTGATTGGTCTTGGGAGTGGGGATGGGACAAAGAATTCGGAGGTATCATCAACTTCAAAGACTGCAAGAACCTTCCGCCACAGGATTATTCCCAAGACATGAAATTCTGGTGGCCTCAGACAGAGGCTATCATCGCTACTTTGTATGCATATTTAGCAACCGGAAATGAAAAATACCTTGACATGCACAAGCAAATCAGCGATTGGACATACACCCATTTCCCTGATAAAGAGTGTGGAGAATGGTTTGGATATCTCCATCGTGACGGCACGCCTGCACAAATGGCCAAGGGTAACCTGTTCAAAGGCCCGTTCCACATTCCAAGAATGATGATCAAGGGCTATACATTGTGCAAGGAAATACTCGACAACAAAAAATCACATTTATAAAGCCCTTTATCTATTAGCATGAAAAACAGTAAAATTTATCCTTGGGTTGTAGTAGGATTATTATGGGGTGTTGCCCTGTTGAATTACATGGACCGGCAAATGTTGTCCACAATGAGAGATGCCATGGCGGTGGATATCACCGAGCTTCAGTCAGCTGCCAATTTTGGGCGACTGATGGGAGTCTTTCTTTGGATATATGGCTGTATGAGCCCTATAGCCGGAATGGTGGGCGACCGCATGAACCGCAAATGGCTTATTGTTGGCAGTTTGTTTGTATGGTCGGCCGTCACTTATCTGATGGGAATCGCCGACACCTATAATGAAGTTTTTTTCCTTCGCGCCTTGATGGGAATCAGCGAAGCGCTCTATATTCCTGCCGGATTGTCACTGATCGCCGACTATCACTCCGATAAGTCACGTTCATTAGCCATCGGTATTCACATGACCGGGCTCTACACCGGGCAGGCCATCGGAGGTTTCGGCGCTACAGTAGCCGCTGCTTTTTCCTGGCATACAACCTTTCATTGGTTCGGCATCGCCGGCATCGCATACGCCGTAATTTTGATGCTTTTTCTACATGAAAAGAAGGATAGAATACAAATTGAACAAATAAATTCACCTTCCGGTAAAGAAAAAAGCAATTTATTGAAGGGATTATCATTACTTTTCAGTAATATTGCATTCTGGGTGATTCTGCTATATTTCGCAGCCCCCAGTTTACCGGGATGGGCAACCAAAAACTGGTTACCTACCTTGTTCGCCGAGAACCTGAATATACCGATGTCACAAGCCGGCCCCATGTCGACTATCACCATCGCGCTATCCTCGTTCATTGGCGTAATTATTGGTGGAACCTTATCCGATAAGTGGGTGCAAAGAAATATAAAAGGACGTGTGTACACGGGTGCCATCGGCTTGGGACTTACTATTCCATCCCTGCTTTTACTAGGGTTCGGACACAGTTTCGTAGCTGTTGTGGGAGCTGGATTATTATTCGGAATCGGTTATGGTATCTTCGATGCCAACAATATGCCGATTCTATGCCAGTTCGTATCATCCAAACACCGTGCTACCGCCTATGGTATCATGAATATGACAGGCGTGTTTGCGGGAGCAGCCATTACCGAAGTCTTGGGAAAGTGGACAGACGGAGGTAAGTTGGGACTGGGATTTGCCATGTTGGCTATTATTGTGCTTATCGCACTGGTAGTACAATTGACATTCCTCCGTCCCAAAACGGATAATATGGAATAACCCGTATAGTTAACTTAACACTTAAAACTTAAAAAAGAAAGAACCATGAGAGTAATTATTGAATCTGATTACCAAGCGCTGTCACAATGGGCGGCAAACTATGTAGCTAGTAAAATCAATGCGGCAAATCCGACTCCTGAAAAACCTTTTGTTTTAGGTTGTCCCACAGGATCTTCACCGCTAGGCATGTACAAAGCGCTGATAGAACTGAACAAGCAGGGAAAAGTATCTTTCCAGAATGTCGTTACTTTCAATATGGACGAATATGTAGGCTTGCCTGAAGATCATCCAGAAAGCTACCATACATTTATGTGGAAAAACTTTTTTAACCATATTGATATAAAGAAAGAAAATGTACATATCCTGAACGGAAATGCCGAAGACCTGGAAGCAGAATGCGCCAACTACGAAAAACAAATAGCCGAAATCGGAGGCATCGACCTGTTTATGGGAGGTATCGGTCCCGACGGACATATCGCATTCAACGAGCCGGGCTCATCTTTGTCTTCACGCACACGTATCAAAACACTGACTACAGACACAATCATTGCAAACTCACGTTTCTTTGACAATGACGTGAACAAAGTACCTAAAACTGCGTTAACAGTAGGTGTAGGGACTGTCCTTTCAGCCAAAGAAGTTCTGATTATCTGCAACGGGCACAACAAAGCACGTGCTTTGCAACATGCCGTTGAAGGTGGTATTACACAAATGTGGACTATCAGCGCATTACAAATGCACCAGCATGGCATCATTGTTTGTGACGAAGCCGCTACAGACGAACTGAAAGTCGGTACCTACAAATATTTCAAAGACATCGAAAAAGCTAATTTGTAATTTATGAGAACAAACTTAAGTTCGCAGATTTCTCTGAACAGAGTATCTCCGAAATATTATAAACCCGAAAATGCGGTGGAACGTTCTGTCTTGACCCGCTGCGAAAAAGTGCCTACCGACATCTATGAAACGATGGAGGAAGGCGTGCAGCACATTGCCAACGAAATTACGGCAAAAATTCAGGAACGTCAGCGCGAAGGAAAGTTCTGCGTGATTGGGGCTGGAACCGGTGCTTCATTACGGCCGCTTTATGCCGAACTAGTCCGTAAACATAAAGATGAAGGACTAAGTTTCCGTAACGTAGTAATTTTCAATTTATATGAATATTACCCTTTGGCTTCCGAAGGGGCTGGAAGCAGTTTCTCACAGCTGAACGACTTATTCCTAAGCCAAATCGACATCGATAAACAAAATGTATTCACCATCGACGGAACGATTCCGCAGGAAGCTGTCATCGAATACTGCCGCCTGTACGAACAACGTATCCAGACTTTTGGCGGTATAGACATCGTATTAATGGGCATTGGTCGTGAAGGCAATATTGCCATGAACGAGCCGGGATCAAGCTTGAGCTCCCCTACCCGACTGATTTTGATTGACTCAACCTCGCGTGCTGAAGCTGCACACAACTTGGGAGTGGACAATCTCCCTCCCTGTTCCATCACGATGGGTGTGGCAACTATTATGGCTGCCCGCAAAATCTATTTGCTGGCATGGGGAGATGACAAAGCCGATATCATCAAGAAAGCGGTGGAAGACAAAGTGAGCGACACTCTGCCCGCTTCTTATCTGCAAATGCATAACAATGCAAATGTCTGCATAGATCTGGCAGCGGCTTCTCACCTTACCCGTATCCAACGTCCGTGGCTGGTAACCAATTGCGAATGGAACGACAAATTGATTCGCAGCGCTATTGTATGGTTGTGTATGCGTGTCAAAAAACCGATTCTGAAACTGACCAACAAAGATTACAATGAAAACGGACTGAGCGAACTGCTGGCACTCTACGGTTCTGCTTACAACGTAAATATCAAAATATTCAATGACTTGCAGCACACCATCACCGGATGGCCCGGCGGCAAGCCCAATGCAGATGACACCTATCGCCCCGAACGGGCAAAACCATTCCCGAAACGCGTGGTAGTCTTCTCTCCGCACCCGGATGATGACGTAATCTCAATGGGTGGAACTTTACGGCGTTTGGTTCAGCAAGGTCACGAAGTACACGTAGCATACGAAACTTCCGGAAACATTGCCGTAGGCGATGAAGAAGTAGTACGTTTCATGCACTTCATCAACGGTTTCAACCAACTTTTTGATGAAAACTCCAACGAAACCATCAAAAACAAATACGCTGAAATCAAGAAATTCCTTGCCGCCAAGAAAGTGCTGCTCACCGACTCCGACTCCATCCGCGACGTGATCCTCTTCCCCACCATGAAGCCCCTGGACAAGCCTGAGTCCGCCAAGCGCGCCGCGGCTGGAACCAACTGCGCTGTCCCCGCCGCCGAGCAGGGCCCGGTGGACTTCTCCAAGGTGGAGATTGAGCCCCTGTTCCAGGAGTTCGTGGACTTCGAGACCTTTGCCAAGTCCGACTTCCGGGCCGTGAAGGTCAAGGAGTGCACCGCCGTGCCCAAGAGCAAGAAGCTGCTGAAGTTCGTTCTGGATGACGGCACCGGCGAGGATCGTGTGATCCTGAGCGGCATCCACGACACCTATGAGCCGGAGGAGCTGGTGGGCAAGACCCTCATCGCCATTACCAACCTGCCGCCCCGCAAGATGATGGGCATTGACTCCTGCGGCATGATCATCTCCGCGGTACACCACGAGGAGGGCGTGGAGAAGCTCCACTGCCTGATGGTGGACGACCACATTCCGGCGGGCGCCAAGCTGTATTGAGCCGGTCTGTCCTGGGAAGCGGGAGCAAGTGCAAGGGGGTATGAGGAGAGCCATGGAGAAGCGCCTGGGAAGTGAATATCTGCGTGCTGACCGGGCGTTTCATACCCCCGCTGCTCCCATCCCCGGCTGGAATTCGCCGGACTGAATGAGCATGCCGAAGGGAATCCTTCCTTCGGCATGCTTTTCTGCGTCAAAATCGTTTCCATCCCACCCTTAAGGAGGCCAAGGCTTTGATCAAGAAATGCGCGCTCTGGCTGCGGGACAGCTTTATCCGCAGCCGGAGCCTCAACGCCACCCGGATCGTGGCGGGCTCCTTCGCGGCGATTATTCTGATCGGGGCGTTGCTGCTGACCCTGCCCATCGCCTCCCGGGACGGACAGAGCGCCGGGTTCTTCACCGGACTGTTCACCGCCACCTCCTCCACCTGCGTCACCGGCCTGATCCTGGTGGACACGTGGACCCAGTGGACTCTGTTCGGTCAGGCGGTCATCCTGACCATGATCCAGTTGGGCGGCTTGGGCTTCATGACGGTCATCACCCTCGTCTCCTTCGCCCTCCACCGGCGTATTGGCCTGTCGGAGCGGCTTATCATGGTGTCCACCCTCAACCTCAACGACATGGACGGGGTGGTGCGGGTGGTGCGCCACGCCCTCATCGGCACCTTCGCCATGGAGACGGCGGGGGCGGTGCTCATGTCGGTGTGCCTCATCCCGGAGTTCGGCTTTCTCAAGGGCACCTGGCACGCCGTGTTCCACGCGGTCTCCTCCTTCTGTAACGCGGGCTTTGATCTGCTGGGAGGGCGCTTCGGCATTCCAGCAGAACTTTTCCGCATTTTACAAGGAAATAATCCAGAAAGCCTGATT
>OGYU01000957.1_pt1 | contig 21662 bp, 18 predicted proteins | sample 1576581 | NCBI WGS metagenome assembly OGYU01 (sample SAMEA3541547, study PRJEB24748) | human gut metagenome | biome: human gut; feature: human-associated habitat; material: faeces | place: China | collected 2012 | reverse complement strand
ACGCTGTACACGCTGGACGGCCCGGTAGAGGACGAAAGCGAGATCATCTACGAGCCGATAGACCACCAACCGCAAGAGGGTGATTTCCCCTCTATCTGCTCGTTGGTGGAACACATCTTCGGGGAGCAATACGAGTTGGGGATGGATTACTTGCAACTATTGTATTTGTACCCGATACAGAAGTTGCCTATCCTGCTGTTGGTGTCGGAGGAACGCAACACGGGTAAAAGTACATTCCTCAATTTTCTGAAAGCCCTGTTTCAGAACAATGTTACTTTCAATACCAACGAGGATTTCCGCAGCCAGTTCAATTCCGATTGGGCAGGGAAACTCCTTATCGTGGTTGACGAGGTGCTATTGAGCCGCAAGGAGGACAGCGAAAGGTTGAAGAACCTGAGCACGGCACTATCTTACAAAGTGGAAGCCAAAGGCAAAGACCGTGACGAAATAGCATTTTTCGCCAAATTCGTGCTATGTTCCAACAACGAGTACTTGCCTGTCATCATTGATGCAGGGGAAACACGCTATTGGGTACGAAAGATAGACCGCTTACAGTCCGATGATACCGATTTCCTGCAAAAGCTGAAAGCGGAGATACCAGCCTTTCTCCATTTCCTGCAACAAAGAAGACTGTACACCGAAAAGGAAAGCCGTATGTGGTTTGCCCCATCGTTGCTGCATACCGAAGCCTTGCAGAAGATTATCCGCAGCAACCGTAACCGATTGGAGATAGAGATGCACGAACTTATACTTGACATCATGGATAGTGTAGGCACGGACACTTTCTCCTTTTGTCCGAATGACCTGTTGGTGTTGCTTACGAACACGCAGGTCAAGGCGGAGAAACATCAAGTGCGAAAAGTGTTGCAGGAGTGCTGGAAACTCACCCCTGCACTGAACGGACTGACATACACCACCTACCAACTGAACTATAATCGGGAATGTCGGTACGAGTCGATAAGGAGGGTCGGACGCTTCTACACCATCACAAGGGAGCAACTTGAATCCCTGTAATCCCATTGTTTTTTGTTGAATTGATGAATAAGGGTATAACTATACTGATAATAAGGAATATGCACTCTCAACAAAATCTCAACAGACCAAAAGAGAAGTTGAAACCAAAGCACCTACCGATTGTTGATTTCTCTTTTGGCGAGTGCTTTGTTGAGAAACTGTTGAGCATATATAAGTCTGTATATAAACGAATTAAATTAACCATTCATCAAATCAACGGATTTTCATCAACATTAAAACCGTAATAATATGACTACACAGGAAGTAAAACAAATCAGAATAGCAGACTATCTGCAAAGTTTGGGCTACACACCCATAAAACAACAGGGTAACAGCCTTTGGTATAAATCACCGCTGAGAGAGGAGACCGAAGCCTCGTTCAAGGTGAACACCGAGCTGAACCAATGGTACGATTTCGGCATCGGAAAGGGCGGCAACATCATCGCATTGGCTGTGGAACTCTACCGTTCCGACAATGTGCCGTATCTGTTGGAGCGCATCGCCAAACAGACACCGCACCTGCACATCGCCAGCCATATGCCATTTTCTTTTGGTCGGCAATCCGTTTCAGAACCGATGTACCGATACCTGCAAGTTACGGAACTGTCCTCTCCTGCACTATTATCCTATTTGCAGGAGCGTGGGATAAGCACAGAACTTGCCAAGAGGGAATGTCGGGAACTGCATTACATATATGAGGGTAAGCCATACTTTGCCATCGGCTTCCCGAACATGACAGGGGGCTATGAAGTACGCAACCGATATTTCAAAGGTTGTGTCGCTCCAAAGGACATCACCCATATCCGACAGCAGGGAGAACCACGAAGTATGTGCTATCTTTTCGAGGGCTTCATGGATTACCTCTCATTCCTTACCATCCGTGTGAGAAACAATCCGCAGTACCCACGACTGACCACGCAGGATTACATCATACTGAACTCCGTTTCCAATCTCGCAAAGGTGGAGGGCATATTAGCGAACTACACCCAAATCGGATGTTTCCTTGACAATGACACGGCAGGGCGGACAGCATATAAGAACCTGCAAACAATGTTCGGGGAACGCCTGTTCGACAAGTCTATATACTATAGCGAGTATAAGGACTTGAACGACTACCTGTGCGGTAAGCCTTTGTCCCAATCGGCAGAGCCGATGAAGCAGGAGAGGCAAGTCCAATCCGCAAGGCGGATGATGCAGCCACCGAAAAAACGAGGGCTGAAGATGTAGGAAGTGGGAACGCTTGCAACCGCACGGATATTTACCAACGGAAAATACCATAGCTTATTAGGGAATTTTCCGAGCCGCAATACTCCGTACCGCTGAAAATTCCCCAATAAGCCAAAGAGGTTGCACCTCTCTGGACTCACCCCAGCCAATGGCAGAGCCATACAAATATAATCATCAACCATTGTTTCACAAGCTAAAAAAGAAAGGAAAACCATATATGGGATTTGTAGTATTGCACATGGAAAAGGCGCACGGTTCCGACAGCGGAACTACCGCCCACATCGAGCGTTTCATCATACCGAAAAACGCCGACCCAACTCGCACGCACCTTAACCAAAAACTCATCGACTACCCCGACGGAGTGAAAGACCGAACAGCCGCCATCCAACACCGTTTGGAAAACGCAGGGCTGACACGAAAAATCGGCAGTAATCAAGTACAGGCAATCCGTATCATCGTGTCGGGAACGCATGAGGACATGGAGCGTATCGAAAGTGAAGGCAGATTGGACGAGTGGTGTGCCGATAACATGAGATACTTTTCCAACCTGTTCGGTAAGGAGAACATTGTGGCAGCCCATCTTCATCGGGACGAGGAAACACCGCACATACACATCACCCTTGTTCCCATCGTAAAAGGGGAGCGCAAGCGCAGAAAACGTGAGGAACAGGCGAAAAAACGCTACCGCAAGAAGCCGACCGATACCGTAAGGCTATGTGCCGATGATATTATGATACGGCTGAAATTGAAGACCTACCAAGATACCTACGCCATTGCGATGGCAAAGTACGGATTGCAGCGTGGCATAGACGGTTCAAAGGCACGGCACAAGTCCACGCAGCAGTATTATCGGGACACACAGAAACTTGTCGATAGCCTCAAAGCGGAAGTAGTAGAATTGCAGGAGCGGAAAGTAGTGGCAAAAGAAGAACTGCGCCAAGCCAAGAAAGAGGTGCAGACCGAGAAACTGAAAGGCGCAGCGACCACCGCAGCCGCCAACATTGCCGAGAGCGTAGGTTCTCTTTTCGGCAGTAACAAGGTCAAGACATTGGAGAAGGAAAACACAGCTCTGCATCGGGAGGTGGCGACCCACGAGGAAACCATCGAAGCACTGCAAGACAGGCTACAGACCATGCAGACCGACCACAGCCATCAAATATTGGAGATGCAACAGAAGCATCTCAACGAATTGGCACAGACTGAAACGAATCTCAAGCGTGAGATTTCAAGACTTACGGTATTGTTGAACAAGACTTTGAAATGGTTTCCGCAAATCAAGGATATGATTAACCTTGAACGGCTGTGTCTTGCTGCTGGCTTCAACAAAGAGCAAACAGCTACTTTGCTGACAGGTAAGCCTATTGAATATAGCGGTGAATTGTATTCGGAAGAACACAAACGGAAATTCACAGCAAAAGAAGTCAAGGCTAAAGTATTCTCTGATAATGGGAAGTTTATCCTTACGATTGATTTGCGACCTATCGGTGAATGGTTTAAGGAACAATTTGAGAAGTTACAGCAAATGATGCACCGACCTGTTCAACCACAAAAGAAAAACAGAGGTATGCAACTGTAAATCAAAATAAAGTCCGTGATTGTTGAATGACATATCACGGATTTTTTATACTTTTGTATTCGGATTGAGATAACTCTATCCAAGACATACGAAAAAAGAAGAAGCGTTATGCTTATCTTGTACTTGAAAACGTAGGAAATTTTCAAATTGGATACAAGGATAGCATAGTGGTTCTCACGCTATAGCGTGGGCTGCTATTGTTACATCCGTATCCAAGGTTTCCTACGACCTTCAAGTAAGAGTGTGGCATACAGTTCCACGCTTCCGTGATTTATAAAGGTTCTTGTGGTAGCTGAAGAATATAAAACTAATTGCGTATGAGTACGATTAAGAAAGTATTTTTTGTAGTCTGTAGCGTTTTAATGTTAGGAAGCTGTGCGCCACTTCGACAGCCTGTAATTGTCAAGAACGCTCCTATTGAAACTTTTAAGTACGCATATATTTCTCCCACAAAAGAATTGACCTCAAGTAGTGGTGGAACATATGGCGGACAATATGGAATATATGGGTCTTCGACAACGAAAAGTGTTAATCCAAGTGATGTTATTTCAGGGGTGTTGATTAAAGAGGGATTTATAATATTGCCAGAGCTTAAGTCAGAGCTGTCTAATGAAACATTAATCGTGAATTACGGTGAAAGTGGTAGGCGGAATAGAGGATTGGGGTATACTATTGAAGTAACAATTCAATTTATATCTGCCAAGACAAAACAAATGATATGCTCTTGTACTGCAGAAGGACAAGGTGAAACCGAAGCGGATGACATTCGCCAAGCCATTAGACGAGCTTTAGATGGTTTATTCCCTAAAAATAATAATAGACCGTACTTATGAAGAAGTTTATATTCCTATTTGTTTTAATGATAATTACTTTGGCTTCATATGCTCAAAGTAATTCGGTTTACAAAATGTATCGGACGCAAAATTATCACAATCAACTCCGGCTAAACACGATGACAGGAGAGGTACAACAAATTCAAGATGACGGTCAGTCTTGGATGATTTGTAGTGCTCGAGAAATATTAGGAGATACAGCAGGGCGATTCTGTCTTTATGAAACACAAAATATGTGGACATTTATAATGCTTGACACATATACAGGCAAAAATTGGCAAGTTCAATTTAGCGTAAAAGGCGAAGATTATATGTTTGCCGCTCCTATTAACAAATACTCTCTTGCTTTTCCTACCGAAGATTCAGAATGGATTGGGAGATTTCAAATGTTTGCGACACAGAATATGTGGACATTTATATTATTGGATTCATATAATGGCAAATTATGGCAGGTGCAATATAGTTCGCAGGACTTGGATAATTTGATGTGCATACCCATTAATGAATATGAATTAGTTTCAGATAATGAAAAGTGTATTTTCTCCATTCAACCTTTAACGAGTATGTACCAATATTATCTTATCAATGACCATACTGGAGATATGTGGAAATTTCAATGGAGTACAAAAGGTGATGATTACAGATGGATTGAAAAATTCTAAAAAAATATAATCATGAAAAAGGCACTATTGTTTATTAGTGGGTTCGTCACAGGAATTGTTGCAACAATCTTGGTAGCTATGTTGATTAGTACCACAAATCAAGCAAACGATGGCTTCCCAGGGCTTACACTGTTCTCTGAAAAAGGGGAATGCATAACAACTTCTGGTGAAATAGAAGTAATGCAAGTTCTGGCACCGAATGTTGCTTTGGCATGGACAGGTGGGCCCTTCTATTCTGATAGGATATTAGTTTTGCTTATCAATTACGATGACAAATCTTATTATGACGAACAAAAAATTAAAATCCCTTCAGGTAAATGTGCAAGACAGATAGGAACGTATCGATACACCGCTAAAAACGAAATGGTCAAAACTGTTCCGGCTGTCGTAATTGAGTAAATAAACCGTTTAAGAATATGTGATATGAAACCAAGCGTCGACGACTATACCCGAGAAGAAGAATGCATTTACAAAGACGAGAGATACTCGGTTCGTGATAACGGAGCGGTGTGGCGGCATCCTCGTGAAGGAAAGAAGCCACGACCAACCGATTGTCAATGGACTTTCGGTAAGCCCAATAGCAAAACAGGGTATATGGAGATTGGATCGGCGCGTGTTCATATCATTGTGGCGATGGCGTTTTATGGGGTTCAGGACACAAAGATTTACGTTGTTGACCATATAGACACTAATCGTCAGAACAATCGGATAGAGAATTTACGCTGGCTTACAAGACTTGAAAATGTATTGTTAAATCCTATTTCACGAAAGAAGATTGAATATATCTGTGGCTGTAGTGCAGAGGAATTTCTCGCCAATCCCGAAAAATATCGGGATATGATTCAGTCCGATACTGGTTTCGGATGGATGCGGACTGTTACTAAAGAAGAGGGAAACCAGTGTTTGAAGAATCTGCTGGAATGGGCTGCGAGCGATAAACAGCCATCAGGTGGTTCAATGGGCGAATGGATTTATCAACCATTATCTGCAAAGTATAATCCTATCGAAGAAGTACCGGAAGAACCGGACCATATCATGTCATTAACGCCCGGAGCAGCACAACGCGACTGGCGTACACCTTCTGAATTTCCGTGTACTCCACAAGAGGTCGGCGATACTCCACTTGTCACCTATGCCGAGAACCTAAAGGAAAGAGAGGTTTTTGCTCAAAATCAATATAGTACATCATTGATAATCAATAGCGGATTTTCCGAGGACAGACAAGCCCTATACGTGATGACCGAGTCATCCGAAGGTGAGGCCGCTATCAAACGCTATGCACTCGCAAGAATCACTTATGAAGATGGCCTATTTGTTCATACAGGACACACGTTCTTTACAAAGGAAGGAGCAGAAAAGCAATTTACTCTTGCACAGGGGTTAGAATGGACTGGTGGAGATTCGATTGATGATTATTGCTGATTGTTATTACGGCCAATACTATACTCTTAAAGGTTAAATTTATTTATGGGGAAATATACTCTAAATTCACAAAAATGTTTTATCTTTGCGATGAGTTATTTGACAGTATTACACTGAAAAACGCTGAAAATTGCACGGTTGCCAACTCGTTACCTTGATTTCTCAAATACTCAGCTAAATGTTTATTCCTTAAATGGTTGTATCAAGCCGTTGAAAATCTAAAATAAATTGTAAGTGAAAAACATGAGAAAACAACTATCTGTAACATTGGCTTGTTTCCTTCTGGCTTCGGTTAGTGCATCCGCTCAAGGCTGGAAAGCTTATGAAGAGGCTGCTCAAGGAAAGGCTTATGAAAAGTCCGATTGCGTGACTTTGCTGGACAGTACATTAGTGTCTGTCCAACCTACCGGACAGGGCTCTTTTGCCGTATGTAAAGTAATAAAAGTACAAACTCCGAAAGGAGCCGTATCCAATCGGATTATTAAGTATGACTATGACCCGCTCACAGCCCATGCCGAGTTTAAACGGGTGACTGTCTACCGTGCAGACGGAAAAGTGGAGAACCTTGATGTGACAAAGACCTGCGATTATGCTGCTCCTGCACGTGCCATTTATTGGGGGGCGCGTCAGATTATGCTTGAAGTTGGTGCTTTGCAACCCGGCGATATTGTTGATTATGAGATAGCAAAGAAAGGTTTCACTTATGCATTGCTGGCTGCTACACAAGAAGATGATTCCAAATTCATTCCTCCTATGCGTGGACAGTTCTACGATATTGTTCCTTTCTGGAGCAGTCATCCTACAGTGAGAAAAGTCTATAAGGTGGTTGTTCCGATGGAGAAGGAGATGCAGTTCCAGTTCTATCAGGGTGAATGTGCCTCTTCCATGCGTTATGAAGACGGTCGCAAGGCATATACCTTTGCCATGAACGATATGATGCCTTTTGGCAGAGAGCCGAATATGGTAGACCTTTTTGACGCTGCTCCCAAACTGATGATGTCTTCCACTCCCCAATGGCAGGATAAATCATTATGGTTCAATAAGGTGAATGAAGACTATGGCAGTTTTGCTCCATTGCCTGAAGCTCAGAAGAAGGTGGATGAACTTATTAAAGGCAAGAAGACTGAAATGGAAAAGATTGCTGTACTTACCCATTGGGTGGCAGATAATATCCGCTATGCCGGCATCTCGATGGGTAAAGGGGAGGGATATACCTTGCATAATACGAAAATGAATTACACTGACCGATGCGGTGTATGTAAGGATATTGCCGGAACCTTGATTTCATTCCTCCGTATGGCGGGCTTTGAGGCTTATCCCGCAATGACAATGGCTGGAAGCCGTGTAGAAAGTATTCCTGCCGATCACTTTAACCACTGCGTGGCAGTAGTGAAATTGAGTAACGGTACTTATATGCCTCTTGATCCGACTTGGGTGCCTTTCTGTCGTGAATTGTGGAGTAGCGCCGAACAACAACAGAATTACTTGCCGGGTGTTCCCGAAGGTTCGGACCTGTGCCTGACACCTGTCTCCGCTCCCGAAAATCATTATTTCCGCATCAAGGCAGACAATCGTCTGGATGCCGACGGTACCTTGCGTGGCACTTTCACTGTGACTGCCGAAGGACAGAGCGACAGCAATATCCGTCGTATATTCACTACCGGTTTTCAGAGTGAATGGAAGAATACGATGGAACGTCAGTTGCTTGCCGTTTCTCCGAAAGCCCGGTTGCTCAGTGTGGATTATGGACGGAATCCCAAAGATTATCAATCAGCTCCTATAAAAATAACTTTTCGTTATGAAATTCCGGATTATGCTCTGAAAGGAAAAGATATGTTGTGTTTCCATCCGATGGTGATGAACAATCTTTATAACCAGGTGCGTTCGTATCTGCGAATAGATACCGGAGTAAAAGAACGTAAATATGGTTTTAAAGATGCTTGTTCACGGCTGGTGGAATTAGACGAAACGATTCAGCTTCCTGCCGGATATAAGATGGCAAATTCAGATAGAAACGACAATGTGGAAGGTTGCAGTGCTGATTTTGAAGGCTCGTTGGCACAAAAAGGAAATAAGATATTCCTGTACAACAAGCTTGCTTTGAAGAAACGGGTTTATGAGGCTTCGGATTGGGACAATTATCGTGATGCTGTGAATGCTCATAAGACATATGGAGATTATTTAGTGATTAAAAAGTAAGGCAGAATGAAGAAAAGATATTATTATATATGTATGTTGTCTGTACTATTATTGATGTTAGTGCTTCCAACAAAAGCTGCTTCCGAAGCAGAATTCGGTAAGCTGGTCAAATCTTACACGCTTCGTACGGATGGCAGTCAGGAGATGCGTGTACAGAAAGAATTGACTTTGTTTACTCATGCAGCTATGAATGGTCTGTATGGAGAGAGTTTTATCATTTACAATCCTGCTTATCAGGAACTGAAGATACATGAATCGTACACTCGTCAGAAAGATGGAAGTATAGTAAAGACTCCCGATAATGCTTTTGTAGAGGTACTTCCCTCGGCTGCTGCCGATGCTCCGGCTTACAATGGTTTGAAAGAGATGGTTGTGGTGCATACCGGACTTGAATTGGGGGCCACTATCTATTTGGATTATTCTGTTATCACTCGTCCGGGTTACCTTCCCGAATTGGATATCTGTGAGTCGGTAGAGGAGTTGTCTCCGATAAAAGAATATGTACTTTCACTGTCTGTACCCGACAATAAACCTTTGCATTACGAATTGTTGAACGGTAAAATGACTCCTGTTGTGAAAACTGTTGCCGGTATGAAAACTGTAACCTGGACACTCAAAAATGTTCAACCTCGTCCTCGTATGCTGGAAGTCTCTGTTCCGGCGGGAAATATGCAGGCTGTTGTAGCTTCTACTTATGGTTCGAAAGCCAATGCTTTGAAAGTACTCAAAAAGCAGTTTCCGGTTGCCGATGATAAAGTAGTGGCTGAGTTAGCTCAAAAACTGACAGCAGATGCAAAGACTACCGATGAAAAAGTGCACCGATTGGAAACTTATATCCGTAGCTTGGGTACTTGTCGTTTGTCATTGCTTCAAACAGGGTATCGTTTGCGTCCTGCATCGGAAGTGATTCGTTCGGCGTATGGAACAATAGAGGAAAAAAGTGTGTTGCAGGCTGCGTTGCAACAAGCAGCAGGTATTCCGACAGAAGTGAAAGCGGCATTTTTAAAAGCAACCGATGAGGATGCTGTGGGATTGTCTGCTCTGAATGGTTTGTTTGTAGAAAATCAGGCAATAGCAGATTTGAGAGATTTCTATGCCATTGTGAACATGGATGCACATCCTGTGCAACCGGCAGTCAAGCCGCATGCTATTTCAAGGACAGATACGTTGAAAATAACTCCTGAAGGAGGTAAGGTTTTGGCGGGCGGTTATCGAATGTATACGTTGCCGCAAGCATCTGAAGGGTGGGCTGCTTACGAAGGGCGGATGACTACGCTTAATTCGCAGCGTCCTGTGAATCTTCTTCTTTCTTATCTGCCTGACGAGACATATACCTGTATTGTAGAAACAACAGGCGGAATGGTTCCTGTAGCCCTTCCGGTCGTTAAAAAGATTGATAATAATATCGGTACGGTAGAAGTGGCGGTGAAGAAAACCGGAGATAAGATAGAAATATTTCGATCTCTGAAGTTGAAAAAACAATTGATTACTCCGACAGAATATCCGATTTATTATCGCTTGATGACGGAATGGATGGATACTGCCGCTACGACTTTATTATTTTGAAGTTTGGAAACTTATTTTCCGTGGAGATAGATTCAGGTATGTATCCTGAAATGCAGGAGTTTCGTAAGCGTGAAGATTAATTAAAGAAAAAGAGAAATGCGAATATTCAGGATTCGGTCCCGGATATTCGCGTTTTTTATTCTTTTTCCACAGATTTATTCGGGATACAAAAGGAATTTGATGAACCATTCTTTCGATTAAAAAACACGTTAGGGAGTGTGTCAAAACCAAACCGGGCTATCCTATCGTCAGTTGTAGGGGCAGGGTTTGTCTGCCCGAAGACTCAAAGCAAACTGTTTTCGGGCGAGCAACCTCGCCTCTACGAACTAAACGACAGCATTATCCACGTTTTGACACAACCCCGTGTAAAAGCGTGCTCTCTGACGCGGAATGAAACTCCCCAAAAAAGTTCACTGAACCTAAAAAAAAGATGTCTTTGATGTAACATTTACGGTGTGTCTGTGTCTTAATAGTGAACATGGAACAAAATGAATTTGAAATAGAGGCAAAACGAATGCGACCGGCCTTACTCAGAATGGCCACTCGTTATCTGGAAGATTCCGACGATGCAGAAGATGTAGTACAGGATGTGCTATTGAAGCTTTGGTTTCTGCGTGGAAAGTTGGACAAATACCGCAGCGTAGATGCACTTGCCATTGTTATAACCAAGCATTTATGCATTAACTGCATAAGGGGAGCCCGGATAGAAAAAGTGGAATTGGAAGAAGGTGTCCGTATAGGCAGTGGGGATAATCCGGAAATGAAGTTGGTGGCAGAAGAGAATATGCAAGAAATTCTTGATTCTATATCCACTTTACCCAATCTTCAGCAAGCCATTCTCAGGATGAAGCACATTGAAGGTTTCGAAGTGGAAGAGATAGCCCGAATGACAGGCAGTACACCGGTAGCTGTGCGAACTAATCTGTCGCGGGCAAGAAAGAAAGTACGTGAACAATTTATGATACATAATAGATGATGGAACTGACGAATAAGAACATAGAAGAATACATCAATCGTTTCTTGGATGGTGAAACGACCAATGCCGAAGAACAGGCCATTTATCGTTTTTTCTGCACAGGCAATGTGCCCGCTCACCTGAAAGAATATGCGCCGATGTTTGCCTGGTATGAGGGAGGTATGCAGGGGGAACCTAAGCCACAAGCTATGGAAGATACAAAAGTAGAAAAGAGAAAAACCTTCAGTCTTCGTATTCCCGTAACGGCATGGAGTGCAGGGATTGCAGCGATGGTAGTAGTTACATTGGGGCTGGGGTTACTGGTTTTCTCAGGACAAAATCTAGCAAAAAATCATAAGTGGTCTTGCTATGATGGTAGTTATATAGAAGTGAATGGCAAACGCATAACCGATGTGAAAAAGATTATGCCGTGTATTATCGAAACATTGGAATATGCCAATGAGGTAGAACAATTGGCACGGCAACGGATAGATGAAATTCATCGTTCGGAACAGGAAATAAAGGAAAAGGAAGATTTGGTCAATAACTAAAATATTAGATAGATATGAAAAAGAAAACATTGTTGAGATTGGTCATGGTCTGTTTATTGTTGGGCTGTGGCGTGAGTGGAATAAAAGCGCAAATAACAATCGATAAGATGGCAAATGAACTTGAAAAAAGGGATGATGTGGCTATCAATTCAGTGACCAAGCGGGATCCTAAAACACGCAAGGTAATAAAGGTGGTAAAAACTTATTCTGTCAAAGACACTAAATTGGGTAAGCGCCTTATCGATGCTTTTGAGAAGGATGAAGAATATGCTGAAACAGCCATAAAGGATATGCCCAAAGGACGAAATGCAGGACAAAAGGCTAATTTTACTTTTATCTTTCGTACTGATGATGAAAAACGTACTTATACATTGACGACGAATGAAAGTGGCAATGTGTCGTTTACCATTATTATCAGTCCATTGAAGAATGGTAGGGAGGTAACCGGTGTGGATTGGATAATTGAGAATACCAATCAGCAGTTTTGTCAGACCACTACCACTATTGATAAGAACGGAGATGTATACCTGAATGGAAAACGGGTGACAGGTATCAGGAAGGCTAAAAACGTACAAATCAATAATGGTAGAGTGTACGTTGATGGTAAACTGGTGAAAGATAATGATTAAGTATAAAGTGTTTTCATAATAACACACTCTCTCTTTGAGATTAGAATTAACTTTTTAATCGTGTTTATACCCATCGGTTATTGTGAAATAGCCGGTGGGTTTTTCTTTTTTGGTCCATTTTCCGCAAAAAATAGAATAGTTTTATATCTTTGCAGGTATTATAAAAAAAACACACATTAAAAAGAAAGATGAAAAACGAAATCACCGGAACGAAATTCAGATTGATTGTCATGAATTTCTTGCAGTTTGCTGTATGGGGCGCATATCTGACTTCTATGGGTACTTATCTATATAACATTGGGTTGGGTGAAAAAATCGGTCTGTTTTATGCTATGCAAGGCATTGTGTCATTATTTATGCCGGCTGTTATGGGAATCATTGCCGACCGTTGGGTACCTGCTCAAAAGCTTTTGGGATTCTGCCATTTTATGGGAGCTGTCTTTATGATTGCTGCCGGTTATTATGGAATGGCATCGGGAGATAATACGGAGTTTGTGTCCCTTTTTACTCTGTACTCTTTCAGTGTGGCATTTTATATGCCTACACTGGCACTCTCTAATTCTGTGGCATATACAGCATTGGATAAAGTGAAACTGGATCCGGTGATTGCATTCCCACCCATTCGTATTTTTGGTACAATTGGCTTTATCTGTTCTATGTTGCTCACAGATGTACTGGGCTTTCAAGCCAATTATATGCAGTTCTTTTCGTGCGCTTGTTTCGGGTTATTGCTGGCAGTTTATTCATTTACATTGCCGAACTGTCCTGTGAATAAAGGAAATGAAAAGAAGTCGTTGGTAGATGCGATGGGACTACGTGCTTTTTTACTATTCAAACGTAAAAAAATGGCTATATTTTTCGTGTTCTCTATGTTGTTGGGTGTTTCTTTGCAGATAACCAACGGATTTGCCAATCCCTTCCTTAGTAGTTTCGATAAGATTCCCGAATATGCGAATACCTTTGGCGTGCAGCATGCCAATGCATTGATATCTTTGTCACAGGTTTCGGAAACGTTGTGTATTCTGCTTATTCCTTTTGCGTTGAAGCATTTTGGAATTAAGCGTGTAATGTTAATTGCTATGCTGGCATGGGTATTGCGTTTCGGATTATTCGGACTGGGCAATCCGGGATCGGGAGTATGGATGTTCGTTTTATCTATGATTGTATATGGCGTGGCATTCGATTTCTTCAACATTTCAGGCTCGCTCTTTGTTAATAAAGAAACAGATTTGGCTATCCGTTCCAGTGCACAAGGGTTGTTTGTTATTATGACAAATGGTATCGGTGCAACAGTAGGAACACTGAGTGCTCAGATGGTAGTGAATCATTTTGTAGATTTCGGCAGTGACGCACCACAGGTAGCCGGATGGAGCAGTGCATGGTTTGTATTTGCGGGATACGCTTTGGTAGTGGCTGTGCTGTTTGCTCTAATATTCAGGTATAAGCACACTCCCGAAGAAATATGATTAAATAATAAGTAGGTATTGTCCGTATCGGGCATATAATGAGATTGGATTATGGATGAAATAGAGTTGAAGTTGCATGACATGTCTTCTACCTTGCAGCCTGTAGATGCGTATGCATTAGTGCTGGAAGAAGTGAATGGCAATAGAAAATTGCCTGTCATTATCGGTTCTCTAGAGGCGAAGGCTATTAGAATTAAGATGTTGAATTATAAATTGCCACGTCCGTGGACGCATGATTTATTCTTGTCACTGACGAGGGAGTTGGGAGTAACTCTGAAAAAGATTTTAATATATAAGGTAGAAGATGGAATTTACTATTCTTATCTTTTCTTCGATAACGCAGGAGAGGAGATAAAGATTGATTCGCGTACCTCGGATGCAGTGGCATTGGCGTTGCGATATAAATGCCCTATATATACCACTGCACAAATTATGGATGAAGAGCATTTGCGGGAAGAGAGTGACAGTTCATTCTCTGTAACTGTCAATATGGTAGGCATTTCTGTATTGAAAGAAGCGCTGACAAAAGCTATCGCAGAAGAAAATTATGAACAGGCCTCTCGCTTGAGAGATGAAATAAGGCGGCGTGAGGAGCTGAAGAAACAATATAAAGAATAGAATTATGCACGTATTTTATGCACCCGACATAGCCATAAATCCTGAGCTTCCTGAAGAGGAAGCCGGGCATTGTTTGCGAGTTTTGCGTCTATCGATAGGAGACGAAGTGACATTGACTGACGGAATAGGAAATTTTTATAAGGCTGTAATTAGTGCAACCGGTGGTAAACGTTGTCAAGTGAAAGTAACAGAAACCATACCACAGGAAAAAGGGTGGAATGGTTATCTGCATGTGGCTATGGCACCAACTAAAAATATGGATCGCACCGAATGGTTTGTGGAAAAAGCAACCGAAATAGGATTCGACGAACTGACCTTCCTTAACTGTCGTTATTCCGAACGGAAAGTTATTAAAACAGAACGCATAGAAAAGATATTGGTCTCTGCTGTCAAACAATCACTAAAGGCGACCAAACCTGTCTTGAACGAGATGACAGATTTCAATAAATTTATTACTCGTGATTTTGAAGGACAGAAGTTTATAGCTCATTGTTATGAGGGTGATAAACCTTTGTTGAAAGATGTGATTTGTCCGGGTGAAGATGCTCTTGTTTTAATCGGGCCCGAAGGAGATTTCAGCGAGGAAGAAGTCAAGAAAGCTATAGCTAATGGATTTCAGTCAATTAGTTTGGGAAAATCGCGTCTTCGTACTGAGACCGCAGCACTGGTGGCTTGTCATACCATGAATTTATTAAACCAAAAATAAGCGTATGAGAAAAACAATTTGGGGATTTGCCCTGCTGGTAATAATGGCATTCCTGGCTTCATGCTCAGAGAGCAGTGAATATACGAATGCTATTCCCAAAGATGCGGCAATGGTGGTGTCATTGGATTTTAAGTCGATGGCACAAAAAAGTGGTATCAATGGTAAAGAAGGAGAGTCGGTAGTAACAAAACTGACGGATGTCTTGAAAAGTGGACTGGAAGGCGAAGCTTATGCTACAGCCGAGAAGATAGTGAAGAATCCTGCCGAAACAGGGCTTTCACTAACAGATAGAGTGTATTTGTTTGTTACTTCTAATTCCAATACTTTTGCAGTTGTGGCAAAGGTATCGAGTGAAAGTAAGGTGAGATCTCTGATGCAATCTTTAAAGGAGCAGGGATTATGTTCGGACTTGAAAAGCGAAAGCGGGTGTACTTGGACTATTTTGGGCAATGGTTTGTGTGCCTATAATAATGGTACATTTCTGTTGGTAGGAACTCTTTACGGTAATCCTGAGGGAATGAAAGATACATTGTTGGCGTGGATGCGTCAGGATACAGCAAACAGTTATGCTTCTACTTCGGATTTTGCAAAACTAAGAGACGCCAAAGGTGATATTAATATAGTTGCCAATATGTCTGTGTTACCACGTGAGGCAACCATGCAAATGCGTATGGGGATGCCGGCCGATTTAAGGCTGGAAGATATTAAATGTTTGCTTTCTACTACGTTTGAGAAGGGAAAAGTTGTGGTAGATTTTGAATCGTTGATTGAGAATAAAGAATTGATTGCGTTGTATGAGAAGCAGACACAAACTTCTACGCCGTTGAAAGGAACATATATGGAATATTTTCCGGCAAATACACTACTATGGGCAAGTGCCAATTTTAATGGTGAGGCAATTTATAACTTACTTTGTGAAAATCCTACCATCAAACAATCATTGGATAATCCGATGTTACCAATAGATCTGAAAACCATATTTTCTGCCATTCACGGTGATATAGCTATTGGTTTTAGTTCGTTGGTAAATAATGATTTACTGGTGTATGCAGATGTTACGAATAAAGAGTTCTTGAAAGCATTTGAAGAGCTTCGTCCCTTGTTGGCATTGTCGGGTGGTCAAATGAAGTTGAATTCTACCGGTACAGACCAATATGAATTCCGTATGTATGACCAAAGCATTTGGTTCGGAGTAAAAGATAATTTGTTTTATTTATCCAACAATGAGCAAATGGCTGATGAAGCGGGCCGACGTTATGGTGTTTCTTTGCAGAACACTCCTTGGGCGGCTGAAGTGACCAAGAACCGTAGTTTCATGGTTTTCAATACAGTGGAATTGGTGAAGGAGCTTGGTGCTGCTCCTCGTATTTCGCGGATATTGGGAGGAGAGACTGTCATGATTATGAATAATCTCTTCGGACCGTGTGAATACGTTGATGTGATGGCGCCCGATTGGAAGAACGGACAAATGAATATTGTAATGAAAGATAAGAGTACAAACGTACTGCAACTTATAGTACATGCATTGGATAATTTATGAATAGCATAGAATTACAACAAACCCTTCCTGCTGTTTTTGCAGGAAGGGATTTTATTGTTTCCGATGTGTGGCATCAGTCATTGCAACTGAAACGTGGTGAAGCGTATCTGATAGAAGCGGCATCGGGCACGGGCAAGTCATCACTTTGCAGCTACATATATGGATATCGAAACGACTATCAGGGGATTGTCAGTTTTGACGGTAAGAATATTCGTAATTTCTCTGTAACTGACTGGGTGGAGATTCGCAAGCATTCGATTAGCATGTTGTTTCAGGAATTACGTCTTTTCACTGAACTCACAGCTTGGGAGAATATTCAACTCAAGAATTCTCTCACAGGATATAAATCAAAGCAAGAAATTAAGGCTTGGCTTGAGATGTTTGGCATAGCTGATAAATGGGATACTCCGGTGGGTAAAATGTCTTTTGGGCAACAACAGCGTGTCGCGCTTGTCCGTGCTCTTTGCCAACCATTCGACTTTATTTTTCTTGATGAGCCTATCAGTCACTTGGATGAAGAAAACGGACGTCTTATGTCGAAGATATTAGTGGAAGAGACAGATAAACAAGGTGCCGGAATCATTGTAACTTCTATTGGAAAACATTTGGAGTTGAACTACACAAAAATATTGAGACTATGAGCTTGGTTTGGAAATTACTGCGTCAGCATATCAGTTTACCTCAATTGGCGGGTTTCTTCTTTGCCAATTTGTGTGGTATGGTGATTGTGTTGTTGAGTGTTCAGTTTTATAAAGATATTTTGCCGGTATTTACGGAAGGAGATAGTTTTATCAAAAAGGATTATATCATTGTCAGTAAAAAGGTAAGTACGCTAGGGGCATTTGTAGGAAAAAGCAATACTTTTTCGGATAAGGATATAGCTGATATTAAGGCACAGTCGTTTACCAAAGAGGTAGGAGCCTTTACTCCTTCACAGTTCAAAGTATCGGCGGGAATGGGTATGGAAAAAGTCGGTTTGCAGATGTCTACGGATATGTTTTTCGAATCTGTTCCTGATGGGTTTGTAGATGTGAATCTTGATAAGTGGGTGTTTAATGAGAACGAGCCGGTGATTCCCATTATCATTCCACGTAATTATTTGAATTTATATAATTTCGGATTTGCTCAAAGCCGTAGCTTGCCACAACTTTCGGAAGGGGTGATGGGAATGGTAAATCTTGATATCCGTATTAGCGGTGACGGGCGCAGAGAAGTCTTTAAAGGAAATATTGTCGGTTTCTCCAATCGTCTGAATACGATTCTTGTTCCTGAAACTTTTATGAGATGGGCGAATGAGAGCTTTGCACCCGGAACCAAGAGCGAACCTTCACGTCTTATTGTAGAAGTTAATAATCCGACTGACGACCGTATTGCTAAATATTTTAAGGATAAAGGCTATGATACGGAAGGTGATAAATTGGATGCCGGAAAGACTACTTGGTTTCTAAAAGTTATTGTAGGGATTGTACTTTCTGTCGGATTGCTTATCAGTGTATTGTCATTTTATATTCTAATGTTGAGTATCTATCTGTTGTTGCAGAAGAATACGACTAAGCTGGAGAATTTATTGCTGATAGGATACAGCCCGGCTAAGGTAGCATTGTTTTATCAACTCCTTACTTTAGGCTTGAATGCCATTGTGCTGGTGCTTTCTATAAGTATCGTATTGTATGTGCGTGGAAGCTACATGGAATGGATTGGAAAACTGTTTCCACAGTTGGACGAAGGAAGTGTGTGGCAGGCAATGCTGGTGGGAGTTTTGCTGTTTGCCGGTGTGTCGGTGTTCAATGTGATTGCAGTGCGAAAAAAGGTCGCTTCTATTTGGATGCATAAAAGTTAAGAAGAAAGGGAGAAGATAATTTCTCCCTTTTCTCTTTGATAATAAAAGAATTAGTGTATATTTGCATTTGAGCAGTTACACATTCTAAGCAAGTTAATTATGGACAGAGAACTTCTTTTTGACCGGTTTTCTCAGCAAGCACTTCATACCTTGCACCGGTATCGTGCTGTTATGTTTAGTCCAACCATTTTGGTGTTTCAGCTATTTCGGTGATTTTTTAATCCTTATTTCTTACACACATTATAACATGAGTATATTATGGACAACAGACCGACTATCGCTGAAGTACAGGAATGGGTACTGAGGTTGTATAACACATGTGAACAAACCATCACAGATGAAGAACGTAAAGAGCAGCATAAATATGCTATTATGGTGCAACGTCCGCAAGACAAGAAGTTTTTGGTGAAGATGTTGGATGAGTCTTCCCAAATTCGTGACCGTAAGAAATTGGCTGAGCGCATTAAGAAGTTGATAGACCGTTACGGTGTACCTGAGTTTCTTAATAAGCGTGATGCCTTCCTTTTTAAAATGTATCAGGCATTTGGATATCATTTTGATTTTATAGCTATTCCCATTATAAAGAAACGTCTCCGTTCCGATACCTCTAAGGTGATTCTTGATGAGGCCCGTCCTCAATTGACGGAACATCTTGCCACTCGTTTCAGACAGAAAATCGGGCAGAACGTAAACTTGCTGGGGGAGGTCGTATTGGGTAACGGAGAAGCTGACCATCGTTATCATCATTATCTGGAAGCATTGGAAGCTCCTGACATCAATTATATTTCCGTTAAAATTTCGGGTATCTATGCCCAAACGCATGCACTGAACTATGCTGAAAGTTTTCCGGAGCTGGTGAAACGTATGTCTGCTCTTTACCAAAAGGCGATGGATTATCCTTATGTGGATGAAAACGGAGTGAAACGTGCCAAGTTTGTCAATCTGGACATGGAGGAATATAAAGATGCCCATTTCACTTTGCGCTTATTTAAGGAGGTACTGAATAAGCCGGAATTTAAAAATTATTCGGCAGGTATTGTAGTTCAAGCCTATCTGCCTGATGCCTATGAGTTTCAAACAGAATTGTTGGATTTTGCCAGAGAACGCGTGGCAAGAGGTGGAGCTCCGGTAAAAATGCGTTTGGTGAAAGGTTGCAATTTGGAGATGGAAACTGTGATTTCCTCTTTGCGTGGATGGCCTAATCCGGTGCGAACTTCTAAAACTGAAGTTGATGCCAATTATCTTCATATTTTGGAACGTGCTTTACAGCCCGGGAATGCTAAAGTATTGCATGTAGGGGTGGCTTCTCACAATCTGTTTACAATAGCTTATGCTTATTTACTGAGTCAGAAATTGGGTAGTGCCGAATATATGACTTTTGAGATGCTGGAGGGTATGGCAGACCATGTGTGGCGTGCACAGTCTCAGCTTGGCAATCATGTGATTCTTTATGCTCCGGTGGTAAAAGACGAGCATTTTCTTAATGCTGTTTCCTATTTGGTGCGGCGTATGGACGAAAATACGGCTCCCGACAATTTCCTTACTCACTCATTTAACTTGAAGCCCGGTACCGATACTTGGCGTTTCTTGCAGAACCAGTTTGAAGAAGCCTATCGGATGAAGGATAGTATTACCCATATTCCGACACGGACACAGAATCGTATGCACCGTTATACTCCTGTTCCACCCACTGATGAGATGAGAAACGAGCCGGATACCGACTTTGATCTCGTCAAAAATCAGGAATGGGTGCGCGGTATCTTTGCCGGATGGAAAAAATCCATATTGGATTCTCCTCGGATTATTCCTTTGCAGGTAGGCAAAGAGATGGTGATTTGTGATAAACGTCATCGCTATATGGATCGTTGTCAAGATGATGAGGTATGCGTTTGTGAAATGTCTCAGGCAAATGTGGAACAGATAAGTCGAATCATTGAGATAGCCGGGAGTGACCCTGCAGGATGGAGAAAGACTACGCTTGAGGAGCGTCATAAGATAATGTATGAAGCGGCTAATCGGTTGGGTGAAATGCGAGGTGACTTGATAGGTTGTATGTGTGCTATTACCGGGAAGACGGTAGTGGAGGGGGATGTGGAAGTTTCGGAAGGAATTGATTATGCCCGTTTCTATACCACTAGTATGAAGCTGTTCGCTGATTTGCCTGATGTGGATATTACACCGGAAGGTACTGTATTGGTTATCTCTCCGTGGAATTTTCCTTGTGCCATTCCTATTGGCGGAATTGTAGCGGCTCTTGCCGGAGGGAATACTGTTATTCTGAAGCCGGCAACTGTTGCTGCTCCTGTGGCGTGGTTGTTTGCCCAAGCTTTTTGGGATGCAGGAGTTCCTAAAGAGGCTTTGCAAGTGATTATTACTGATCGTGATGCATTGAAGGTACTCACTTCTGCTCCTGCTATCAAACATATCATTTTGACAGGCGGTACGGACACAGCACAAAACATCGCTCGCAGTAATCCTTCTACTCCGTTGTCTGCAGAGACAGGGGGCAAGAACGCTATAATTCTGACAGCTTCCGGAGATCGTGACCATGCCATTATGAATGTCGTAGCTTCTGCTTTCGGCAATGCCGGACAAAAGTGTTCCGCTTGCTCGTTATTACTGGTGGAGCGTTCGGTATATGAGGATAAGAATTTTAGGGAAAAGCTGAAGGATGCCGCAACCAGCATGAAGGTGGGAAGTGTATGGAATCCCGGTAATGTTGTTGGTCCGATGATTACTAATGGAAATGACAAATTGCTGAAAGCATTGGAGTTGGAACAAGGAGAATCTTGGCTTGTTCCGCCTCAGTTCCTTGATAAGAATAAGTATGTCTTGGCCCCAACAGTGAAGTGGGGAGT
>OGYU01000947.1_pt1 | contig 21816 bp, 17 predicted proteins | sample 1576581 | NCBI WGS metagenome assembly OGYU01 (sample SAMEA3541547, study PRJEB24748) | human gut metagenome | biome: human gut; feature: human-associated habitat; material: faeces | place: China | collected 2012 | reverse complement strand
CCTTGACTTTTAATGTATTCTTCCTCGCTCATGGATTTTCCGTCCACACAAATCAGCAGCATTTCCAGGTCGTATACCAGCTGGTCAATACGGTCTAGCATCCAGTTTTTATCCTGATAAAAAGAGCGCAGCTGTTCCCAGCGTATCACCTTACTGTCTAAGGCATCCCTGCTGATATATCTGGCAGGCCGGTTGATGATCTGAAGTATGTTGGAACGGCTCAGATCGCCTAATGCCGCATAAATGTAGCAGAAAACATTTCGGGAGATCCAGTGTTCATAAAGGTTGGGTACAGTGTCACGCATATGAAAGGGAATGTTGTATTCCATCATCCGCTCAATAAGAAGTCTCGGCCCCTGATTGGTACGATATAAAACCGCCATATCTTCATAGGGGATGCCCATCTCATGGTAATCCCGCAGTTCTTCTGTAATAGCCTTTGTCTCTGCTAAAGGGTCCGGCCACTCTTTTACAAATACAGGACAGCCTTTTCCCCTGTTTCCATGGATCTCTTTCTGGAAACGTGTTTTATTATTAGCGATCAGTTTTCCTGCGCTCTCGATCACCGGATCCACGCAGCGGTAATTTACATCCAGCAGGATTCTCTCTGCATCTGGATAATCTTTTTCAAATCCAAGCATTAGCTCCGGCCTTGCGCCCCGGAAACGGTAAATGGACTGATCATCATCTCCTACGATGAACAGATTGTTCTCCGGCAGAGCCAGCATTTTTACGATCTCATACTGGATCTGGTTAATGTCCTGAAACTCATCGATCAATATGTATTTATATTTTCTCTGCCATGCCTGTAAAATATCCTTACGTTCTTTAAAAAGCTCATAGCACATGGCAAGCATGTCATCAAAATCCAGAAGTCCCTGTTTGCGAAGACGATGCTCATAGCCATCATACAGTTCTTTAAAGACGGTCTGGGAGCAGCTTTTTGCATAATAGTTATCTAAGGACATTAATTCCCCTTTAATAAGGCTGATCTCTGACAATACAGAAGAAATAAACTCTCCTTCGTCCTCGATCTCCAGATCTGTCTGGTCTAACTGCTCCCTGATAAACTGGATGCGCTGCTCTTCTTTTACGATATTGGAGGCCTGATACCGGTATGCCAGTTTTAATATCATAAAAAAGACAGAATGGAAGGTCCCAAAAGAGACTCTGCTGCATCCTGTCCCGGTTATCCGTTCATATCGTTCTTTCATTTCACGGGCCGCCGCCCTGGTAAAGGTGATCACCAGGATATTTCCAGGCTCCACGCCCACTTTTTCCGTTAAATAACGGACCCGGTTGGTAATGACCGTAGTCTTACCTGAGCCGGGTCCTGCAAGTACAAGGGCAGGTCCGTCTGTGTGACGGATCGCCCTTTTCTGTGCTTCATTAAAAGCCATGTATTAAGCCTCCAGCATTTCAATGCCTTTGCGGATACGTTTTAATGATTCTTCTTTTCCAAGAACTTCCATGATCTCAGTTGCGCCTGCAGGAGTCATCTGCTTGCCGGAAACAGCGGTACGTACCGGCCACATAACAAATCCGGTTTTTACGCCAGTTTCACTTACATAAGCAGAAAGTGCTGCAAACAGAGCGTCATTGCTGAAATCTTCCTGTGCTTCCAGAATAGGAAGTACATCTTTTAATACCTTAAGGGAAGTCTCTGCGTTTGTCTTCATCTTCTTGTGAGTATACATAGCAATGTCATACTCAGAAAGTTCCTCAAAGAAATCAATGTGATCCCTGATCTCCGGGAATACTTCAATTCTGGTCTTTACCATATTTGCAATCTTCTTAAGATCTAAGTCTTTCTTGATCACTTCTTTTAAGTATGGCTCAGCCAGCTTATAGAAACGATCAAAGTCCATTGCCTTGATATACTCGCCGTTCATCCAGCGAAGCTTGGTCATATCAAAAACAGACGGAGACTTATTCATACGGTGGTAATCAAATTCCTTTACCATCTCTTCCAGAGAGAAGATCTCCCGGTTGTCAGAAGGACACCATCCAAGCAGTGCCACGTAGTTGACAACAGCCTCTGACACAAATCCCTGTTCGATCAGATCTTCATAAGAGGAATGTCCACAGCGTTTACTTAACTTCTTATGGTTCTCATCTGTGATCAGCGGGCAATGAACATAAACCGGAACTTCCCATCCAAATGCATCATACAGACGGTTATATTTCGGTGCTGAAGAAAGGTACTCATTCCCTCTGACAACATGCGTGATCTCCATCAGATGATCGTCGATTACATTTGCAAAATTGTACGTCGGATACCCATCTGACTTGATCAGGATCATATCATCCAGTTCTGCATTCGGTACAGTGATATCTCCATAGATCTCATCATGGAATGTTGTCGTACCTTCATTCGGCACATTCAGACGGATGACCCATGGCTTACCGGCTGCAAGATTTGCCTCTACTTCCTCCTTGCTCAGGCTCAGGCAATGCTTATCATAAACAGAAATCTCTGTTCCTGATTCTGAAACGGTCGTCTTCAGCGATTCCAGACGTTCCTTATCACAAAAGCAATAATATGCATCTCCCTGCTCTACAAGCTGCTTCGCATATTTCAGATAAAGACCTGCCGCATTTCTCTCACTTTGTACATAAGGTCCATATCCGGCATCTTTATCCGGTCCCTCATCATGTACAAGACCTGTCTTTGCAAGTGTCCTGTAAATGATATCCAAAGCACCTTCCACGAAACGCTCCTGATCTGTATCTTCCACACGCAGGATAAAATCTCCACCCTCATGCTTTGCGATCAGATATGCATAAAGTGCAGTTCTTAAATTACCTACATGCATCCTTCCTGTCGGGCTTGGTGCAAATCTCGTTCTTACTTTCTTACTCATATTATCTTCTCCAATTCATTTTCTTCTTAAGCTCTGGTCTCCGCACATGCGGATCTACAATGAATTATTATATCGCAACCGGCAGGATTATTCAACCACCAGTGTATCTGGAAGATCTGTCTGTTCCATTCCACGCTCTTTCATTCCGATCACTTTGAACAATCTGCTTTCACTGAAAGCATCCTTTGCCAGCGAGACCACCACGATGGAGCTGGATGCGTTCATCGCAAAGGTGACTGCCGAGATCCGCAACCGCAGCCTGTAAGCAGACACTGCAACAAAACACAAAGCGCCGCTTTCCCGGCAGGGGAGAGCGGCGCTTTTTTTGCTGCAGCGAAACGCCAAAGGCCGCTGCTCAAATGGAAACAGCGGCCTTTGGCGTTGGATGCTTTACAAAAAGGAAATCAGGCATTTTCCTTCTGGACGCTCTTGACGGCCAGAGCCTTGGCGGGCTTCATCAGCAGCACGCACACGCCGTTGAAGAGAACGGAACCCACGATGAAGGTGATGAAGAACTGGGGCAGGTGGGTGGCCAGAGCGGTGGTGTCGATGCAGGCCACGGTCAGGTAGGCAAAGCCCACGTTGTTCAGTACCTTGGGTGCGTAGGGGTGCAGGATGATGAGGATGAACAGCACCACGGCCAGCGGGATGAGGAAGCCGAAGAAGCCACCCAGCACCGGGGTCAGGGCCGTGATGGAAAGCAGAGCGATCACAGTGAGGATCAGGCCCACAAGACCACCCAGCTCAACGGTGACAAAGCGATCCTTCACATCGCCTTCCAGCGTGAACATCATGATATTGCTCAGAAAGATCAGCCAGCTGTACTCCAGGCCGGTCACATGGATGATGGCATTGGCGATCAGGATCCACACCAGCAGCATCAGGCGGAAATACAGCAGAAAGCGCTTGGTAACGGCTTCATTCATGATAAAATACCTCTTTCTTGATCGTATTGGAAAGCTTTGCTTTCACTAAAGGGCGCTTTTTGACAGGCAAAACCTGCATTGATGCCGCCATTATACAATATTTACATGGCAAAAACAATACTTTTGCAAGAATAAATTGCATATTTTGGAAATTTTAGCTTGCAGAATGCCTCGGAGGGTGGACGGAGTGAGTGAAGCCAATGCCAACATCAACACCCTTGCTTACGCCTGCCAAGAGTAGTATAATAAACGCAAGAATTTCTGCCGCAGCTGCGGCCTGAACAGGGGGAGGAACCTTATATGAAGAAACCGGTACTGGTGGTCATGGCGGCTGGCATGGGCAGCCGCTACGGCGGCATGAAACAGATCGACCCGGTGGGGCCGAACGGTCAGGTGATCGTGGATTATTCCCTTTACGATGCCCGCCGCGCAGGCTTTGAGACGGTGATCTTTGTTATCAAGCATGAGATCGAGGATGCTTTCAAGGCAGCCATCGGTGAGCGTGTATCCAAGGCCATGAACGTGAAATATGCCTTCCAGCAGCTGGATGAGCTGCCCGCAGGCTTTGCCGTTCCGGAGGGCCGTGTCAAGCCCTGGGGCACCTGCCACGCCGTTCTGGCTGCAAAGGACCTCATCGACGGCCCGTTTGCAGTCATCAATGCCGATGATTATTACGGCCCGGAGGCCTTCCGGGTGATGTATGATTACCTGTCCACCCACGAGGACGGCAGCTATTACGACTACTGCATGGTAAGCTATCTGCTCCGGAACACTGTCTCCGAGAACGGCAGCGTGGCCCGCGGCGTATGCGTGACCGAACCCGACGGCACCCTGCACAGTGTGACCGAACGCACCCGCATTGAAACGTACGAAAACGGCGTACACTTCACCGAGGACGGCGGCGCAAGCTGGACCGACCTGCCCGGCGATACCCCGGTGAGCATGAACCTGTGGGGCTTTGGCAAAAGCTTTCTGGACGAAGCCGAGCAGCGCTTTGCGGGTTGGCTGACCGAAAATCTGCCCAAAAACCCGCTCAAGTGCGAGTATTTCCTGCCGCTGGTGGTCACGGAGCTGATCGAAGAGGGCAAGGCAAAAATTCAGGTGCTGCGCAGCACGGATAAATGGTACGGCGTTACCTACCGTGAGGACAAGCCGCTGGTGGTGGAAGCCATCGCCCGCAAAACGGCAGGGGGCCAGTACCCGGAGAATTTGTGGGCATAAACTAAAAAAAGAGACGGCTGATCGTTCAAATCAGTCGTCTCTTTTTCTTTAGTCACTTATTTCGTCTGGGGGGGGGTAAGAGCTGGATCCTCACAGGAGAAGATCCAGATGGTCTCATCAATGTGCGTTCCGCTCTTGGAATAGGGTGTCACCTTGACGCGGAAGGTGGTGTCGTCGGTCTTTTTATAGGTGTGCTCCACGATGTCGCCGGTCAGGACCTTGCTGCGGATATAGTTGTAGTCCAGCAGGTCCGCCAGACTCTCGCGGCAGGCGGGCTGCACCTGCGTATCACGGTACTGCTGCAGAACGGCGAGGAAAGAGCCGCCGGAGGTGTCCAGAATTTTCTGGAAATAGTCCGGGACGATCACGCCGCGCATACGGTCGGTCTTCAGATCCACAACGAACACGCTCTTGTACTTGGGGGCAAGGACCCGCAGAAAATGCTCGGCATCCCGCTTTTCGGTCAGGGTCTGCTCCAGCTTCTCGTTCAGGCCCCGCAGCTGGCGCTCCTGGCCGTTGCGGGCATAATAGGCCTGCTTGTCCTGCCGCATGGCAGCTTCGGCCTGATTCATGGCATCGTCCAGCCGGTGCAGGTCGTTGGTGCTCTGGATGCCCACCGAGATCTCATATTCCTTCTCGCGCAGGAAAGCACGCATCTTGTCCACAGCCACCCACACGCTGTAGGGCGGCTGGTTCGGGGTGAGGATCACGAATTCGTCACCTCCGATGCGGTAGATGCGGCTGGAAACAAAGAACTTGCGGGCCGCATTGGCAATGAAGCAGAGCATGGCATCGCCGCTGCGGTGGCCCAGATGGTTGTTGATCTCGTGCAGGCCCACCACATCGATGTAGGTGCACACCATGGAGTCGTATTCGCTGGACTGCAGCGTCCGCAGATCGGTCTCGAAGAGGCTGCGGTTCAGCAGGCCAGTCAGGGTGTCGTGGCTGTAGGAGAAGTCCAGCTCCTCGCTGAGATGGTCGGCCTGTGCATCCTCACGCACCACCACGGTGGCCCATGGGTTCTGGGCGCAGCAGTTGCGGCAGGGCAGAAATTCCATGGTGATCCACACGAACTGGCCGGACACGTTTTTGCGGAAGCGGTAGGCCTCCGGCTGCTGGGTGCTGAAAACAGCGGAGCGCAGGGTCTCCAGATCGGTCTGGTCGGTGAACATCTCCGCGTCGTCCGGGTGAATCACCTTGTTCGTCACCATGCGCTCACAGTAAGCGGCAAAGTCCTCCTCAGTGTCCGAACCCGCACCGGGCAGGCGCGGATCCCGCTTGATGACCCGGTATTCGCCGGTGGAAAGATTCAGCAGGGAAAGCTCCAGCACATTATCCGCAAAGATCTGGTAGGCCTGCAGTGCCAGCGCGGTCTGCTCACTGTCGGAGACGGGGACCCGGCGGTCACGGCGCAGCAGGTCGCGGCGCATATCCCAGTAATCCTCGCTGTTGGGCTGGGCCAGCAGGGCCTCGGCGTTCTCCACCGGCATGGGCTTGTAGAAATAATAGCCCTGCGTATATAGGCAGTCGGCGGCCTGCAGCATGGAGACCTGCTCCGGCGTTTCCACGCCTTCGGCGATGATGGGCAGATTCAGGCGGTGGGCCATATCCACCACCGATTCCACGATCTGCACGCCCTTGCTGCGGTTTTGCTGGTTCATATCGATGAGCTTCATGTCCAGCTTGATGGCATCCACGTTGGTGTCCTTGAGCATATTCAGCGAAGAATAGCCGCTGCCAAAGTCGTCCATCATCACAGAGAAACCTTTGCGGTGCAGGCCCTGGATGGTGTTTTCCACCAGAGAAGCGTTTTCGGCCAGCATGGTCTCGGTGATCTCGGCCAGCAGGAGCTTGGGCTCCAGCTGATACTTTTCCACAAGGTTGGAGAAGATCTGCGGCACGTCCAGATTGACGATATCCACCACAGAAACGTTCACAGATACAGGCACAAGATTGCTGCCGCTCTCCTGCCACTTGTGCAGGGTCTTGCAGACAGACTCCCAGATATACTGATCCAGCTGGGTCACAAGGCCGGTGCTTTCCAGCAGGGGCATGAACTCAGACGGGGGCACGCAGCCGCGGGTGGGGTGATTCCAGCGCACCAGTGCTTCCATGCCCACGATGGCGCGGGTCATGCTGTTGCACTTGGGCTGCAGAAAGAAGCAGAACTCGTGATTTTTCAGGGCGTGCTCCAGCTCGCTCAGCAGCTGATGCTGCTTCTTGAGACGGCTGAGCATGGCCGGAGTAAAGGGGTGCATACCGCCTACGGCCGGGCTGGGGTCTACCGATGCGATCTGTGCAAGTGCATCGGGTTGCGGTGCGCCGACATTTTCATTCAACTTCAGTTCTTCGGACATGATAAATCCCTCGCTGTTGGATGTTTTCGACAAAATATGGCATTTTAGAAAACAGTATAGCACGATTTTAAACCTTTGAAAATAGATATTTAAAACATTGCGACATTGCGGCAAAAAAAAGAACGGAACGCCAGACGGGTCCGGAAGGCGGGGCATAAAAAGACCGCTGCATTCCTGTGCAGCGGTCTTTTGGGCAGCGGTCTCAGGCATCCTTGCGGGTGTCGGAGCCGTTTTTCTTCGGTTCTTCTTCGGGGCTTTCCCGGCGGGCAAGACCAAGGCGCAGGGCCTTGAGGGTGGTCTTTTTTACGCCATGCTTCAGGCCGGGGAAGGCGCGCAGCATGCGGCGCGGGCCAACGATGCGGGGGGTGCGCAGCAGCTGGGCCTGCATTTCATCGCTGCGGGCCTGCAGCTCCTCGGCCAGCTGTTCCAGACGCAGCAGCTCGGCAGCGCGCTCCATCGTGCCCTTGGCGGCCAGCTGTGCAGCCTTGGCGGCTTCGGCCGTGTTGAGCTTGGCGATCTCGGAAGCACGCTTTGCGGCCTCGCGGGCCTCTTCGGCCTTGGCACGGACGGCGGCCAGCGTTTCACGCAGGGCGCGCTTTTCCGGTGCGGCTTCGCGGGCCTCGGCGGCAGCAAGCTTGAGCTGCAGGCGCTGCTCGTCCAGCTTCTGGTCGGCGTTCAGGGTGGTGGTGCCCAGCAGCTGGGTCATGGCATCGCTGACGGCATGGATACTGTCAGCCAGCTGCTCCATGGCATCCAGCGTCTTGGCCAGACCGGAGGCGGCAAAGGCCGTAACGACTACGTCTGCCGCGTAGACTGCATAGAGCACACACATAACGACAAAGCCCACAAAGGGCGGGACCATATCCACAAGACCGGCGACGACCGGGTGGACGATGCGCATGACCACCAGCGTGCCCACGCCCCACAGCAGGCTGAATTCCAGACAGATATAGCCGCCAATGTTGAAGGGAAAGTCGCTGTAGTCCCACCAGCGGGTGTGATAAAGCTTATACAGTGCCCAGCCGCCTACCAGTTCCAGCGCACTGGGCAGGATGACACCGCCGATGTACAGCAGCAGGACGCTGTCCTGCAAAGGGGTCAGGGTGAACAGCACAATGACCATGCCGAAGCCGTAAATGGGGCACACCGGGCCGTTGAGAAAGCCGCGGTTCACCAGCTGACCGGTGGTGGCGGCGGCAAAGATGACCTCCAGACACCAGCCGGTGCAGGAATAAATGAGAAAGAAGGCCAGCACATGATACAGCGAAAAGCCGCATACTGTGGTGGTCGTGAGAAAGTTGAGCATAAAACACCTCCTGTGAGAATCATGCTGCTGTGCAGGTCAGTTCTGTTTTTGTACGATCTTGTATTCATCGCCCGGCTCAAAGAACGGGCAGGCGGCCGTGCTGCGGGAAAGATAGCGGGCCATCTCGTCCTCGTCCAGACAGCCGCCCTGAGCACAGTACCAGCTGCCGTACTCGTCCTGCACATTGTTCAGGCAGATCTCGCAGGGGTCATTCATTGCCTTCGCCTTCCTGTGCAGCCTTGGCAGCAGCCTCGGCCGCTTCGCGGGCCTGACGCTTGAGGATCTTCGGCTCGATCCAGGTCACGCTGGCGGGGTCCGGGTCCTTGCGGGCGATCAGGGCCTTGATCTTGATGCCCATTTCGGTGAACATGCCCTCGTGTTCGGTGCGGATGTTCCACTCCGGCTCGTTCTCATGGAGGTCAAAGGTCATCCACTCGATGTCGTAGCCGGAAGCGGGGAAGTATTCCAGACTGTCGCGGAACAGATCATCGTCGTCGGTCTTGAAGTAGATCTCGCCGCCGTCCTTGAGGAACTCACGGTAGTTGATGAGCTGGCGCGGGTAGGTGAGACGGTGCTTGTGGGAAGAGCCGTTCTTGCTCCACGGATTGCAGAAGTTGATGTAGATGCGGCTGACCGTATCCTCGGCGGTAATGACCCCCTTGATGCGCTCGATGTCGGTGCTCATGATCTTCACGTTGTCGATGGGGCGGCCCGCAGCCTGATAGGCGGCTTCGATCTTGCGCTTGGCGAGGATGAGCACCTTATCGGTGATATCGATGCCCAGATAGTTGTTTTCCGGGTGGGCGCAGGCCAGCTGGGAGATGAAGCCGCCCTTGCCGCAGCCCAGTTCCAGCACAAAGGGCTGCTCCGGGCGGGCATACTGGGCGTGCCACTTGCCGCCCCAGATCAGCGGCTCGTGCACATGGAAGTCGGCTGCCATCAGCTCGTCGTGGGCATAGGGTTTGAAACGCATTCTCATAGTTTGTTGTTCTCCTTAAAATTAACGTGGCTCGCCCTCTCAGGCGCTGACGCGCCAGCTCCCCCAAAGGGGGAGCCCTTGGCAAAGCCGGAAGGTTTTCCGTACTGCCAAAGCCTCTCCCTTTGGGAGAGGTGGCTTTGCGAAGCAAAGACGGAGAGGGCGAGGATGCTTACCGGTTTTGCTCCCGCAAAAATTCCTCCACCTGTTCCGGTGCAGCGGCGCAGCTGCCCTGACAGATGCCGGGCTTGCCGCCGCCGCGTCCGTTCAGGGCGGCGTTCAGGGCTTTGGTCAGGGCGCGCACATCGCCGTCTGCCTGCGCGATGCAGTAGCCGGTGCCCTTTTCGGTGGGGGTCAGGGCGGCGCAGAGACCGGTGGTGGCTTCGGTCAGGCGCACCGCCAGCCGGTGCAGGCCGTCCGGGTCAAGGCCGGGCACTGTGCGGATGGCATCCTCACCGGGATTTGCCAGCTGGGCAAGTGCATCGAACAGCTGAGAACATACACCAAAGTGTGTAAACTTGAGCGCAGTATACTCATCGTAGACGCGATGCACCGCCACAGCGGTCTGGTCGGCCTTGGCCGAGAGCAGCGCCCCGATCTCTGCCTGCCGCTGGCGCATAGCCTGTGCAGCAAGCAATGCCCGCTGGCCGCACACCACGCTCAGCCGCACGCCGCCCTTGTAGTTCTCGCTGGCCAGAATTTTGATCTGTCCCACCTGTCCGGTGGTGCGGGTGTGGGTGCCGCAGCAGGCGCAGACGTCCGCACCGGGAATGGTCACGATGCGCACCTGCCCTTCGATCTCCTTTTTGGAGCGGTAGACAAGGGCGGCAAGTTCCTCCCGGGTGGGGTAGCTGACCAGCACCGGCACATCCTGCCACACGATGCGGTTGGCGGCAAGCTCGGCTGCCTGCAGGCCCTCGGCAGAAATGGGCACGCTGGTGTCCATGCGCACAGCCTCGGAACCGATATGGAAGCCCACGTTCTCGGCCCCGAACATCTGGTGCAGGATGCCGGAAAGGATGTGCTCACCGGTGTGCTGCTGCATTTTGTCAAACCGCCATTCCCAGTCGATGCAGCCGGAAACGGCAGTGCCGGGAACAGCGCTTTCCGGCAGAGCGTCCACGCTGTGCCAGAGGATGCCGTCATGCTCGTGCACATCGGTCACATTCAGCGTGGCACCGTCCGGCAGGGTCAGGGTGCCCCGGTCGGCAGGCTGACCGCCGCCCTCCGGGTAGAACAACGTGCCGTCCAGCGCAATGCGCCCGCCGCCGGTCTTTTCATCCGGCTCTGCGGCAAGGATGGTGCTCTCGCACTGGGTGCGGAAAGCGTCCTGTTCAAAGTATTTTTCTGTGCGCTGCATGGCGCGGGTACCTCCTGTTCAGGGTGCAGTTTGACGATTTAAAATGGCCGCCGCAGGCTCTGGCCATATTCAGCGGAAAATTTATTTTTATTTTTGCAGAATTGGAACGACTGCGATCGTTCCAATTCTGCTTTTTCACGCAAGGGGCCGTAAAGGCCAACAACAAAAGAGATTTTACTGCATCTGCCGGTTTCGGCCCTTCTGGTGAAAATGCGTTTGGAGCGGCCCGCGACAAACGCAAAATAAAAAATCTGGATTCCGCTGAACATAGCCAGAGCGAAAGCGGAGGCTATTTAAAATCGAAAAAGGGATACACACCCAGTTTAAAAATAAGTATACCACGTTTTTTGCCTGTGGAAAATAGTCTGCGGATATGTTATGATAAGAAACAACGATATTCCCATAAAATGTTAAAAATGAGGAAGGTAATAGCATGCGTGAAAGTGGAATCCTGATGCCGGTGTCCAGCCTGCCCGGCCCTTACGGTATTGGCTGCTTTGGCAAGGAAGCATTCAAGTTTGTGGATTTTTTGGCACAAGCGGGCCAGAAGATCTGGCAGATCCTGCCACTCAGTCCCACAGGATACGGCGACAGCCCCTATCAGAGCTGCTCGGCCTTTGCGGGCAACCCCTATTTTATCGACCTCGACGCTTTGAAGGAAGAAGGCCTGCTCACCGCCGCCCAGCTCAAGGCTGAAAAATGGGGCACAGACCCCAAAGAGGTGGACTACGGCACTTTGTATGTGAGCCGCTTTAAAGTCCTGCGCACCGCCTACGCCGCATGGCGCAAGCAGTGCGCCGGGCTGCACGGCTGCAGCTATTACTTCCCGGATGATTATTATGCCTTTACCCTCGCCAATGAGGAATGGCTGGACGACTACGCCCTGTACATGGCCCTGAAAGTGGCCAACGGCATGAAGAACTGGGTGGAGTGGGACAAGCCCTACCGCCTGCGCGACAAGAAGGCCCTTGCTGACTTTGCCGCCGAAAACGAGGAGGAGATCGGCTTCTGGAAGTTCGTGCAGTACAAGTTTGCGGCCCAGTGGCAGGCGGTGAAGGCCTATGCCAACAAAAAGGACGTGCAGATTTTGGGCGATATCCCCATCTATGTCTCTGCCGACTCGGTGGATGCATGGGTGGGCGGCGCGCTGTTTGAGCTGGATGCCGACGGCGGCTTTGCCCGTGTGGCGGGCTGCCCGCCGGATTACTTCTCTGCCGACGGTCAGCTGTGGGGCAACCCGCTGTACAACTGGGCCTACCACAAAAAGACCGGCTACGCGTGGTGGGTGCGCCGGGTGCGCCACGCACTGGGCATCTACGACCTGCTGCGCATCGACCACTTCCGCGGCTTCGATACCTACTGGGCCATCCCGGCGGACAGCACCACCGCCCGCACCGGCAAGTGGGAGAACGGCCCCGGCATGGAGCTGTTCGATGCGCTGGAAGCTGCCCTTGGCAAGCTGCCCATCATTGCCGAGGATCTGGGTGAACTGTTCCCCAGCGTGCGAAAGCTGCTGGCCGACAGCACCTTCCCGGGCATGAAGGTGCTGCAGTTCGCCTTCAGCGGCGGGGACAACGAGTATCTGCCCCACAACTACATCAAGAACAGCGTGGTGTATCCCGGCACCCACGATAACACCACCCTGACCGACTGGTGGGAGAACGGCGCTTCCGAAAAGGAAAAGGCTGCCGCTGCCGCTTACCTGCACCTGACCGGCGTAAAGCCCACCGCAAAGGAGCTGGCGGCCATCCGGACCGATGATGTCCGCATCGCTCTGCTGCGCGCAGCGCTGGGGTCGGTGGCTGACCGGGCCATCATCCCCATGTACGACTGGCTGGGTCTGGGCGCGGAAGCACACCTGAATACCCCCGGCAAGCTGGGCGGAAACTGGGCATGGCGCGCCGCTGACGGCTTTGCCGCCAAGGCACTGGCCAAGACCATCCACGACGAGTGCAGTGTGTACTGCCGCGTATAAATAGAAGGCACAGAGCGGCGGGAGCTTGGCAATTTGACGAAAATGTAAAAACTCCGGCAGAAAATTGTGCGTTTTGCTGGTAAAATCGGAAGCTGAATGGTATAATGTTGCTAAAGCGGCATTATGCCATTTTTCTTTGCCTGATGCGTTCCCGGCATTTCCGGAAACAGGGCGGGCGCGGGATGCATAATGCGGCAGATGGTTCCTGAACGTATGGGGAACAGGTGACTGCACGCGGGATACGGGAGCGCCGCGTGCGCAGATGATGGGGAAAATTACATGAAGAAAGAATGTACCGAGCAGGATCTACGGGAACTTGCGCGCTCAGCGCAGGCCGCATTTGAGGCAGTGACCCTGACCGAAGCACCGCTTTGTGACGGCTGGCAGGACGATGGCCTGCGGGTGGACTACGAGCTGCGCAATGGCCGTGTGGACTGTGTGCTGCACCGCAGAGTGGAAGCGGACGGCAAATGCTGGGAGTTGGAAATGTGCGCACCGCTGGCAGGCAATGTGCTGCCGGAAGAGCGCATGACACCCCGGGAGCGGGAGCTGTGCCGCGAGGATATGAGCCACGATTTCCTTACCGGCGTGTACAACCGCCGCTATCTAGAAACGGTGTTTGCCCAAAAGCTGGAACAGTGTGCAGCGCAGGGCCGCAAAGCGGCCGTGGCACTGGTGAGCATCGACAACGGCCAGAAGCTGCGGGATACCTACGGCCAGCCTGTGATGGACCAGCTGCACTGCTTTGTGGGCAACCAGTGGAAAAAGAGCTTTGATACCCCTGCGACCCGCGTGGTCTGCCGCCTGACCGGCAGCATCTTTGCGGTGGGCTGTCTGGACGCCGACGGCAAGCAGCTGGCAGAGGAAATGCAGAACCTGTATCGGCAGATGCCCCGGGAATGCATCACCACCACCGGCATGATGCGCCGGGTGCCCTTTACCTTGAGATGCGGCGCAGCCGGGCTGGAGGATGTCTCTGCAAAGAACTGGCAGGCGCTGTACGAGCTGTGCGATGCACGCCTGCGGGAGGCACAGAACGCCGGCGGCGATCAGATGCGTGCAGAATAAAACCAGTGTATAAAATCCCCCTTTTGGCGCAGACTAAGGCCAGAAGGGGGATTTTTTGTATGGAAAACCAGAAAAACGACAACCTGAACCTGCTGGAAGCCGTGGTGCAGAATACCGAGATGGGCAAGAACACCTTGGAACAGATCGTGCCGATGACCGACGATGTGCAGTTCAAGGCCGAGCTGCTGCGCCAGCGCAATGTGTACCACCAGCTCAATCAGGAAGCGCACACCGCCATCGAGGCCTGCGGCGGCACCGCGCAGGGGCAGAGCGCCATGGCAAAGCTGAACACGAAAATGGGCATCAGTATGAAGACCCTCACGGACAAGTCCACCCGCAATCTGGCCGAGATGCTCACACAGGGCAGCGGCATGGGGGTGGTGGACTGCGTAAAGGCCCAGAAGGATTACCCCAATGCCGCGCCCGGCGCAAAGCGCCTTGCCCAAAGACTGCAGGAGTTTCAGGAGGACAGCCGGGTAAAGCTGGAACAGTTCTTATAAAAGAAAACCCTCTCAGGCTCACTTTGTTCGCCAGCTCTCCCGAAGGGCGAGCCATTGGCAAAACGGAAAACGTTTCCGGAATGTCAAAAGCTCCCCCTTTCGGGGGAGCTGGCAATGCGAAGCATTGACTGAGAGGGTTCTTTTTTACAGTGCTTCCACCATTGCTGCCACGATCTTGGTGGCGGTGGCTACATATTCAGCAATGCTGAACTTTTTCACCACCAGCACCTCGTGGCCGTCCTCGTCAGCGTTGTCGCTCATGGCGCGCAGGATGACGCAGGGCACACCGTTCTTGGCGGCGATCTGGCTCACAGCGGCACCTTCCATCTCCACGCAGTCGGGGGCGCATTTGGCTTCAATGGCAGCCTTGGTTTCACTGTCGCCCACAAACAGGTCGCCGGTGGCGATCTTGCCCACCAGAGCCTTCACACCCGCTTCGGCGCAGGCTTTTTCGGCGGCAGCGATCAGCTCCGGGTCGCCGGTGTATTCCTTGAGGAACGGCGGGTTCTGGCAGATCATGTCCAGCTGTGCGTCGTGGTACAGCACGGTCTTGCCGATGACCACATCACCAATGCCGATCTTCGAGGTCATATTGCCTGCGATGCCGGAAAAGATGATCTTCTCCGCGCCGAATTTTGTGATGAGCACCTGCGTGGTGGCGGCAGCATTGGCCTTGCCCATGCCGGCACAGCACACCACCACCTGTTTGCCGGCCAGCGTGCCCTTGTGGTAATCCACGCCGCCGTAGGGCTCCACGGTGACATTCTCCAGCTTTGCACACAGCTGATCGACTTCATCGGGCATTGCGCCCATAATACCGAAAATCATAGGAAACCTCTTTTACGATTTTAAATGGCCGACGCGTGCGCTCTGGCCATATATAGCGGAAATTTATTTTTAATTTTGTAAGTTCCAAAAGCCTGCGGGCTTTTGGAACTTACTTTTTCACGGGAAGGGGCGAAACCGGAAGTGACATCTTTGCCGAAAATCAGACGTTAAACAGGAACTCGATCACATCGCCATCGTTGACAACGTATTCCTTGCCCTCGGTGCGCTGCAGACCCTTGGCCTTGACGGCGGCGTAATCGAAGTTGTTGGCTTCCAGATCGCTGTAGCCAATGACGCTGGCACGGATGAAGCCGCGCTCGAAATCGCTGTGGATCTTGCCGGCAGCCTGCGGTGCTTTGGTGCCCTTGCGGATGGTCCATGCGCGGCACTCCTTCTTGCCGTCGGTCAGGAAGGAGATCAGGCCCAGCAGATCATAGCTGGCAGTGATGAGGTTGTCCAGACCACTGGCTTCAATGCCCATTTCAGCCAGAAAAGCCTTCTTTTCCTCGGGAGAGTAGTCGGCGATATCCTCCTCGGTCTTGGCGCAGATGGGAATGTAGCGTGCGCCCTCTTCCTTGGCGCGTGCGGCCACCAGCGGGACATACTTGTTGTTTTCGATGCCCTCCATCAGGTCGTCCTCGCCCACGTTGCAGGCGTACAGCACCGGCTTTGCGCTCAGCAGGCCCATTTCATGCAGAACAGCTTGCTGCTCGGCATCGCCCTCGTCAAAATCGAAGCTGCGGGCAGGCTTGCCGGCGCTCAGGTGGTCGGCCAGCTGCTGCAGCCATGCGGCTTCGGCGGCAGCGCCCTTGTTGTTGCCGCTCTTGGCGGCCTTTGCCATGCGGCCTGCGCGGTTCTGCACCACCTCAAGGTCGGACAGGATCAGCTCGTAGTCGATGGCATCGATGTCGGCAATGGGGTCCACGGCCTCAGCCTTGGAAACATCCTCCACCACATGGATGATGTTGTCATCGTCAAAGCAGCGCACCACATGCACAATGGCGTCGCACTCGCGGATGTGGCCCAGGAACTTGTTGCCAAGGCCTGCACCCTGGCTGGCACCCTTTACAAGGCCCGCGATATCCACGAACTCCACGATGGCAGGGGTCTTTTTATTGGTCTGCCAGATCTCGGCCAGCTTGTCCAGACGCTTGTCCGGCACGGCTACGATGCCGCTGTTCGGCTCGATGGTGCAGAAGGGATAGTTTGCGGCTTCTGCGTTCTTGGTGGAGGTGATGGCATTGAACAGAGTGGACTTGCCGACGTTCGGCAGGCCGACGATACCTAATTTCATTTTATTATACTCCTTGCGAAAAAGATTTTACGCTGCGGTAAAAAGCGATATTATAACAGGATAATTGTAGCACAATGGACGTTTTTTCTCAATACTCACTTAAGTGGAAACGAAAAGCCGCCCGTGGAAAAGCAGTGCTGCTTTTCCACGGGCAGTCCTTATGATTCAGGTTGTACGGGCCTTACTTGCAGATGGCAAGGGTGCCGGACGCGGTCTCCTCAAAATGGCTGGCGTAGAATTCCTCCATCAGCCGGATGAGAGAAACGATGTCCCGGGCACCGGCGGTCTCGTAGCAGGAGTGCATGGCCAGCTGGGGCAGGCCGATGTCCACGCAGTTCATGGATACCTGTGCCATGGCGAGGTTGCCCAGAGTGCTGCCGCCGACTTTATCGGAACGGTTGGCAAAATACTGCAGCGGGACACCGGCGCGGGCGGCAAGCTCTTTGGCAACGGCCATGCTCATGCCGTCGCTGGTGTACTTCTGGCCGGCGTGCACCTTGACCACAACGCCCTCGTTCATGTAGGTGCAGTTGTTCACATCGGTATATTCCGGGTGGTTGGGGTGCACGGCATGGGCGTTGTCGGCGCTGAACATGAAGCTGGAAGCCACCGCACGGTGGAAGTCCTCATCGCCGGGGCAGACGTTCTGCGCGATGCGGTGCAGTACGTCGTACAGGAAGGTGGAAGCCGCGCCCTGCTTGGTGCCGGAACCCACTTCTTCGTTGTCGAAAAAGGCGGCAACATTGATGGACTGGGCGCTGTGTGCGTTCAGAAAACCTTTCAGGATGCCGAACACACACTGCTGGTCATCCAGACGGCCGGAGGAGATGAACTCCTCATTGCAGCCCCAGACGGCGGCCTTTTCGCGGATGCAGAGGAACAGGTCGCTGCCAAGGATCTGGTCTTCTGCGACCTGCAGCTCAGCGGCGACCAGCTTTTTCAGCACGCCTTCCTCGGCGGCACCGCCCAGCAGGGGAAGCATATCCACCTGCTTGTTGTAGGAAGCCTTGTCGTTGACCTCGCGGTTCATATGGATGGCCACGCTGGGAATCATCAGCAGGTCGCGGTCCAGTGTGAGCAGGCGGGAGGTGATGGCATCGTTCTCCTTTATCAGCACACGGCCTGCCACCGACAGCGGCCTGTCCATCCATGTGGAGCAGATCATGCCGCCGTAGCCCTCGGTGTTCAGCTTGGTGTACTTCCGGCCCATGTGGATCTCGGCGTTTTCCTTGATGCGGAAGCAGGGGGAATCCGTGTGGGCAGCAGCCACGTTGAAGCTGTAGTTTTCCAGCTGTTCTCCCATGCGGAATGCAAGGATGCTGGAGCCGTTGCGGCAGACAAAATAGCTCCTGCCGGGTTCCAGCTGCCACCGGCGGCTCTCCAGCAGCTCGGAAAAGCCCTCCTTCAGCAGGATGTTCCGGACGGATGCAGTGGTGTGGTATGCGGTAGGATTGCCGTCAATGAAGGACAGCAGCTCCTGTACTTCTTTTTCGATCATTGGGAGTCCCTCCATGGATTTATCGGTTTGGATGCTCCTATTCTACTTCTGCGGTCTGCGCTTTGCAATAGCCGGTCCTGCGGGCGGGGAAGAATTTGTTTTACATTGCGCGGGTTCTATAGTATACTATTCCTGTTGGTAAATATCGAATCGACAGGAAAGGCAGGGAACCGTCATGGAACGCAGTGATCTGCGCTATCAGGCGTATGTAGAAATATTAAAGGAAGAACTGATCCCGGCAATGGGCTGCACCGAACCTATTGCGCTGGCTTATGCCGCGGCCCGGGCACGCGAGGTGCTGGGCATGCTGCCCGAAAGCGTGCAGCTGCAGGTGAGCGGCAGCATTATTAAGAATGTGAAGAGCGTCATCGTGCCCAACACCGGCCACCTGAAAGGCATGGAAGCCGCTGTGGCAGCGGGCATCATTGCCGGTTCGGCAGACAGAGAGCTGGAAGTCATCTCCGAGGTCAGCGAGGACAAGAAGGCTGCCATCCGGGATTACATGCAGACGGTGCCCATTTCCATCCAGCACATCGAGCAGGGGCATGTGTTCGATATCATCGTTACCGAGCGCAGCGGGGATTCCTACGCAAAGGTGCGCATTGCGGATTTTCACACCAACATCTGCCTGATCGAAAAGAATGGCCGGGTGCTCTACGAAAAGCCGCTGCTGAACGAGGAGGCCCGGCGGGACAGCCGGGCCGACCGCAGCCTGCTGAACATGAAGGACATCTGGGACTTTGCCGAGACGGCCGACCTGCAGGATGTGGCGGACCTGCTGGAACGCCAGATCCGCTACAACAACGCCATTGCAGAGGAGGGCCTTCTGGGCGACTATGGCGCGAACATCGGCCGGGTGCTGCTTTCTACCTACGGCAACGATGTGTCTATCCGGGCCAAGGCCAAGGCGGCCGCCGGTTCGGATGCCCGCATGAACGGCTGTGAGCTGCCGGTCATCATCAACTCCGGCAGCGGCAATCAGGGCATCACCTGCTCGGTGCCGCTCATTGAATATGCCAAGGAGCTGCACAGCGGCAAGGAAAAGCTTTACCGTGCCCTCATCATTTCCAATCTGGTGGCCATCCACGAAAAGACCGGCATCGGCACCCTGTCCGCCTACTGCGGCGCAGTCAGCGCCGGTGCGGGCGCAGGCGCGGGCATCGTATATCTGTGCGGCGACGGCTATCAGGCCGCCATCCACACGGTGGTCAATGCGCTGGCCATCGTGTCCGGCATCGTGTGCGACGGCGCAAAGGCCTCCTGCGCGGCAAAGATCGCATCCTCGGTGGACGCGGCCTTGCTTGGCTACAACATGTACAAGTGCCATCAGGAGTTCAAGGGCGGTGACGGCATCGTGATGAAGGACATCGAGACCACCATCAAGGGCATCGGCCGTCTGGGCAAGGACGGCATGAAGGAGACCAATGAGGAGATCATCCGGCTGATGATCGAGTAAGGCCGGGCCGGAATTGTGAAAAAATCATACAAATCCTTCTTTATTTTGTCATAACTCTTCCGTATAATAAGAAGTGGAATACTTTGCTGCTCTGCCCGCCCGGCGGGCATCCGATAAAATGGGAGGAGATCATTATGGCCAACGAAAAGATCCTCGTTGTGGACGACGATACCAATATCTGCGAGCTGTTGCGGCTGTACCTGACCAAGGAGGGCTATCAGGTCACGGTGGCAAACGATGGCGAAGAAGGTCTGGAAAAGTTCAATCAGGTCAAGCCCGATATGGTGCTGCTGGACGTGATGATGCCCAAGATGGACGGTCTGGAAGTGTGCCGCCGCATCCGCAAGGCGGGCAACACCCCGGTGATGATGCTCACGGCCAAGGGCGAGACCTTTGATAAGGTGCTGGGCTTGGAGCTGGGTGCAGACGATTACATGGTAAAGCCCTTTGATGCCAAGGAAGTGGTGGCCCGTATCAAGGCGGTGCTGCGCCGCTGCCAGACCACCACGGCTGCTGCCGAGAGCACCGAGGGCGTGATCGAATTCGACAACCTGCGTCTGGACATGAACAGCTATGAGCTGCGGGTCAAGGGCAAGGTGGTGGAGGCTCCCCCCAAGGAGCTGGAACTGCTGAACTGTCTGGCCTCCCATCCGAACCGCGTCTACACCCGTGACCAGCTGCTGGACGAGGTGTGGGGCTTTGAGTATTACGGCGACAGCCGCACCATTGATGTGCATGTCAAGCGCCTGCGCGAGAAGCTGGCCGGTGCTTCCGACAAATGGGAGCTGAAGACCGTATGGGGCGTGGGCTATAAGTTCGAGGTGCGTCAGTAATGCGCAAAAGTATCTCGGTGGCGTTCTTCTCGCTGGTGTCCACCCTGATGGTGCTGGGCATCGTGCTGATGGGCGCTTCGGAGTGGGTGCTGTTCAAGAACTACTTCGCCAAGGACCGCTACGAAACACTGGATCAGGTGGTGGGCGTCACCCAGCGCACGGCCCAGTATCTGGTCCAGCAGGCGGAGCTGCCGGAAGGCGATGAGCTGGACGCACTGAGCACCAAGCTGGAGATCATCGGCGAGAGCGCAGAGGCCTATCTGTTCTTTACCGACAACGACGGCCGGGTGATGATCGCCTCCAGCCCGGACAAGCTGGAGAGCCTGACCGTGCCGGAAGAAATGATGGAGAAGATCGACGCTTCCGATGCGGACTACTACCATGTGTTCGGCACGCTGGGCGGCATGCTGGACGGGAAAAGCTACATCACGGTCAGCGAAATGCGCAATGAGAACGGCCAGCCCAGCGGCTACCTGTTCCTGTGCTCTTCCGGCGAGCAGCTGACCCAGTTCAAGCAGCAGTTCTGGTCCAACTTCCTGCTGTCGGCCTGTGTGATGCTGCTGTGTGCCAGCATCCTGACCAAGATCCTGATGCGCCAGCTCACCGACCCGCTGCAGAAGGTGACGGATGCCGCCCAGCGCTTTGGCGGCGGTGATCTTTCCGTCCGTGTGGAGGGAGTGGAAGGCGAAGGCGAGGCAGCCGACCTTGCCCGCACCTTTAACCGCATGGCAGACAACATCCAGATGAACGACAACTCCCGCGGTCAGTTCATGGGCAACATCGCCCACGAGCTGCGCACCCCCATGACCACCATCAAGGGCTTTGTGGACGGCATTCTGGACGGCACCATCCCGCCGGATATGCAGAACCACTACCTGCAGCTGGTCAGTGAGGAAACGGGCCGTCTGGCACGGCTCATCCAGAACATGCTGGATCTTTCCAAGCTGGAAAGCGGCGAATATCAGGTGAATGCCCGGATGTTCAACATCTGGGAGACAATCACCGGCGTGGCGCTCTCGGCAGAGCAGCGCATCAACGACGGCATGATCGACATCGACGGCCTGACCATGGACGAAAAGGTGCTGGTCTACGCCGATCCCGACCTGATCCATCAGGTGGTGTATAACCTGCTGGACAACGCCATCAAGTTTACGCCTGCGGGCGGCACCATCCGCTTCGGGGTGGAAAAGCTTGGCCCGGAAGCCGAGATCTCCATCTGGAATTCCGGTCAGGGCATCAGCCCGGAAGCGCTGCCATACGTGTTCCAGCGGTTCTACAAGGAGGACCGCTCCCGCGGCCTGCACGCCCGTGGCGCTGGCCTTGGCCTGAACATCTGCAAGGTGCTGGTGAACCT
>OGYU01000932.1_pt1 | contig 21981 bp, 18 predicted proteins | sample 1576581 | NCBI WGS metagenome assembly OGYU01 (sample SAMEA3541547, study PRJEB24748) | human gut metagenome | biome: human gut; feature: human-associated habitat; material: faeces | place: China | collected 2012 | reverse complement strand
TGGAAACGTTGGTGATCTTGCGCTCTGCCAGCCACTCGCGTGCGCCGGACTTATCGAGCATCGGGTCAGCAGCAGCTACTACCTGAACGCCCGGTACGGAGTTGATCAGGTTGTTGATGTGCAGCTTGCCGATTCGGCCGCAGCCTACAACGCCAATTTTCAAAATGCCCATTGGAATTCTCTCCTTTTATATAAGGTGATTCTATTATAAACCACTTGCGGGTGTGCTTCAAGGGTGCAGCGTATTTTTCAGCGCACCGCCCAATTTTGGGGCTTCGGTTTGGTGAAAAATAGCAAAGCGGAGCGCAAAAAAATCGTGCAAAATATCCGTGCATTGTGCTAAAATAGAAAATGCACAGGAAAATGCAACACATTGCACGTTGGTGTCTAAAATGCGGTGAAACGCTTGTGCGCTTTACTGCACTATGATAAAATATGAACGTATTGTGGCAAAAATGTGTCTTTTAGGGATAAAAGAGGATACATGGATGCCTGAAAAGGAGAATATCTTATGAAGGTAACTGCACAGTGGATCGCAGAGCAGTGCGGCGTATCGCGTGGAACAGTGGACCGAGTTGTAAACGGCCGACCGAATGTAGCGCCGGAAGTGCGGGAGCGCGTGCAGAAAATAATCAGCGAATACGGATACAAAACGCCGTCGCAGCGGCAGGCCGCCCGTGTGGGACACGGCGCGTTCCGCATCGGCGTGATTCTGCCGAGCTGGGATGCGTTTTTCATCCGCCGGATGCGCGAGGGCATTCGCGTGGCTGTACACAATCGCGGATTAAATGATGTAAATGTGCTGGTGGAGGAGCTGAAAAACCGCTCGCACCGTGCGTATTTCGAGGCCATCGGACGCATGGAGGAGCGCGGCATTGACGGTCTCATTGTCACCGCGCCGGACACGGTAGCGATGAGTGAGGAGATCGACCGGCTGGTCGCAATCGGTATTCCGGTCGTTACCTGCGACTCGGATGTGCGGCAGAGCCGCCGCCTGTATCATATCGGACAGAACATGGTCAAATCCGGCCGGATTGCCGCCGGACTGCTTGCACCGTACGTTGAGGGACAGGATGTGCTCGTCGTTACCGGCAACCGTGAATTCACGGCGCACGGACTGCGTGTGCGCGGCTTCCTTGACCGTCTGCACGAGATTTTTGATGATAACGTAAACGTCAACGTCATCGAGAGTGTCGAGCAGTACGAGCTGACCTACGACGGCGTACTGCAGCAGGTGCGGCAGAACCCGCGTCTGCGCGGTATTTATATGGCAAACGAGTCCGTGCGCGGCTGTATGGACGCGCTCGAGCGCGCAAAGCCCAATCGGCGCATTCACGTTGTCTGTCACGATCTGACGCCGCATGCGCGCCAGTATTTGGAGGACGGACGGCTGGATTTCATCGTCGATCAGGATTTTTCGGCGCAGACGACGCGGGCGATCGAAGTGCTGGCGCATACACTGCGTACCGGAGAGTCGCCGCGGCAGAGCATCGAATACATTCACACCAGCATTATCACACGGGAATTGTTGTGAGAAAGGAGCCTATATGAAAGCAAACTGGAAGCGCACACTGCTGTCTCTGGTGTTGTGCGCCGGATTTGTATGGCCTGCAGGCGCGGTAAGCACCGGACAACCGGCGGCATCGCAGACCGGGATGAGCACCGCGCAGAGCAAACCGGCGGCTTATACCGTCAAGAAAATGGGTTTGCTGGGCGTCAAGCGCACCGTGGAGAGCGACAATAACACGGTGAAAATGCTGAACAAAACGGCAGCTTCTCTGGACAGCAGCTCGTATATGTCGGGTTCGGCGTCCGGTGCGACCGGCGAGAGCGAGATAGCAATCTACGCTGCGCTGATTGAGGATATGAAAAAGGCCATGGACGGACTGGATAAGACCAGTGATCTTTATAAGACCTATGCGGCACAGTTAAAGGTATTAGAGGATTACCAGACCAGCCTGAACCAGAACGCGGTCAGCGGCATGCAGCAGGCGATGGCCATGCTGTCCCAGTTGGATGACGCGGCGTACACGCTGCGCAAGCAGGCGAAAAATGTCTCCGGTCAGCTGGCACTTGGTGCACAGACCATGCTGATTACCATTAAAAATCTGGGTTACACCAAGGAAAACCTGCAGGTAACGCTGAAACAGCTGGACCGCAATCTGGCAGTGCTGAAAACGCAGAGAAAACTCGGCATGATTGGTCAGCTGCAGCTTGACACGGTGCAGAATCAGCGCGACAAGCTGGCGCAGTCCATCGGCACGCTGGAGACCACCCGCGAAAACCTCGGTTCGAGCGTTGCGCTCATGTGCGGTCTGGACGCGAACACCATCGTGATGCCGGCCGACTTTGAAGCGCTGTACGAGAGCAATCTGGATAAGATGTCCTATAATAAGGATTTGGAGCTGGCACAGAAGAACAGCTTTCTCATCTGGCAGAAGCAGGACGCTGTGCGCAGCGCGTACAACTCGTACGATAAGAACATCAGCGGTACCGCCGAGGCGGTCAAGTCCGCTGAGGACGCACTGGCGGCGGCCAGGGAGTCGGTAGTGGCTGCATTCGACAGCACCTACAAGACCGTCAAGGACTGCCGGACGACTCTGGCAGCCAAGCGAACCGCACAGGCACAGGCGGAGCTTGACCTGAAAACCGCGACCGTGAAGTACAGGAAGGGCATCATCTCCAAGCTGGCGTATCAGCAGGCGCAGGATGCCGTAACGACCGCAAAGCTGAATGTGGAAAGCGCGTATCTGTCGCTGTATACCGCATATAACCAGTACGAATGGGCCAAGGAAGGCGTACTTATCACCACCGCAGCCGCATAACAGAAGGGAGAAAACAATATGAAACGAACTATTGCAGCCGGTCTTTCTGCTGCTCTGCTGTGCGGCATGGTCGTACCGGCGTTTGCCGCCGATACCAAGACCGCGACGAACACCACCGGCACCACCCAGACCCAGCCGACGGCGCCGGTCAAGCTGACGTTTGACAAGCTGGAGGAGACCGTCCGCCAGAACAACGTCACCATCAAGGCGAACAACAACACCGTGCTCAGCGCGGAAAAGACCGATGTAAGCGATCGGTACATTGAAAGCTATTTCCAGCTTTCTGAGCAGATTTCGTCCTACCAGAAGCAGATCAAGGAACTGCAGAAAACGCTGAAGGAACTGGGAACCGACAAGGAGAACGCCGGTCTGCGCAAGACGCTTGAGAGCCAGATTTCCATTCTGCAGCGCAACCTGGCAGCCGCCGAAGCATCGTACAAGAACCTCGACGACGACGAGGACGACGCCGAGGAGGATCAGGAGAAAACGGTTGATAACACCCGCCGTCAGATGCAGAATGCAGCCGATGAAATCTGCCTGAGTGCGGAAAACACGTACATTTCTCTGCGCGGCATGAAGTATACGCTCAACCAGACAAACCGCAGTATTCAGCAGCTCGACCGCAACATTGCGACTGTGCAGAAGCAGGTAAAGCTGGGTATGACCGGTGTAAATACGCTCAAGAGCCTGCAGGCACAGCGCGAGAGCGCCGTTGCCAGCAAGGCCTCGCTGACCACGCAGGTAGAGGCGCTGACCAACACGCTCGCTATCCAGTGCGGCTATACCACCGGTACGCAGATCGAAACGAGCGATCTTCCGGTCGTAACCGCCGAGCAGGTCACCTCCATTGATTATAACAAGGATCTTGCCGAGGCGCTCAAGAACAGCTACGCAATCTACTCCAAGGAGTACGCAATGCAGACCGCATCCGATGATTACGAGAACAATAAGACCAACACGCTGTATGCTTATCAGGCAGCCAAGATCGACCGCGACGCACAGAAGGAGAGCACGACCGCTTCCTTCCGCAAGCTGTATACCGACCTGCAGGAGAAGCAGACCGCACTTGCTGCGGCGGATGCCGATCTCGCACAGGCGAAAAAGACGTTTACGGTAAGCCAGGTGCAGTACACGCGCGGCATGATCTCCAAGATGGCGTACACAGATGCGCTTGACACCTTCACCACCGCACAGGAGACCGAGGTTGCAGCGCGTATCGATCTGCTGACCGCCTACAACACCTATCAGTGGGCAAAACGCGGTGTAATTACGGCAACAACTTGATAAGCTGACCGTTTTTGCGAATATAGCAGATATGTATAATGAATTGGAGGACCCCGATGAACAATAGCAAACGAATCCTTGCGGCGCTGCTGGCCGGTGCGATGGTACTGTGCGCAGGCTGCGGCAAGGAAGAGGAAACCGAGGAGGAAAGCTCAAACAGCACTGCGGTTGAGGTAACCGATGTTACCTCGGGTGCGATGAGCTCGGAGTACACGCTGAATGGCAAGATTGCCGCCGTCAATGAGGTGCAGGTGTTCCCGCTGCTGGCGGGTCAGGTGCAGACGCTGAATGTCAGCGAAGGCGACACCGTATCCAAGGGTCAGACCCTGTTTACGGTGGATACCTCGACGGTTACCTCGACGATGAGCTCGCTGCAGCAATCCTACAGCGCCACAAAGACCGCGACCGACCGTGCGATTGAATCGGCAAAGGTCGGTGTGGAGCAGGCGGAACTGGCGGTCAGCAACACGGAAGCACTGCTCGAAGCCGGTGCGGCTGCCGAGCAGGATCTGACCAAGGCTAAGCAGGCACTGACGCAGGCGCAGGCAGGTGTCGCGCAGGCTGAGGCCCAGCAGTCCGCGTCTCTAGCGCAGATTCAGGCGTCCATGGACCAGATCAACAAGCAGGCAAGCCTTGGCACAGTAACCGCTCCGTGCTCGGGTACGGTTACGGCTGTAAACGTAGACCGCGGCGGCATGGCATCCTCGGCGCAGCCGAGCGTGGTTATTGCCGAGAACGGTGCGGTTGAGGTGCAGGTTTCTGTCGCCGAGGACGTATTCACCGGCATCAAGGTCGGCGATACCGCAAGCGTCACAGTTTCCGCTGTCTCCAAGGAGTCGATGAACGGTACGGTCAGCACGCTGCCGGCGGCTGCCAATGCACAGACCAATCTGTATGACGTTTCGGTTTCTCTGCCGTCCGGCACCAAGCCGCCGATCGGCGCATTTGCTACCGTCACCTTCTATACCGACCGCCGCGCAAGCACGATTTCCGTGCCGACCGAGTCCATCCTGACCGGCAACAACAACGAGCAGTATGTGTTCACCGTAAATGCGGACGGCACTGCCGCAACCCGCGTTACCGTTACCACCGGACTGGTTACCAAGGATTCGACCGAGATCGTTTCCGGCCTCAAGGCGGGCGACCGGGTTGTTACCAAGGGTCAGTCCTATCTGTCGGACGGTGCAGCCGTGCATGTCGTCACCTCGGACGCCGCAGACGGCGGGGAGGGCTAAGCGCGCATGAAATTCGCACAAACCTTTATCAAACACCATGTAATGACCATCCTGCTGTACATACTGGTCGTTGTGTTTGGTTTTTACAGCTTCCAGAACCTGCCGCTGGCGCTCATGCCATCCATGGAGGTTCCGGCAGCGGTTGTTTACGCTACTTATCCGGGTGCCGGTCCGGAGGATATCGAGCAGCAGGTAACCAAAAAACTCGAGGGTGCGGTAGCGGGTCTGTCCGGTCTGGATACGCTCCAGTCCACCTCGTCCGAGAATATGGCTATGCTGGTCATCCGGTTTACGAATGATACCGATATGGATCAGGCAATGACCGACCTGCGCGACAAGGTTGCACAGGTAAAGAGCCAGCTGCCGGATGACGCATCCGACCCGACCGTTATGTCGATTGATATTGACTCCATGCCGGTCGTTTCGGTGGCGCTGCGCGGCAACGATCTGGCTTCTCTGCAGTCCATCGCCGAGGACGAGATTCAGCCGGCGCTCGAGCGTCTGGACGGCGTAGCGTCTGTTGATATTTCGGGCGGCTACGAGCAGGAGATCGCAGTCCACACGGACGCCTCCCGCCTGAAGGGCTACAACCTGACCATTTCGTCCATCGGTCAGCAGCTCGGCGCGGACAACATCGCCATTCCGGGCGGCGATCTGGATAACGGTTCGCAGACGCTGGCTGTCCGCACGGACGGCGAGTATTCGTCCATTGATGATGTTAAGAACGCTCTGATCTCGCTTCCGGCAGGCGGCACGGTCCGTCTGAGCCAGATTGCGGATGTTTCCATGCAGCCGAAGGATCAGGACGCCATCTCCAAGGTTGACGGTGAGGAATGTATCATCCTGTCGGTCAACAAGCAGTCCGGCTCGAACACCGTGCAGATCGCCGAGCTGGCAAAGGCTGAGTTTGACTCCCTGCTTAAGAGTAACGATTCCCTGCAGTGGAATATCGTTATGGATCAGTCCGACTATATCAACATGACGGTTGATAACGCTATTCAGAACATCTGGATGGGCGTGCTGTTCGCCGCGATCGTGCTGTTCCTTTTCCTGCGCGACTTCGGCGCGACCATGGCTGTTACCATCGCGATGCCGTGCTGTATCCTGTTTACGTTCCTGATTATGAACGTGCTGGGCATTACGCTGAACATGATGTCGCTCGGCGGTATCACGCTCGGTGTAGGTATGATCGTGGATAACTCCATCGTTGTTCTGGAGAACATCTTTACCTATCGAGCGGACGGCTACGACCGTATGGAGGCCTGCACCAAGGGCACCGGCGAGGTCATCGGTGCAGTTATCGCCTCCACGCTGACCACGGTCGCCGTATTCCTGCCGATCGCACTTTCCGGCGGCATGGCCGGCATGATGTTCAAGGAATTCTGTATCACCATCGTAGCGCTGCTGCTCAGCTCGCTGATCATTTCCGTCACGCTCGTGCCGCTGCTGTGCTACTTCCTGCTCGGCAGCACCAAGCAGAAGAGTGTCAAGCCGCAGGGCTCGGGCGCAACGCCGATCACCGAAAAGCCGCTCTCGCGTGTATACCGCAGTTCGCTGAATTTCCTGATCACCCACCGCTGGGCAGGCGTCGCGCTGACCGTTGTCATCTGTATTGTCAGCGTGCTCAGCGTCAGCCAGGCGGGCATGGAGCTCATCCCGGAGATGGATGAGGGTCAGGTGAGTGTTACGGTTTCCATGCCGAACGGTTCGACTATGGAGGACACTGCTGCCATCGAGGACCGCATTGCGGCCATCGCAGTTGATACCATCCCGGAGCTGGAGCAGATCTACTACTCGACCGGTTCTTCGACCTCGATTATGTCCTCGTCCTCGGGCGCAAGCGTTACAATTTCGCTGGTAGATCTCGATCAGCGTGACCGCTCGTCAGCGGATATCGCCAAGCAGCTGCGCCATGACCTGCAGGATATTGCAGGCTGTGAACTGACGGTTTCGACCAGCAGCACCATGTCGATGTCCACGGATTCGGACATCAGCGTTGAGCTGACCGGCGATGACTACGACCAGCTGGCTGAGACGGCAGACGATCTGGCAAACCAGATCAGCGCCCTGCCGGATGCCATCAATGTTGAGTCCTCGGCAGGCGAGCAGACCCCGCGTGTTGCCGTTAAGATCAACCGCGAGAATGCGTCTCGCTTCGGTCTGAATGCGGCCACCATTGGCGGTCTGGTTCGTGGTGAGCTGACCGGCTCGACCGCAACCACGCTCCGCATGAACGGTGAGGAATACGACGTTACCGTTGCCGGCGACGAGGATGTAGCAACCAGTCTGGACGCACTGCGCTCCATGCAGATTCCGACCATGACCGGCGGCACCGTACCGCTGTCCATGGTGGCGGATGTCTACACCGAGCTCAGTCCGCAGTCCATCGTGCGCAAGAACCAGAAGGAGACCGTAACCATCACCGGTGAAAGCGAATCCGGTGACAGCAATGCCATTAAGGCAGCCGTTGACGACATTGTTGCCAAGTACGAGCTGCCGGACGGCGTAGAGGTCGGCGAAGGCGATACCGCTGCTTCACAGATCGCGGAGACCACCGGCACGCTGATGCTGGCCCTTGCGGTGGCAATCCTGCTGGTATATTTCATTCTGGCAACGCAGTTCAACTCGTTCTCGCTGCCGATTGCAATCATGCTGATCCTGCCGATCGGTCTGCTTGGCTCGATGATCCTGCTGTGGCCGACCGGAAATCATGTTTCCATGGTCGCACTGCTCGGTGTTATCATTCTGGCCGGTACAGTCGTCAACTCGTCCATCGTGCTGATCGACTATACCCTGCAGCGCCGTCAGCGCGGTGAGGATAAGAATACGGCTATCCTGAACGCATGTCCGCGCCGTGTCCGTCCGGTGCTGATGACCGCTATGACCACTATCCTCGGCCTTGTGCCGATGGTATGCTCGAGCGGCGAAGGCTCCGAGATGATGAAGCCGATGGGTGTTGTTATGATGACTGGTATGGTTATCTCCACCATCGCAACGCTGTTTATCACCCCGGTTTACTATTCGCTGACCGACAGCGTCGCTTCCCGCCTTTCCGGCCTGTTTAAGAAAATCAAGCTGCCCAAGTTTAACTTCCATAAGAAAAATCCGCAGCAGTAAGCAAAAAGGGAACCGATTTCGGTTCCCTTTTTGAATTGAGAATGGATAATGGAGGATGGAGAATGAATGGCGGGTAAAATGGGTACCGCAGTTGTCCAATGTCTGTACAATCTACCCCGCACCCATTTAACGATGACTTGGGCGAACACTGTTCGCCCCTACAGGGTATACGAGTGCAAATGAATTTACAAACGACGTATTGATTTAACCGCCGCGATAATTTTCCATTCTTCATTCTCAATTTTCAATTCCGATATTCCCTTGCATATCGCACAAGTGAAGTCTATAATATTTGTATAAATTGCAGATAGGAGCGAACAATATGGCTTCGGATAAAACAAATGTAATGCGTGTGCTCGAGCAGCACAAGATCGCCTATAAGCCGCACGAATACCCGCACGGCAAGGACGCTGTAGACGGTGTTTCGGTTGCGGAACTGCTCGGTCAGAACCCTGATCAGGTCTTCAAGACGCTGGTTGCACGTGGCAAATCGGGCGGCTTTCATGTATTCGTTATTCCGGTCGCAAAGGAGCTTGACCTGAAAAAAGCAGCCAAGGCGGCAGGCGAAAAGTCGGTCGAGATGGTGCATGTCAAGGAACTGTTGGGACTTACCGGCTATGTACGCGGCGGCTGCTCGCCGGTCGGCATGAAAAAGGCGTTCCCGACCGTGTTTGACGAGAGCGTGAACAATGTCCCGACCGTGATGGTCTCTGCGGGCAAGATTGGCTTCCAGATCGAATGTGCACCGGCGGATCTCATCAAGCTGACACGCGCCGCGACCGCGCATATCACGACGGATTAAGTCTGCGGCTTCAGCAGCCCTGCCGCATCCGGAAACAGCGCGAACACGTTCTGCACGCCGCAGCCTGCCAGCTGCGCCAGCTTGGCCGCCAGCGTGGAATTATCGTCGTACAGAACAAAGTGTGCCTGTCCGTCTGCATTCATGTAGGTGAAGTATTTCGCGCACAGCTCGCGCGAAAAGAACGGCTGTGCGCCGGTCTGCGCGAGCAGCGCGGCTCTTGCTGCGGCACTGAGCGAAACGCCGTTCGGCGTGGGTGACGGCAGGGTGAAATCCTGCGAAACCGGCTGCAGAAACGCGGCAATCCGCGCCGCGCCGTAAATGCCCTGCAGGGAGGAAATGTACTCGGTCAGACTGCCGCCCGAAATTGCGGTGGAGACCGTGAGTATCGCGTGCGACAGCGTGCGTCCGCACTCGAGCGGCACATACAGCGGAATATCCGCATTGTACAGTGCTTCGTCGAATGCGGCCAGCAGGCGGCGGTTCAGCGGCGTGTCGTGCTCAAAATCCGCGAATACGCCGGGCGCTTCCGTGCGCCGCGCCTCGAAAACCAGATCGGCAGCAATGCGCTCGGCGCTGCAGAAGTTGATAGCCTGCGGCGGGTCGGTCACGCCGAGCAGGCAGTGCCGCTGCACCGCGGACACCTTGAGCCGCTGCAGCGCTCCGGACGGTGAAATACCAAGGCAAAGCTGCAAAACCGGCATGCCGAGCGAAGCGGCTTTCGTTGTGTCGCGTCCGGTGCATACCAGAATAAGATTTTTCGTGTAGACCATAATCGTCAACTCCTTGATGATAGAAATACGTTGGAACGGCCCGCGGTCCGTTCCTCCTGTCGGCAAAACTGTAGTTTTGCAACAGCTTCTTTTCTGGACTTTTTGAATAAATTCCATTACACTATATGTAGCATTACGCTAAATTAGAATACGGGTATTAACAGGAGTGTATGAATGAGCAAACTGATTCCCGATTATGTATTTGATTCGATTTACGATATTACGCCGGAGGTGCTGACTGCCCACGGCGTACGCGGCGTGCTGGTCGATCTGGACGGCACAATGGCGTCCCACAAGGCTGCTTTGCCGCCCGATACGCTGCACACCTTCGTTGACCGGCTGAAAAACGCCGGTATTGCCGTACTGGTGTTCTCCAACAACCATCCCGAGCGGGTAGGAAAGTTCTGCGAGCCGCTTGGTGTGGGCTATATCAGCCATGCCGGAAAGCCGTTTTCCCGCGGCTTTCGCAAGGCGGCAAACCGGCTTGGCCTGTCCATGCGCGAGATTGCCGTCATCGGCGACCAGATTTTCACCGACGTGTTCGGCGGCAACCGTGCAGGCGCGCTGACCTGCTACGTCGAAACGCTCGACCGCCGGTTTTTCTGGATCAATGTGCGCTATCAGCTTGAGCGCGGCTTTATCGCGCGCGGACGGCGCAGAATGGAGGCGAGAGCACACCATGGCTGAGCCGAAATTTGGTCCTGCGGGCAACTCGGAGTCGTTTGCCGCCGCAGGCTTCAAGAAAAGCGAGGATGCGCCTGCATGGCTCGCACAGATGGGACTGACCGCGTTTGAGTATCAGTGCGGACGCGGCGTGCGCTGCGGCGAGGAGACCGCCCTCAAAATCGGTGCGGCAGCCGAGCAGCACGGCATTCAGATGAGCATTCATGCGCCGTATTTCATCAATCTCTCGTCCGAGGAGAGCGAGCGCATGGAGAAAAACGTCGGCTATGTGCTGGAGACCGCGCGGCTGGCTGTGCCGCTTGGCGCAACACGCATGGTCGTGCACTGCGGCGGTCAGGGCAAGCTGACCCGTGACCGCGCCATGCGCAACTCGCACGAAAACGTAAAAAACATCCTGCGTGCGCTGGATGAGGCTCACCTGACCGGCTGCGCGGTCTGCCTGGAAACCATGGGCAAAAAGAGCGTGCTCGGCACTGCCGAGGAGGTCTGCGAGCTGGTGGCTGCCGATGACCGCCTGCTGCCGTGCATCGACTTCGGTCATCTCAACTGCCGCACGGGCGGGCACATGAACACCCGTGAGGAAGTGAAAGCGCTGTTCGACCTGATGGAAAATACCATCGGTCACGAGCGTACCGCCAAGCTGCACGCCCACTTCTCTCATATCGAGTATAACGATAAGGGCGAGGTGCGCCATTTGACGTTCGCGGATACGGTATACGGTCCGGATTTCACGCCGGTCGCTGAGGAAACCGCCGCACGCGGCTACGCACCGACATTCATCTGCGAATCCGCCGGAACGCAGGCGGAGGACGCACTCGCCATGAAGCAGTGCTTTATGGCTCAGGCAGAAAAGTAAAAAGTAGGACATTTGCCCTGCGGAGACGCTTTGTAGAACTATGCAAAGGGGTATAAACGTATGAAAAAGGTATTATTGATCCACGGTCCTAACCTGAACCTGACCGGTCAGCGCGAACCGGGCATTTATGGTTCGAACACGCTGGCATCCATCAATGCGGAGGTTGTACAGAAGTGCGAACGGCTGGGGATGGAATGCGCGGTATTTCAGTCCAACTCCGAGGGTGCGCTGATCGACCGCATTCACGCGGCTCGTGAGGACTGCGATGCGATCATCATGAACGCCGGTGCGTACACGCACTACAGCTACGCCATCCGCGATGCGATTGCGGCTGTGCGCCTGCCCTGCGTGGAGGTACATATGTCCAACGTGCATGCGCGCGAGGAATTCCGCCACAAGTCGGTCATCGGACCGGTGTGTGCGGGCGTCATTGCAGGCTTCGGCAAGCACAGCTATCTGCTCGCCGTGGATGCGGTGAAATCCATCATCGGCTAATATTTAAGAGGCGATTACCATGAAAAGAAACGAACTGCGTGCCATGCTGCTCGAGCAGCCGTATGATGCGCTGGTGCTGACCAGCGAGATCAGCCGCCGCTACGCCACGGGCTTTCATTCGACGGCAGGCGCGGTGTACCTGTCGGCTAAACAGGCGGTATTCTTCACGGATTTCCGTTATGTTGAGGCGGCACGCGCGGCCATCAAGGATTTTGAGGTGCGCGAGATCAAGGCGGGGCAGAGCTATTCTGCGCTTATCAACGAGCTGCTTGATGAGGACGGCGCGAAAAAGGTCGCTCTCGAGGACAAAACGCTTACCTATGCGGAGTTCATGTCCTGGGGCACGGCGCTGCACGCGACAGCCGTCCGTCTCGAGGACGGTGTGGAGCAGCTGCGCATGTGCAAGGAAGAGGACGAGGTTGAGAAGATCGTCGCGGCACAGCGAATCGCGGAGCAGGCGCTCGAGGAGGTACTGAACGACATCAAGGTCGGCGTGACCGAGAAGGAGATCGCGGCACGGCTGACCTACCTCATGCTGCACTATGGCGCGGAGAACATGTCGTTTGACCCGATCGTCGTTTCGGGCGCGAACAGCTCCAAGCCGCATGGCGTACCGGGTGAAAAGACCATCGAAACGGGCGATTTCGTGACGATGGACTTCGGCTGCATTTACGACGGCTACTGCTCGGATATGACGCGCACGGTCGCGGTCGGTCATGTCACCGACGAGATGCAGACCGTGTACGACACGGTGCTGAACGCACAGCTTGCAGGCATTGCCGCCTGCAAGGCCGGTGTGACCGGTCGGGACGTTGACGCGGCAGGCCGTAAGATTATCGAGGCGGCAGGCTACGGTGATGCCTTCGGCCACGGCTTCGGCCATGGTGTAGGACTGGAGATCCACGAGGCTCCGGTTGCTTCTCCGCGCGGAGAAGCGCCGCTGCCGGCAGGCAGTATCGTCACCGCAGAGCCGGGTATTTATCTGCCGGGCAAGTTTGGCGTGCGTATTGAGGATATGCTGTACGTCATTGAGGACGGCTGCATTGATCTGACCGATGCGTCCAAGCAGCTTATTGTTCTGTAAATTGCGGAAAAGGGAGAAAACGTTGTTTTCTCCCTTTTATATTCCGTGAATGTTGGAAATGGGTTGCCGTATCGCTTGACGGCAGCTTGATGAAAAAGAATCAATTTAACAATTTATCCATAAGCTATACACAAAAAATCCACACAAGTTCGGCACAATGGTTACACCGATAGGAGGAGATGTTCGCATGCGTATTTTGTTAATCAATGCAGAGCAGGACGAGCGCCTGTTCGCCACTTTCAAGCATGAACATATTCTGTATGATCAGCAGCCGGAGAGCGATACGCTTGATATTTCGGAGAATATATATGATGTAATCGTGTACAATGCCACTAAGCTGGATGAGAAGACCGCCGATGCGGTGCGCTCTCTGCGCGAAAGCGGTGATATGACACCGTTGCTCGTCATGGCAGGGCACACGACCGCGCGGGCGCGTATCCGTATTCTGAATGCGGGTGCGGACAATGTGCTCATGCGTCCGTGCCAGAGCGATGAGATTCTGGCGCATGTCAATGCACTGGCACGTCGGCCGAGAATGATGCAGAGTGAAATCCTGACCGCCGGCGACCTGACGCTCGACCGCGGCCGCTGTGTGCTGTCGAGCAATGACGGCGAAGTCCGTCTGTCCGGCAAGGAGCTGCAGCTTGTAGAGATGTTCCTGCGGGAACCGGGACAGGTGCTGCCGCGTGAAATGCTGCACCAGAAGGTCTGGGGAGCAGGCAGGGACGCGACCTACAATAACATCGAGGTTTATCTGACACTTGTGCGCCGCAAGCTGCGTGCGGTCGGCTCGAAGGCCGAGCTGATCTCCGAGCGAGGCATCGGCTATTATCTGCAGGAAGCAGAATAAGGGAAAGGACGTACTTTCATGGTACGTCCTTTTATTTTTCCTGCACTGACTATCTGGGGCACACGAGGCACGTTGGTGCTGCGCCTTTCCGGGCGGCAGCCTTTTTTCGCTGCACCGACCCAGCGGGGTGTACGAACCGCGTAAGCGTGTTCGCCCCTAACGGGAGGGGGTGTTCGCTGAGATTCAGCGAGGGGAGTTGCGCTCTGCGGAGCGCGGGGATTCACGGCGCCCGCCGCGGGGGCAAAAAGGAAGGACAACCTGCGGTTTTCCTTCCTCTTTGAACTCCTGCCTTTCCCTTGCTTCCTAATCTGGCGCAGACCGGAGACCGGCAATAGCTCCGAAAAGGGGAACGGCAGTCGGGTTACCGTTACGTTTGTTTCGTGAAATATTCGCAGTTCACAGACAGCGTACTGCTACACAGAACGGAAAGTCTAAGCAGGCGCGACATAACAGTGTCGCGCAATTCGTTAGTCGGAGATTATAGACAGCACCTACGGATTGGGCGTTTGGTATAATTTATCTTCGTAGGCCCTGTCTATTATAACGCGCTAAAGAATTGTGCGGCACTGTCATCCCCCAGGGGACCCTCTCTTGCCCTACGGGCAATTCACCTTGTGCCGCACCTGCGCAGAGTAGCCCGTATGTGTAGTAGTACGCTGTCTGACACTGCGAATATGTTGAGAAAGATACGGTAGTAAAAAACTCTGCCGTTCCCTTATTTCGAAGCGGTCGCCGCTCTCCGATTTTCGCCGGGCTAAGTAATAAAGGGAAACGGGAGTCAAGAGGGTAGAAACCGTAGGTGTCTACCCTCTTGCCCTCAGCCGCGGGTGCGGCTAAATGCGACTTTTGTTTCGCTCAATCGGCCCAAACCACAACCCCATCAGGCGGTGCAGCCATGCCCAAAGCCTGTTTTTCGTCAAATTATTCTGTTTCACAGCCTGTTCCTCCTGCGGGAAAGTTTTCTTTTTACGGTATTATTGTACCGCAATTTTTTCGCCGATTCCTGCACAAAATGATGAAAGATTTCTTGAGGCAACACCGCACAATTAAAGCTGCGGCGCTTTGCGGAAATTTTATGTCCTGACTTTGTTGCGATTTCACGGTAATACATCAAGTATTACCGCAAAACCGCGCCTTGTCAGCACGCAAAATTTGCTCGCAAATCGCTCTTGTTCAATTATGCGGTATTGCCTTAAATATTTGTGAAGGAGCAGAGGACGCACAGTCTGTGTCGATTTACTCCGGCTCATCCTCATCGAGCAGCGTGAGTACATCAATCGGCGCGTCATTCTGCATCACCTGCACATGCACATGGGTGCCGAGTGCGGATTCTGCGGGAATGCTGTCCGCGCACACGCCGAGCGCCTCACCGGCGGAGACAACCTGCCCTTCCTGCACGCGTACATCATCCATGCCGCAGTACGACGAGGTCAGGCCGTTAGTATGCGTCAGCGTCACGCAGGTGCCGTACAGACCGTCCTCGGCAATCTGCTGTACAGTGCCGTCGGTCAGTGCGAGCACGGTTTCGCCGGCTTCGGCAGAGAAGTCTGTGCCGGCATGAACACGCCAGTCACCCATGGTCGGCTGGAACAGCAGCGTGTCACCCGAAAACGGCGTCAGCACGGCTCCGGACACCGGCCGCACATACACGGGTGCGCTGACCGTCACCGCCGGTTCCGGCTCTGCCGCCGCGACCGGCTGTTCCTCGATCACTGACTCGGGTTCCTGCTCCTGCTGCGGAACGGTGGCCGGTTCGGTCGGTGCTTCGGCGGTCGAGTCGGCCGGTGCGATGATAGGCATGCCGGTGTCCGGCTCGACCGCGTTCTGCCGGTGTGCATTGCCCCAGATCACCCATGCGGATGCGGCGATGATGAGCGCACACAGCGAAAGAATGGTGTAGAATCCGCGGGTAGAGAGCGCCGCGGTGTGTTTGGATTGATATTGCTTCATGTCCCTTTACCTCCGTTGCTGACAGTATGGTCGGCTGCCGCGGAAAATATACGCGTCAATGAAAATTTGCCGCACAGCGGACACTTCATCGGCAGATGCCGGATAGCCCACAAAAGGGGGGACGTCTGCGGATTGTACCCAATCGCCGAATGTGGTATACTAAATAAAAAAAGAGAAACGCAAGGAGGGTAAAGACTATGGAACTGGCTGACTTTTTCGCGATTGACCGGCTGTCGCAGCACGACGAGGAAATGCTGATCGAATCCGCGATGCAAATGCAGCAGATGATGATGCTGTACGAATCCGGCATCCGCGAGATCAAGACCAAGCTGGATATTCTGAGCGATGAGTCGCGTATTTCGGGCAAGCCAAGCCCGATCGATGCCATCAAGAGCCGCATCAAAAGTCCGCGCAGCATTATCGGCAAGCTCAAGCGGCGCGGATTTCCGATCTCGCTGCAGTCCATGATAGACAATCTGAACGATATTGGCGGTATCCGCGTGATCTGTCCGTTTATCGAGGATATTTACACGGTAGCGGACATGCTCATGCGGCAGGACGACTTGACGCTGATCGAGAAGAAGGATTACATTGCCAATCCCAAGCCGAACGGCTACCGCAGCCTGCATCTGATCCTCGAGGTGCCGATTTTCCTCGCGGAACGCACGCAGCCGGTACGCATCGAGCTGCAGATTCGCACGATGGCGATGGATTTCTGGGCCAGTCTGGAGCACCAGCTGCGCTATAAATCCGATGTGGAGATTCCGGAGCACGTATCCGATGATTTGAAGAAGTGTGCGGATGTTATTGCGGAGACCGATCAGGAGATGCAGCGCATCGCAAAAGAACTGAAAGTGCTGTAAAAGGAGAAATTATGCAATACATACCCATTATAACCCTGGTTCTGGTTGTTATTCTGCTGGGACTGGTCATCGTTCTGCTGACCCGCAAGCCGGAAAAGCCGGAGCTTCCGCAGCAGATCGACCCAACCGCATCCATTACTGCGCTCGGTACGCTCGTGACACAAAACCTGCGCGAAGGCCGGGAAGCGCAGAGCAATCAGCTTTCCGCGATGGACAAGAGCCTTGGAGACAAAATGAGCGGTTTGACCGATCAGCTCGGCCGGTTTGAGACACGTCTGCAGGGTTTTACGGCGGAAACAACGCAGAATCTGACTAATATCCGCGAAACCGTGGATAAAAACCTGCACACCTTCACGGGTGAGACAAAACAGAATCTGGAAACTATCCGCAGCACGATGGACAAGAATCTGCACACGTTCACCGGCGAAACCAAACAGGATTTGGAAACTATCCGCGAAACGGTAGATAAAAATCTGCACACCTTCACGGGTGAGACCAAGCAGGATTTGGAAAACATTCGCGTTACAGTGGATAAAAATCTGCGTGCCATGCAGGAGGACAACAACAAAAAGCTGGACGATATGCGCCAGATTGTAGACGAAAAGCTGCAGAAAACACTGTCTGAGCGCATGAATGAGTCGTTTAAGCTGGTCAACGAGCGTTTGGAGCAGGTTTACAAGGGTCTCGGTGAGATGCAGACGCTGGCACAGGGTGTCGGTGATTTGAAGAAGGTGCTCACCAATGTCAAGACCCGCGGCATCGTGGGCGAGATTCAGCTGGGTGCGATCCTCGAGGATATTCTCGCGCCCGAGCAGTACGAGACCAACGTGGCGACCGTGCCGAACAGCCGCAATGTAGTCGAGTACGCGGTCAAGCTGCCCGTTGAGGACGGCAGCTTTGTCTGGCTGCCGATTGACTCCAAGTTCCCGGGAGACACCTACGGGGCGCTCCGTGACGCGTACGAGGAAGGCTCGCGCGAGCAGATTGACGCATGCGTCAAGCAGCTGATCGCCACCCTCAAATCCGAGGCGAAGGACATTCACGATAAGTACCTTGCGCCGCCGCATACGACCGAGTTCGGCATCATGTTCCTGCCGTTCGAGGGACTGTATGCCGAAGCCGTCAGCCGCGGCATGGTGGAGATTCTGCAGCGCGACTACCATGTCAATCTGGCAGGTCCGAGCACGATGGCGGCGCTGCTGAACAGTCTGCAGATGTCGTTCCGCACGATTGCGATTCAGAAGCGCTCGGGTGAGGTCTGGAGCGTGCTCGGCGCAGTCAAGACCGAGTTTGATAAGTTTGAAGCCTGCCTGACGCAGACGCAGAACCGACTCGATCAGGCGAGCCGTGAACTGGATAAGCTGGTCGGTACGCGCACGCGCGCTATCCGCCGCAAGCTGAAGGGCGTTACCGAGCTCAGCGAGAGCGAAACGCAGAAGGTTCTGGATATCGGCACCGATTCGGAAGAAGAGTGAAGAGTGGGAAGAGATGCTCAACCGCTTTCAGGGCAAAAGAAAACACCGCAGGGCAAGGCTCTGCGGTGTTTTTCGACGATAAATTTATAATTTTGTGATTTCAACCAATTAGCGCGATAGCGCGTGTCAAATAGCATTTGCATTGCAAATGCCAAAAAAGCGGGAGCATGTATCACGCTTTTTTGACTTCTGGAGGGAGAAAGTTTCTATATAGGAACTTTCGGACGACTTTGGAACGGCCTACGGTCCGTTCCTGCTTGTTGGCGGAACTGTAGTTCCGCGACAGCCTCGCCGCAGAGCAAGGCTCTGCGGTGTTTTCTTGTTTGCAATTAGCCGAGCTTCGGGAACAAATCCTGCTCAATAACAGCGTCGAGCGTCATGCCTGCGTAGGCAATCTGCGCCAGACCGTCGATGAAGCGGGAGACTGCCGCGATCAGCACGGAAATGTTATCCGCCACAAACGGAATGATTTTCTCGAGCTCGAGAGAGCCGTCTACCAGCGTGTTGTGCTTGAGGTAAATCTGACCGGCCTCCTCAAAGAAGCCGAACGAGCCGAGCGCACAGAAGTTGTTGCAGTAGTCGCACGCATGGCGGAGCTGCACCTTGTTGTTTTCCGGTGCACCCTGAAACAGAGTGACGAAGAACTGCAGCAGACCCATGTCCTCTGCGGGCAGCTGCATCGGGATGAAGCAGGCTTCAATCACAACGTCCTTGGCAACCTTGCCCTGACGCATCGCCTCGCAGCGCAGAATGGTCGGTGCGCCGTCCTTCTGCATGATCTCCGCACGGAAGCCGTTCTGGTTGAGAACATCGTTCATGCAGCCTAAAATCTGATTTTGCTGTTCGATTTTCATTCTTTTTTCCTTTCTTCCATTAACGCAGAATGTAGGGCGGGGTGACCCCGCACCGCCGTTTTCGTCAACTGCTGACGCGAACGACGGCGGGCTGGGGTCAGCCCGCCCTACAATAAACGTAAAATATTACTTTACGCCGATATCGGTGCGGTAATGCGCCTTATCAAAGTGAATTTTCTTCACATCGGCATAAGCCTTCTGGATGGCTTCGTCAAGGGTCGGTGCGGTAGCTGTTACGCCGAGCACGCGGCCGCCGTTCGTTACCAGCTTGCCGTCCTTGACGGCGGTGCCGGCGTGGAATACGAACGAGTCGGTCACATCGTCCAGACCGGTGATCTCCTTGCCCTTTTCGTAGGCCTTCGGATAACCGCCGGACGCCATGCAGACGCAGCAGGCGGCATTGTCTGCCCACTTGATGTCGATATCCTCGAGCTTTTCGTCGATAACGGCATTGAAGATGTCGAACAGGTCGGTGTCCAGTCGGGACAGGACAGCCTGCGTCTCCGGGTCGCCGAAACGAGCGTTGTACTCGATAACGCGCGGGCCCTTCGGGGTCAGCATCAGGCCGAAATACAGCACGCCCTTGAACGGCCGGCCTTCCTTCTCCATGGCCGCGACGGTCGGCTTGAAGATGGTCTCCATGCACTCGGCGGCAATGTCGTCGGTATAGAAGCGGGACGGCGAGAATGCGCCCATACCGCCGGTGTTCGGGCCTTCGTCATGGTCGTAGGCACGCTTGTGATCCTGTGCGGACGGCATGGTCTTGAGATGCTTGCCGTCAACGAAGGCGAGCACGGAAACCTCCGGACCGGTCAGGAACTCCTCGATAACGACACGCGCACCGGCACCGCCGAATGCACCGCCGTCGATCGCGTCCTTGACTGCCTCGATGGCTTCTTCCTCGGTCATAGCAACGGTAACGCCCTTGCCGAGCGCAAGACCGTCCGCCTTGACAACAATCGGTGCACCGTTCTTCTTGATGTACTCGATCGCGTCTGCGGAGTTCTCAAAAACGGCGTAGCCCGCGGTCGGGATGTTGTATTTCTGCATTAAATCCTTCGCAAAGGACTTGCTGCCCTCGATGATGGCAGCGTTCTTGCGCGGACCGAAGGCACGGATGCCTGCGGCCTCGAGTGCGTCTACCATGCCGAGTGCAAGCGGGTCGTCCGGTGCTACCATAACGAGATCCGGCTTGTGCTCCTTGGCGAAAGCAACCATGCCGTCGATGTCGGTTGCCTTGATCGGTACGCACTCTGCCTCAGCGGCAATGCCGCCGTTGCCCGGCGCACACCAGATGTGGTCCACCTTGGGGCTCTTCTTCAATGTATGGACGATGGCGTGCTCACGGCCGCCGCCGCCGATAACCAAAACTTTCATTTATTGTTCCTCCGTTTGTAGGTATATGCGCTGTGCGCGGAACATTTCTACAATAAGTGCAACATAGCCGATCGGCAGGAGCGTGTTTGCCGCCTTTGCCGCCAGCGGCGCCAGATAGTCATTCAGCCAGCCGGGCGCGATGAGCAGCGTAAGGATGCAGCCTGTGCTCCAGACCACCAGCAAAACCCATTCGGGCAGGGTGCTGCGGTCGATCTTGTGCATCTGGTCTTTGACACCCATCAGCAGCATGCAGCCGGTGAGCAGCAGCGGCACGAGCGCCGCATACTGCAGCACAATCCGCAGCAGGCAGGGCGGGATGACTGCCGGACCGAGGATGAGCTTGAACGCCATCGTCACGTCCGCGGCAATGCTCGCGCGCATATACCAGCGGGACGCATTCTGCACGGACAGCGCACCGGCAGACACCAGAGCGAACGCCAGCATCTGCAGTGCCCAGTTGTTCTGCGCGGCCAGACCGAGCAGCAGTCCGCCGGATACGGCTAAGTAGGCATAATAGCCTTTCAGCAGTTTCATTAGTGATGGAACAGACGCATGCCGGTGAATGCCATCGTAATGCCATACTTGTTCGCGGTCTCGATAACATTGTCATCGCGGATGGAGCCGCCCGGCTGTACGATGTACTCCACGCCGGACTTGCGTGCGCGTTCTACATTGTCGCCGAACGGGAAGAATGCGTCCGAACCAACGGTTACGCCGGTATTCTTTGCAATCCACGCCTTCTTTTCCTCAGCGGTGAGCACCTCCGGCTTTACCTTGAAGGTCTTCTGCCATACGCCCTCAGCCAGTACGTCCTCATACTCGTCCGAGGTGTAAACGTCGATGGCATTGTCGCGGTCCGGACGGCGGATGCCGTCAACGAACTGGAGGCCGAGGACCTTCGGATGCTGACGAACGAACCAGTTGTCGGCCTTGTTGCCCGCGAGGCGCGTGCAGTGGATGCGGCTCTGCTGACCCGCGCCGACACCGATGGTCATGCCGTCCTTGACGTAGCAGACCGAGTTGGACTGCGTGTACTTGAGCGTGATGAGTGCAAGGATCATGTCGTGCTTTGCGCTCTCCGGCAGATTCTTGTTCTCGGTAACGATGTTGGTGAGCAGGCTCTCGTTGATCTCGTAGTTGTTGTAACCCTGCTCGAAGCGGATGCCGAAAATGTCGCGCTGCTCGATCGGCTTCGGCTCATAGTTCGGGTCGATCTTGACAACGTTGTAGCCGCCCTTGCGCTTGGTCTTGAGGATCTCAAGGGCCTCAGCGGTGAAGTCCGGCGCGATGATGCCGTCGGAAACCTCGTGTGCGAGGTAGGAAGCGGTGTCTGCGTCGCAGGTGTCGGACAGAGCCGCCCAGTCGCCGTAGGAGCACAGACGGTCCGCGCCGCGGGCACGAATGTATTGTCGATGTGCAGATCACAGCCGTAGGATGAAAATACAAATTCTTCACTTGGA
>OGYU01000931.1_pt1 | contig 21995 bp, 16 predicted proteins | sample 1576581 | NCBI WGS metagenome assembly OGYU01 (sample SAMEA3541547, study PRJEB24748) | human gut metagenome | biome: human gut; feature: human-associated habitat; material: faeces | place: China | collected 2012 | reverse complement strand
GTGGCAAAAGCTGCGCGTGAAGCTGGGTTTGTAAATTTTTTGCAAAAACATGTCTGACGATCGCCGCATAGCCGGATTCGTCTACCTGAAAGACTTCGCCGCATTTGGGACATTTGATTTCCTGCATGCACCTGCTCCTTTATCATGATTGGATATTCTATTAGTTTACTCTGTCGAGCACTTTTTTTCAAGGCGAATCCCGATAGAAACCTAGGATCGATCCAAATCCGGTAGGAATCACTGCGGTCTCTTTGCAAAAAGAAAGAAAAAATAGTATACTGTCAAAAGGAAAATCAGGATGAGAAAACCATTCCGGCGTGCAGACGCCGGTAATTATGAAACGAGGAAACAGCATGACGTTACAACAGGTATTGAGCCAGGTGCGGCGAGCCGCAGACGATTATGAAATGATTCAGGACGGAGACAAAATCGCAGTCGGGATTTCCGGTGGAAAGGATTCCCTGACGCTTCTTTATGCGCTGAGCACGCTCAGACGCTTTTATCCGCATCCCTTTGAACTGCATGCGGTAACTGTCGACCTTGGCTTTGAAAACTTAAATTTGGGCAAAATAGAGGCACTCTGTAAAGAGCTGGATGTCCCGTATACAATTGTGCCGACGCAGATCGCTTCGATCGTATTTGACCAACGGAAAGAAAAAAATCCCTGCGCACTGTGCGCCAAAATGCGGAAAGGCGCATTAAATGAAGCGATCCGTGGGGCAGGCTGCAACAAAATTGCTTATGCACACCACAAGGACGATGTCGTGGAGACGCTGATGCTGTCTTTGATTTATGAAGGGCGCTTCCATACGTTTTCCCCTGTCACTTTTCTGGATCGGATGAATCTGACGGTGATCCGTCCGCTCGTTTATATGAAGGAAGCGGATGTGATCGGATTTGTCCATAAGCATGATGTTCCGGTTGTCAAAAGTCCCTGCCCTGCAGACGGACATACTCGCAGAGAATATGTCAAGCAGCTGCTGCGTCAGCTGAACCTGGAAAATCCTGGTGTGAAGGATCGGATGTTCACTGCGGTTCAGAGTGGTCTTGCGGAATGGAGGGTACATGAAAAACAGTAACAATTACCATGATGAAACTGCAAAGGAAAATATCCTCCAGCTGCGAAAGCTGCAGGAAGAGCTGCCGCGCTTCTGTCGCCAGTATTTCCGTGGAATCGAACAGACGACCGCGCCCCGCACGCGGCTTGCCTATGCGTATGATCTCGGTGTCTTTTTTGAGTTTCTGCACAAAAATAACAGCGTGCTTTCGAAGATGGATATCATAGAGTTTCCGCTGTCAGTTCTGGATCAGATCACAAAGGCGGATATCGAGGAATATCTGGAATATCTTTCGTATTATGTCAAAGACGACGGCACGGAATATACCAACGATGAACGCGGGAAGCGCCGTAAGCTCGCTTCCCTGCGCTCGTTTTATAATTATTTTTTCCGGGACGAACAGATTAAAAGCAATCCTGCGTCCTTAGTGCCAATGCCGAAGCTCCATGACAAGGAAATCGTGCGTCTGGACCCCAACGAGGTCGCAATTCTGCTTGACCAGGTGGAGGACGGCACCAAAATGACCAAAAGTCAGATGAAGTTCCACGATAAGACGAAGGTGCGCGATCTTGCGCTTCTGACACTTTTGCTGGGAACCGGTATTCGTGTGTCGGAGTGTGTCGGTCTGGATATCAGCGACGTAGATTTTGATAATCTCGCAATCAAGGTGCGACGCAAGGGTGGATACGAGGACGTCGTCTATTTTGGGGAAGAGGTGGAGGAAGCGCTTCTCTCCTACCTGGATCAACGCAAACATATGATTCCGATGAGTGGCCACGAGGATGCATTATTTTTATCCCTGCAGAACCGGCGCATGGCGGTGCGCAGCGTGGAAAATCTGGTCAAAAAATACGCTTCTCTCGTCACAACGACAAAAAAGATCACGCCTCATAAGCTCCGTTCCACCTACGGCACGACGTTGTATCAGGAAACCGGGGATATTTACCTCGTTGCAGACGTTCTGGGACATAAGGATGTCAATACCACACGGAAGCATTACGCTGCGATGAAGGACGATCATAAACGGAAAGCTGCCAAAACAGTAAAATTACGGGAGTTATGATTTTTCGTTGACTTGTAACGCGTGCAATCTATTGTGCGGAATCGAAAACGGTCACTCTTCCAGTGTTGGACTGAGTGACCGTTTTTCCGTTCTCTTGTTACTTTTTCTGCCTGTGCTTGCGAAGGTTTTTATCGCTTCTCCATCGGCTTGGGCGATAAATCGGAGGTGGTTCGATACCCTCTGCAGGATTGTCTGCAGCGTCGGGGCAATTTAAATTGCCAGATAAATTGGCGTTTGCAGAATGTGCGGTATCCAGGTGTTCCGATCGGTTATCGATCGGTTCAGCGCCCGGCTTGCGGAAGGTCAGAATCGCCTTGAACAGATCGCCATCGAGAAGAATCTGCATTGTGCCGTGCTGCAGCTCAGTAAAGCTTCTTGCGATGGCGAGACCAAGTCCGCTTCCCTCTGTGTTGCGGGAGCCGTCTCCGCGGACGAAACGTTCGGTCAGCTCTTCTCCGGAGACGGTCAGCTCCATCTGGGAAATGTTTCGGATCGCAATCTGCGTTTCGGATGCGCTGTCGGTCACAGTAACATAGACGCGCGTGGATGGCATGGCATATTTGCTGATGTTGGTATAAAGGTTATCAAAAATACGAAACGTCTTTTGCGGATCAAGCCGTAAAATTACTTTTTCTTCCGGCAGCTGAAATTTGAATGTCAGATTCTTTTCCTGCATGCGGGTTTCATATTCCAGATAGCACTGTCGAAGCAGGTTGCAGATATCGACATTGTCATAATGCAGGGTAACGTTATTGGTAGTTGCCTTGCTGATTTCGAACAGGTCTTCGATCAGTACCTTCAAGCGGAGCGCCTTTTTGTCCAGCGTATCGAGATATTCCTGCTGCTGCATGGGGGTAAGTCCCGGCTCCTTTAACAGGTTGATATAGGTAATGATTGCAGTCAGCGGCGTCTTTAGATCATGAGATACGTTGGTGATCAGCTCGGACTTCATCCGTTGGCTCTTGACCTCTTCTTCTACCGCTTTCTTGAAATCAGTCTGAATCTGTAAAAGTTCTTTTTTATAGCTTTCGAAAACGCCGAAGTCTTCTGAAAAAGCGGTATCGAAATCCCCTCTTGCGATCGAGCTGGTCGCGCGCAGGAGGTTCTGATATTTGGTTTGTATGTCATAGACGTATTTTTTGAGCAGGAAATAGATAATCAAGGAGTAAATCAACAGTGGAACAAAGCCCCATACCCAGAAAAACGTAATGACAAACAGGATGATAAAATTGACGATGACTAATTTGGAAATCATTTTCTTGGCGTCTGTGCCGATATCGAAGCTGACAAGCTCCTGATAGAACCGGTTCCAGGCGTTCATAATCCTGCGCCAGTAGCGGATTATCAGGCTGTGCTCGCGAAACTCCTGTTTGCTGCGCAGGCAGCCTGCTGCTATCGTGCCGAGAAGAAAGGCGACGAAAAAGCAAAGGAAAAAAACAATCGCCAAAAACAGATACAGCGTCCCGGACAAATGCAGCGGCGAAAGAACATGCTTTGTCAGGTTCGGAAAGAGCTGTCCTTGCTGAACGCCGCAGATCAGATGAGTCAGGAAATAGGGTCCCTGAAAAAACAGACAGAGAAGCACTGCTGCTATCTCGATCGGAAGCTGGCAGATGGAAAAGCTGCGGATACAGTAACCTCTTTTTTCAAACAAGAGAACCATAAAACCACCGAACAGGAATGCTGCAGCAAAAAAACCGATCAGCACGTGGGGAACCCCGGCGGCACAATAGCTCTGATACTGGAGGCTATCGTAATTGGTATCGCTCATGAACAGATCCCGGGAAGAAAGAATCTTCTGATACTGCTGTTGGGTGATGGCATAAATGATCCGCATATTCGAAGGACCGGAAAGCGAAACACGGTAACGGTAAGTCTGGCCAGAGTCTGAATCGAAATCTAACAAAAGGCTGTCGGAGTCATCAGAAAACTGTTGAAAATACTGTTCTCTTCCGGCAGTTTCCAGCTTTTTTAAAAGGCTGTCGGACTCGTCGCCAAAATAAGCGCGGCAGCTGCTGACATGTCCGGCGGCATCATATTCGATAACTGCATAATAAATATAGGACGGATGCTCTGTCGAGGTTTGTCCGTTTAAAAGCGCAGTCAGTTCAGAAACACTGCTGTTTCCGATTTGCGTACCGGAAGCAGTATCCTGTGCACAGTAATCGACATATTGCGTCAGTTTCTCTGCACCCGCCTTCATTTCATCAATCTGTGACAGAAATACATTATACAGGGCTTCTTCCAGATCACCGTCAGAAACGGGGGTGTCAGACGAAGCGTCGGAAGAGATTCTGTCAGCGATCTGATAAGTGGCTGAAGAGGCAGAAAATTCAGGATCACCTGATTCACGGCTCCCCAGATAGTCGATCGTCAGATACAGATCGGAATAAGACCAGTTTTTCTGATCGGTCTTTTCTTTCAAGTATTTATATTGAATATAGTTACTCTGATAAAGCTGTTCGATAAAGGACATTTCCGTCAGCGGAGTGGAAAATTCGCTGGCCGCACGCGTTTGAAAGAACGGCAGAAACGCCATCAGACAGAGCGTCAAAGACAGGAGGATGACAAGCATCACTGTAACGCTTTTTGCCTTTGGACTACTGTTTTTCCATTTTGTAACCAACACCCCACACCACCTTTAAATATTTCGGATTCTTCGGATCGATTTCTATTTTTTCTCGGATTTTACGGACATGAACCATAATCGTGTCAGTATTGACCGCTTTTTCATTCCAGATGCGTTCGTAAATTTCGTCTGCGGAAAAAACACGTCCGGGATTACGCATCAAAAGCAACAGAATTTTAAACTCAATGGGCGTCAGGCGCACCGGTGCACCATCAACAAAGACTTCTACAGTCTCTTCGTTCAATTCGATTCCGCCCAGCACATGATAAGTATCCTTGACCGGTTCAGCCGATGCGATCGCTTCCCGGTAACGGTTATAGCGTCGCAGGTGGGAATTGACACGCGCCAAAAGCTCCAAGGGCGTAAACGGCTTTGTGATGTAGTCGTCAGCACCCATATTTAAGCCCATGATCTTATCGACCTCTTCTGATTTGGCGGAAAGCATAATCACCGGGAAATCATAGCCCTTTTCCCGCACCTTCATCATCATTGTAATGCCGTCCATGCGCGGCATCATGATATCTACGATTGCAAGATCAATTTCTTCTTTTTCAATGACCGCCAGACCCTCGATTCCATCGCCTGCCTGAGATACGTCATATCCCTGGTTTTTTAAATAAATCTCGATTCCGGAACGGATATCGGCGTCATCTTCTACGATCAGAATATGATTCTTATCCATTGCAGCTTTAAACTCCCCTCTTTTGTATGGCGCCTGATAGTAAAAATAGTGTTCAGATCGCCTGCCTGACATATGTCCTATCAGTATAGCATCCGCGTCCCGGGAAAGCAAACCTTCGGACAAACTTTACGATACGCAAAAGAGCTTAGAAAAAAGCGGCATAAAAACGAAAGAAAATCTAAAGTTTTGAAAATATGTGCCCTAATAGCAGGTATCAGCAGAATGATTTCCGAAAAATGTGACGGAACCGTTCAGTGAAAATCCGTGCTGTAGTATGGAATGATCAGATAATCTCCGGCGTGGATATCGTCTGCATCCTGTAAGTGATTCATTTCGCAGACCTCGTCGATATAATCCTGGACAGATGTATAATGATTATCCATATAGCGGCCGGAAATAGCGGAAAGCGTATCTCCCGAATATACCATAATGCTGCGGAAATACTTATAATGGACAGGTTCGGAGGATGCCTGCGCTCTGGATAAAAATCCGGTTGTCAAAATACCGATAAAGACCGCGATAAGGGTCGCTGCAAGGCTGAAAAAGATCCGTTTGGTCAGTTGTCTGGTTCTGCGCAGGTGGTTGCGATAGGAACGCTCCTGATATGCTGCTACTGCTCTGGCGGTCTGAAAATAGGTGCTGTATGTTGTGTTCATAGAAATCCCCTCCTGAGTACAATCGAACATACGGTTTCGAACATATGTTTCTATACATGGATTATATCGAACGTACTTTCGAATGTCAACAGGAAACGGTAAAAATCGAACACTTCTTCGGAATGTATGTTTGCTTTTTTATCAGGGGTATGTTATACTGAATTTACATTAAAATGCAGAAAGGAATTTTTCTATGACACAGAGAAAGATCACTGCAAAACAGCAGGAAATTCTTGATTATATAAAAGAAGAAATTTTAAAAAAGGGATATCCGCCGGCAGTTCGTGAGATCTGCGAGGCAGTTCATTTAAAATCCACGTCTTCCGTTCATTCTCATTTGGAGACGCTGGAGAAGAACGGATATATCCGCAGGGACCCGACTAAGCCACGCGCGATTGAGATTACAGACGACAGCTTTCAGGCTGTTCGCACAGAGATGACGAGCCTTCCGGTTGTCGGCAATGTTGCAGCCGGACAGCCAATCCTTGCCGAAGAAAATATCGAAAGCTATCTTCCGATTCCGGCAGAATCCGTGCCGACCGGTGAGCCGTGCTTTGTGCTGAATGTCCGCGGCGATTCTATGGTAAATGCCGGAATTCTGGATGGTGACCAGATTTTTGTACAGTGTTGTCAGGAAGCCTATAACGGACAGATCGTGGTTGCGCTGATCGATGACTCTGCTACAGTAAAACGTTTCTATAAAGAAAAGGATCACATCCGTCTGCAGCCGGAAAACGATACGATGGATCCGATCATCGTAGACGACTGTCAGGTAATCGGACGTGTGTTCGGAATGATGCGGATCTTCCATTGAACAGATTCGGTAAAGGGCACAAAAATTGCAGAACATATAACTAAAGCTTAGTACATAAGCTTTAGGGGTACACCTTTTCACATTGGGAAGCTGGCAGTTTAATTGACGCCAGCTTCCTATTTTTTCATCACTTCAAGAGAAAAAATAAACGCGGTGGGGTTTCTTGATACCCGACCGCGTTTATCTTTGTCCGCTGATATACGGGCAAATCGTTTTTTATTGTAGGTTACTTTCTTGCACCATCCGAGCCGATGGTATATCCGTCAATGATGGTATTCACCGCCATCGTCCCGTCTGTGTAGAAGTAGTACCACTTTCCGTCAATCTGCTTCCAGCCGCCGGCAAACATCATTCCGGTAGCCTTGTCCAGCCAGTACCACTTCTGGTCGTCGGAGAGCCGGCCCTTCACTGGCTTCCCATTTCTGTAATAGCTCCACTGGCCGCTGTCATTCTGCTGCCAGCCGTTTGCGGTCTGCGGGTCAATGACGATCTCCACAAACCGCCGCAGTACGGTGGCAACCTCGGCGCGGGTAGCGGTTCCCTTGGGGTCAAACTTATTTCCATTCTTCCCTGCCAGGATGCCCGCCTGCTGCATGGTCCTGACCGCATTCTTCGCCCAGCTGCTGATCTGTGCGTTGTCTGCAAAAGTCACAGCCTGGAGGGTTTTCGGAAGGTCGTAGCCAAGCTTTTTGGCGTAATTTGCCATGATGACCGCCATCTGTTCCCGGTTGATGTTGCTATCCGGCGCAAAGGTGGTGGCAGTAACGCCCTCCACAATGCCGTTCTGCGCCGCCCAGTTCACATAGGGGGCATAGTAGGCGTCAGCTTTCACATCAGTAAATTTCCCGGTCTTGTAACTGTCCGGGTTGATGCCCGCCAACCGCCCCAGAGCTGTCACAAACATTCCTCTGGTCATGCCGGTGTTGGGGCTGAAGGTGGTGTCGCTGGTGCCGGAGAGCAGTCCCCGGCTGGCTGCAAAGAGGATATTGTCCGCAGCCCAATGGTTATGAATGTCGGTAAAGGCAGGGGCAGGGTTCTTGTAGCCCACGCCGTAAACGCTGAAATGACCGGTTTCAAAAACCACCGCTTTCAGACTGGCATCGTAGCTGGATTTGGTGATCCATTCCACCTTGCCCGCCTCGTCTACATAGACTGCATAGAGATTACCGGTCTGCTCACCCTTTGCCGGTGTGTAGGACAAACGCACCGAGATGGTATGTCCATTCAGGCTGGTAATCGGCGTCTCCTTGCCGCCGGAGAGGTACACCAGCGACAGGTCATAGGCCGGTCTTGTTTCTATGGCGGCTTTGGCCTCGGTAGAACGCAGCGCATCCACCTTATTTGCCCGGAGAATGATGTCCCCTCCAGCGGAGGCGGCATCCAGCTGCTTCAGAGTATCCAGCCCGATATTAACCGAAACCAGATGGTCTATTGCTACGGTAAACTGCCGGACGTTTTCTTTAACCAGCAGATCCAATGTCTGCGCCTTGATGGTCACGTTAAAAGAGGTCTGGCCTGCCGCCGAGGTGATGGGAACGGTAACGGCAATCCCGTTCTCTGTGGTGCCGTTCTTTTTCGCATCCTGTTTGGCCTTGTCGATGGCGGACTGGACAGAGCTATTATCCACTGCCGCATTGCCGTTTTTATCCGGCTGTATGGATTTGGTTTCACCGGTGACAGGGGATTGAGGCTTTTCCTTCGGCTGGTTGGTGTTATCATTGTTGCCGGAACCGCCGGAGGATGAGCCTCCACCGCCGCCCGAACCACCAGAGGAGGAACCGCTGTCGCTGGAAGATTGCCTGGAAACGGTCAACGTTCCAGAAACATAGGTGATCTCATAGTTGTCATTTGACAGCGTATCAGTGATGTTGATTGCGATTTCTCCGGCTTTGCTCATATCCGGTGTCTGCTCGTAAGTCAATGTTACAGTGCCGCTCAGGGTGTCTGCACCAACCAGACCTTCCACCTTGTAATCCTTATCTGCTTTAGGGCTGCTCAGATCGGGCGCGGTGCTGCCAGTGTAGGCGCTCTTATCAAGTGCCGTAACAGTAACTGACTTTTTTGCTACGGTCACAGTCACGTTCTGTTCTGCCACATTTGCGTACTCTGCATTTCCCTGAACCTTGTACCAAACGGTGTATTCTCCGGCATTTTTCGCTGTGGGGAGCTGCTCACTCCACTCAGAATCGTCAAGCCGGTAGAGCATTGTGCCGCCAGTGGTCTTGCCCGCTGTAACCAGAGCCTGTTTTGTACCGTTGTAGGTCAGGGCGTTTGTCGTAGGTGCCGTAACAGTGGGGACAAGCTTGTTGGTCGCATTGACATTGACTGTCAGCGTGATGTCCGCATAGTTCGTGCTCTTGATTACTACGGTCGCAGTACCCACAGAGCCGGTGGTTGCCACGTCATTTTTCTGAATGGGCAGGGTCAGCTTGCCGTTTTCCACCTTCGCGCCGCTGGTGTAGTAGCCGTCATTTAGTTTGATTTCACCGATCTCATAGGTGAGTGCACCGTACTCTTTGGGAGTTTTCAGCGTGGGCAGGGCGGGGAGCGTCACAGTGTAGGTCTTTTCGCAGTCATTTACAATGGTAAGCGCAGTTTCCTTGGTGAAGTCAGGTGCAGCGGCCTTGGTGATGTTGCCAGTCGTGGGGAAGCTGCTCTGCTCCAGGGCGTAATTCTTCGCGGTCTGCTCTATCAAGGACACTGTGGCAGTGATGTTCTTGCCGTTGCCCGCACTGGCATCGTCAAAGCTGGCGGTCACGGTGTAGTCTGTGCCTCGGTTCAAGTTCACGCCGTCGAAGGTTACGCTGGTAATGCCCGCGTTTGTTGTGCCATCATAGGGCTTGGACGCAGCCGTTACCCCGGTGATCGTCAGCGGCTTCTTCCCAATGCTGACCACCACGCTGGCGGGTACGGTATCGTTGTGGTTTGCATCGCCAATCACCCGATACCACACGGTATACGTTCCGGCATTGGTGCCGGTGGGGATGTTCTGACTGTATGTGCCGTTCTCGGTCAGGCTGTACTGCATGGTGCCGCCGCTGGTCACGCTGCCCGCGGTAATCAGCGCCTGCTCCTGGCCGGTATAGGTCAGATTTTCCTGCGCTGTGGGAGGCGTGATGCGGCTTGCGCCGATACTGGCCTTTTCTACCGTCACAACAATATCCTTGCTCATCTTCTCGTAACCGTTGCAAGTGGCGGAAAATCGGAAAGTGTGCCGGCCTGCGGACAGCTTTTGCGCAGAAAGATCAAATTGATTCTTTGTTGTCGCGCTGCCAACTGCTGTGGCCTTACCGTCCTCCACCTTGTACCACTGAAAGCTTACAGCGCCTGTGCCGGTTTCCTTCTCTACCTTGACAAGAAGCGTCCCCGCACCGCCATAAGTCATGCTCATCTCGGTCGGATAGTTCATGCTCTTGATGGGGATCTTGGCCATAGAAACATTGGTCAGCTCTGTACTGCTAAGGTCGCTGATCCAGGTGCTGCCGCTCTTAAACGTGTAACCCTCCGGCAGCAGGGATGCCAGCGTGACATCTCCGGTGACGGTCAGCTTTGCCGCCGTCTTACCGTTCAGATTCAGTTTGAGCGGGCTGCCGATGGTGATTTCTCCTGCATTTGCCAGCAGCTTCACCGTACCGCCGTCGGCTGCGGCGATGGCCTCGCCTGCCGTCCGATGGTAGGAAATGCTGCCGTCCGCCTTTGTCACCTCAGCGGCATAGCCGCAGTAGGGGCAAGCATTCCCGCCGGAATGGTCATCCGGGTGGCTGCACTTCACAACAGTTACGGCAGTATTCTCCTTCATCTCCGACAGCTTGAGCAATGCGCCGTCTTTCTTCCGATAAGCATATCCCTCTGCCAGCAGGGACTGATAATCTGCGCCATTCTTGATTTTGATGCTGTCAAAGGATCCGCCGGACAGGGTCACTGGAATACCTTTGAGCGCACCCAATTCCAGCAGATCCGCGCTGCCGCCGGACATGGTCAGCGCTCCCTCCGTGTAGATGCCGCCGATGAACTTGCCGCTCGTTACCACGGCTTCGTTCCCGGTAAGAATGCCAAGCCCCACTCCACGGTTTCTCCCGTCTGTGCTGCCCTCCAGGGTGACATTGTCCAGCGTCAGCTTTGCGCCTGTCTGCTTAGATTTTCCGACCGCCACCGCATGATAGGGGTCGCTGGGATGGGTGTTTTGCACCTTGCCGTTTATGATGGCTACATTGGAGCCGAGGATACGTAGAAGCCCCTTCCCAGCGGCTTTGCTCAGGGTGTGTCCATTCAGGTCCAGTATAATATTTTTGCTGATTTCGATAGGCTCTGCGTTCTCGATGGTCAAAGGCCCCCGCAGAGTGATCGTGTCACCGTCCTGCGCGGCAGCCAGCGCGTTTTCCAGACTGGTGTATCGCTTGCCGCCGGTTTCAAATGCCTCCACCAGCGCTTTGCAGAAGGTGCAGTAACCATCCTTGTCCACCTTGCCCACATGGTCGCAGATTCTGCCGCAGGCGCATTTGCCGTTCTGATACTGGTCGGTATGCGCGACCACCTTGACCGCTCTATTCACAATATCTACATGGGAAACGTTCAAAATTTCGTCGCTACCGGCGTCTGCAAAGGCATATCCGTCTGCCAGCAGAGCCAGGGCCTCCTCACCAAGTGCTGCATTGATTCCACCTTGGAACGTGCCGCCCTGGAGCTGGGTTTTCCCGAGGAAATTCACCTGATGCTGAAACACGCAGTTGCCCTTTACCGTCAGGGTAAACAGTTTATCAAGGGTGCCCGCGCTTGTTGTAACGCTGTCTAATATCAACACCGCGGGGGCGCTGGTGGCAATGTCATTTATCGTGCCGTTTTTGATGGTAACGCTCTTGTACGGGAAATTTTGCAGATCCAGCGTCTTGACCTTGTGGCCCTGCAGATCCAGCGTAATGTCCATTTTGTTCGCCGGCTCGCCGTTCCCCGCTTTCAAGGTTGCGTTAGTATCCCGCACAAAATAAGCGGTTCCGCCGGAGAACAGAATGAACCCAACATCAGGGTTATCGCCTTCAAACGTATAGGGGATACCGTTGCGAATAAAGAGCACATCCTCGCTACACGGTTCGCCGCACCGTTGGCATTTGCCGTCGTGGGTGTATCTTTCATGGGGGCAGGTGTTAAAGGTAACGGCGACCGTGTCTGTATTTACGGTATAGCTCTGATAGGACAGCTTGCAGTAGACCTGGCCGCTGTACTCCCAGTCCTTGCTCTCCGTTGTGGCCAGGTCGGATTGGGTCAGGGTGATTCTATTGCTGCCGCTGCCTGTGCCTTTAAATTCCTTTCCGTTCACATACCACTGATAGGTGATATTACCATTCGTACCGCGGTCCAGCTGGGCCCTTACCCAGACATCCGCCTTAAATTGCCCATCGCCTTTCTTATAGCTGACCTGCGGCTGCGTTCTTATGGTAATGGGGTTTCTGGGCGCGGCGGCGACGGTGACCGTTGCGGTGGCGGTCGCCTTGTTAGGAGAGAATCCTGCTTCGCTGTCTGCGGTCAGCTTCAGCTTATAGCGGCCCTCCTTGACGTTGTTGTCGGCGGTAACGGTGATGGTCTGGTTGTCAGCGGATTTTTCCGCTGTCAGACCGGTGTGATCGCCCTCCCAGTCCACTTTCAGAGTATTTATCTTGACCTTGCTGCCGGTCACGGAGAAGGTCGCCGTCTGACTGCCTAAGCTTTCCTGCAGGGTTCCCTGCTGCGCGCCGACGATCAGGCTTGCGCGGGGCGCCATCTTGGCGATGTAGATGGTCTTGACGTCCGAGTCTCTTATTGTATCGTCCGCTGTGCCGACCGACATATCGTCTGTGTTTGCATTCTGTTTGTCCGAATACAGAACGGTCAGGCTGTGGTTGATGTTTCGGGCGTTTCCATACCTACTATTCGAAATCGCACCATATTTTCCGGTGGCGTAAAGGGTTCCTCCGTTCATGGTCAGGGATGCAGTGCCAATACCCCAACCGGAATCTAGATTCAGCGTTCCATTCTCAATCACGATGGCTTTAGCGCTCAAGCCTCTCTGACCGCCGTTGGTGGTTATCTTTGCCCCGTCTTTTATGGTAAGCGTCCCGCCGGCGGTGTCGCTCCAATTGCCGTCCGCAATACCATATTTCCTGTCAGGAACAGTGACCGTCAGACTGCCGCTTCCCTGAATGGTCAGATTGGCGTAATACATATCCAGAGCGGCGTCATATGCGGTCTCGGTAATCGTAATGGTATTCTCGCCTTTCAGCGTGATTGTTGTGTCGCCCTTCACCGTCACCGGGGTAGTTATGTTTCTGTTCTCCCAGGTAACATTGCCGGAGATGGTTTCATGGTCTGCCGCAGCTGCCATCAGGGGCGTTGCCTGCTCTGTTCCCTTGCAGGCAGAGAGATCCGCATTTTCCGCAGCGCAGACCGGACAGTCGGGATTGATCGCCTCTTGCTCACAGTGGGTTTCGCAGATGCACTCCGCCGGAGCATTCCCGGACACGCTGGGAACAAGTCCGCCGTCCTGAGAATTGCACTGCTCACAGGTATACCCGCAGGGCGTCCCCTCTGTGGCCGGAATGTAGCCGCAGCTATCGTCATGCTCGCCGCGTTCATGAGGACAGCTTAATTCTTTTGTGATACAGCCGCTTTCCTCACTGCATTCGTGGGTACACGCGGTCGGCTGGTCCTCCTTTGCTTCAGATGGGGTCGCCGTATTTTCTGGTACGTTGCCTTCCAAAACAGGGTAACAGCTTTCGTCATGCTCATGGACACACTTCTTCACAAGGGTGTAGCAATCCTCAGTATGTTCATGTTCACAGGCTGCCCCTTCGGTTCCTTCCGTATATCCGCAGTCCTCTGTATGTTCCGGGTGATGCTCACACAAACCAGTATGGACAGCGGACGCACCCGCTTCCACCGCAAATGCCGGAACGCCCGGCATCGTAAAAATCATTGCCGCCGCCAGTAAAAATGCGGCCGGCCGTTTCCATTTCCATATCATTTTATTCATCCTCCTCACGCGGTTCGTTCCCTCTCGTTGTTTTCTGAAGCAGCCGGGATACTGCCTCCCGCAGCTGATATTCCGTCACAGGCTTCACCAAAAAGGTGTCCGCCTGCAGCCTGCGGCTTTGGGGTTCAAACTCTGCCTGGTCGCTGATCCAAAGGAGCGGGACATCCCTGCTGTAGCCTCGTATGCTCATGCAGAAATTCATCCCCCTGGCTCCGTCCTCCATGACCACCACAGCATCATAAGGCCCATCCCGCTGCATGGCATAGGTACAAAATACGCCGTTATCAAAGCGGTCTACTTTGCCCAGCTTCATCAGCAAAGCGGTTTCTTTTTCTTTCTGGCTATAACTGCACAGCGCAATTCGCATGTTCGCACCTCCATTTCATGATGGGTTTTATCGCCTCATACAGCTCCTGATCGGAGCAGTCTGCCGAAAGGAACGCAGAGATACGCAGGTGATACGCGATCAGGGCGAAGTTTTCATCATCACTCCACCAGACAAGCGGTACTTCCGGTGCCAGCCGCTTCGCCTGAATGGCAGCCTCCAATCCCCTTGCCCCGGTCATGGCGATGACAACCGCATGGTAGCGGCTTCGCCGGAGTGCCTGAGCAAGCTGGTTCTCATTCCACAATTCGTCAATCGCAAGCTGTCCATCCCCATCAAAAAGGGAGCGCAGCCTGCTTTCAAACCATTCCACATTTCTCAGCTCCGTACAAAGTGCGATTTTCATGCTGAGCCTCCTTTCCTGAAAAAAATAAAAAAAGAATCCTGCTCGCAGGATTCTCCGCCTGCGGCGGGTCGCTTCTGCGACATACTTCCTAACCGCCGCAGTGCGATCCTCGCGGAGCGTTTTATGTGATAGGAATTTCCTATCACATAAAAAAAACAGACCTTCTCACCTAAAAGGCTGGTAGTATAATTAGGCTAGCATCTTGCCAAGGGAAATGCAACCGACTTTGTTTAAGACGCAGGTTTCCTGTTTAAGACGCAAGTTTTTTCCTGCGGTTTTATGTTATACTAATATTGGATTATTGTGCAAAGGAGATGGCACGATGCAGATTGCGATTGTGGATGACAGAGCAGAGGACAGAGCAGAACTGTCTGCCTGCCTGGAAAATTATATGAAACGGCATCAGCTGGACTATACGCTGACAGAATTTGAGGACGGAGAGAATTTTCTGAAAGCTGCCGCCCAGGTCAATTTTCAGCTTGTCTTTATGGACATCTATATGGAGAACATGGATGGAATGGAAGCAGCCAGAAGGCTGCGCCAGAAAAACAGGCTCTGTAAGATCGTTTTTCTGACCATTACAGAAGATTATGCCCGGATGGGGTACAGCCTGTCCGCCAGCTATTATCTGCTGAAGCCGCTTTCGCTCCATCAGGCAGATTTTGAAGAAGCGATGGAGCTGTGCCAGCTAAAACCGCCCTATGAAGTGATGACACTTTCGGTTATGGCTGACCGTCAAAAGCTGGAACTTCCCACAGAGAAAATTCTATACATAGATTATCAAAACCGTATGACACGGATTCATACGGCGGAACGCGTGATACCGGTAAGCGGAGGTTTTCAGGAGGTCACTGCCGCATTGCAGAAGGACAAGCGTTTTTTGCCCTGCTACCGGGGCGTTTTAATCAACATGGATTATATCAGCCATGTTGACAGCCAGGCCTTCCATTTGATAAACGGGGAGGCACTTCCGATTGCTCTCCGCAATGGAAAACAGCTGCGGGAAACCTACCGTCAGTATGTTTTCTCTGGAATGGGGCGTATCGTATGAGAATGAAACAAATACGCAGGCGTATTCTGGGGGGCTGTCTGGCCTGCCTCCTCTGCTTGACCGGCAGTATCCCTACATTTGCCGCTGGAACTGCAACCCCAGCCAACGCCGATGAAAGAAGGGAGAATCCGCCGGGTTTAGAAAACAAAGCTTCAGGGGCACTGGATAGCGGAACCATGGAAGCATCGGAAGAAGTATCCCTCGTCCTTGTCACGGAAATACAAAATGAAGGCGAACTGCTCTCCCTGCCGGCTTTTACCCTGCCCCTTAGAACCACACCGTCTGATGATGACCTGGAGGAAATTTATCAGCTGGCCCTTCAGTATCAGACCGTTTGCGCCACTGTAACAGCCGGTGAAGAAATCCGGCAGGAAACATTTTCTGTCGCATGGGATTTTTCAGCCATTGACCAGACCACTCCGGGAGAATATGCCGCAGCAGGCCGGATTGAACTGCCGGAGGGGTATGCCTTTGGTGAAGCTGTATTGCAGGAGCTGCAGATTCCCGTCCGGGTAGAAGAAATGACGCCTGCTGTCATTACCTCCATAGAGCAATGGTATCCTTATACAAATGCATTTGCGCTCCCACAGGGCAGCGAAATTGAAGCGCTGGAAGAATTATTCGCCGCCTCCCCGTATTATCTGGAATGCTATGCGGAAAACGGAACCAGCTACACCGCTGTGGTGGAATGGGATTTTTCGTGTATTGATCTGAATACTGTGGGACTGTACCATGCAACAGGAAGGCTGACCGCACCGAAAAATACCGTATTTGCGGATCGTGTCGATTTCCCTGAAATTACAATTCCTGTTTCTGTTCAGGCTCCGGATAGACCAGACATTAACTGTTTTCTGGCCGCCAGAGGAAACCTTTATTTTCCCTGGGTCACACCGCCGGGAGAACTGGATAAGATCAGCGTATGGCTGTCCGAAAACAACGGTTCATGGAACCAGCTGGAAAATGGCATTTACGTGGGACGGGAAATGCTCTCGATTGCTACCCGTCTGCTGACGCCGGGCAGCGGTTACCGTCTTCAGGTTGATTATGACGGCGGACAGACCGGCATCCTGTCCTTTACCTACGCAGATGAAATTGTTCTTGAAGGGTATCATGAAGGCGACCGGGATGGAGGGGATGCAGGCGGAAATCCACCCGACACCATCATTCAGCCGCCTCCTGAAGATACCGACGATCAGGATCATGGTTTTGCAGACAGGCCCTCCACGAAGCCTTCAAAACCGCCTGCAACAAATGACGGTGGAACGGATTCCGATGAACCGACTATACCGGAAATCGAAGCGCCCGTTATATCAGGTCAGCCAGAGGAAGATACCACTTTGACGCAGCCCCCTGAAGTGCAGACGATTGTCGGCGCTTCAGAGCTTACCGATCCTGCCTGGAAGCTTTCAGAAAACAGGAAAGATTCAGTGCAAAGCGCTATGACCGTTCCCCAGGAAGCCGCAGATTCCCAAAACTCTGCTTTTTCAGAGTTCTTTGATGAAACCACTGACCGGATTTCCGGCACACGCTTTTTGATGATGCTGCAAACAGGGGCGCAAAGAGCCATCTTTTCCAAACAGGGAATCACTATCAGCATACCCAAAGACGCCTTGCCGGAGGGTATCCAAAACGAAGATCAGATTGAAGTCATCATCCAAAAGGATATGGATGGCGGTTTTTCTTTTTCGTTTTCCATCAATGGAACTGTGCTCAACTTTCTGCCGGATGTTTCTGTCATGCTGCCCTATCCAAATGACCCGGCAGCCGACACATTGTTCCTTTGTGATGAAAGCGGCGTGGAAGTTCCCATGACCGGCTATGACGATACGGCGAAAGCCGCTTCCTTTCAGATCAGCCATACAGGGAATTACACCATTGTGGGAAAGGAAGATACTGCTTCCCTGGCACATGCTGCCGACACAGAGCACAGCCGGTCGCCCATATTCTTTTTGATTCCGGCCTGTCTGCTTCTTCTGTCTGCCGGTGTGTTTTTCCTAAGGAGGAGGCGAAAATAAGATGGTATCTTCTGCGGTAAAAAAATATGCTGCCTTATGTATGGTCTGCCTGTGCTCATCCCTGTTTTTTCTTGGCCTGTATCAGTTCAATAATAAATATAGCCAGAACACAATCCAAGCGGCAAATGGGATTCTGGCGCTTTCAGAGGAAGAACTTCAAAAGTCACCGGTGCGCTTTCTGGTATCCGGCTGGGCATTTTATCCTGACGCGCTTTTGACCCCGGAAGAAATACAAGATGAAAGCCATTATATGCGCTACCTTTCCATTGGAGAGCAGACCAATTTCTCCAGCCCTGCAACCCCTTCTCCCTATGGCTGCGGGACTTACCAGATGACATTCTTTCTGCCGGAACGGAAGGAAGCATATGCACTGGAAATCCCGGAAGTGTTTTCTGCTTACAACCTTTATCTGGATCATGACCTGATCCTGCAAATGGGGGAACCGGCACAGGGGACGCCATTGGTTCAAAACCGCATGGTCACTTTTTATGGCGGAAAACCGGTCACACTCACCATAGCGGTCAGCAACTATGACCACTTTTACGGAGGGATTGTTTATCCGCCTGCTTTCGGAACGATGCTGGCGGTAAATACTACCAGAGGAATCCGGTTTGCATTCTGCCTTTTTGGCTGTACGGTTACCTTTGTCTGTGCGCTGCTGTCCTTTTATTTCAGCCGCCGGATGAAACAGAAAAATACATTCCTGTTCGGACTGATCTGCCTTGCCATGTGCGGCCTGTCATCCTATCCTGTGCTTCATATGCTGGCTGCTGTTCCCATATTCCCCTGGTACACGATTGAACTGTTCTGTATCTATCTGGTTACCTGGCTGATCGTGGTTCTGCAAAACCGGATATGCAGGCCGGGCTTCCTGCCTGCGGCCATCAGTAATGGGGTGGGCGCTGCCTTCCTGGTATATGCGTTTTTGTATGGCATGATGGCTTCCCATCTCTCCCTTGGAGCCATTCGCTTTTTCTCTGCATCGGTCTTTTGTTATAAGGCGGTATCTGCGCTCTATCTGCTTATCATCGCTGTGCTTGCCATTCACAGAGGAGAAAAACGGAGCAGGCCGATCTTCTATGCTGCGGCAGCCGCAACCTGCGCCTTTATATGGGATCGCCTTCTGCCGGTTTATGAGCCGGTTATCGGTGGTTGGTTTTTGGAATGGGGCAGCTTTTTCATAGCAGCCGCCATCGGTTATTCCCTCTGGCGCGATGTGATAGAAGGGTATGGAAACAGCCTGATTTTTCAGGAAGAACGCAAGCAGGTCATCCGTCAGCTTTCTATGCAGACCGAATACAGCCGTCAGGTTTCTGAGGCAGCGGCAGAAAACAGAAGGCTGATCCACGACATCAAACACCATCTGCGCACCATAGACCGCATGGCCTCTGAACGTGGGCAGACAGAGATCTGCTCCTTCCTGTTACAGGTTGAGGAACAGGTTGCGGCGTCATCGGGTCACTCCTATGTCGCGTTCTGTAAAAATCCCGTCGTAAATGCGCTGATTGAATACTACTACGGCATGGCGCAGATACAAGGGACAGAATTTCAGGTGCGGCTCGATCTTCCTGATCAGATGCCGCTTACCGATGTGGAACTGTGTACGGTGCTGGGCAATCTTTTGGACAATGCCGTTGAGGCGTGCAGCCGCCAAAAACAGGGGGTGCACCGCATTTTCATTGCAGGCGAAACCAGAGGCACTATGTACTTTTTGAAGATCGAAAACACTTACGACGGTCTGGCCTTGCAGGAGGGAAAAACATTCCTCTCCCGAAAGGGTACATCTGCTGATCATGGAATCGGGCTTTCCTCTGTCCGAAAAATCATTGAAGGCCATGGCGGTGATCTCGATCTTGTTCCTGGTGAGGAATCCTTTCTTGTCGGAATTACAATACAGATGTAAAAACTGTTTTTTGAGGCGCATTCAGATTTATCTCTTATTTACGATAAAAGGGAAAAACCATTTGCAGGTTTTTCCCTTTCTGTTTGTGATATAAAAGGAATTAATCACACTTTTCTTCCAGAAAAGCATCCACGTCGATCTGCTCGCCGTCTCTCCAGATACGCTCGAGATCATAGAACAGTCGGTTTTGACGGTCAAACACATGTACGACGAGATCGCCGTAATCCATCAAGATCCAGTTTCCGGTCGGATAGCCTTCCATGCTTTTTAAGGAATAGCCGGCTTTGGTGAGTTGTTCGTCTACATTGTCCGCCATTGCCTGCACCTGGTTTCGGTTGTTTCCGTTTGCAATCAGGAAATAATCTGCCAGAACGGAAACCTTTGCGATGTCGATCAGGGTAATATCCTCGGCTTTTTTATCTTCCAGCGCTGCGATCGCAAGCTGCGTCATTTTAGCTGCCTGTGTCATACGTTTCCTCCGTTTTTATAAAAATCATAGGTTTTCTGTGTCATGGAGTCGATCTCCATATTTCCGCCCTTTAAATAGCTTAAGGTGTTCTCCAGCGCCATGATGAGTGCTTTGTCAAGATCTTCAAAAGCGATCCTTCGGATTTCCGGAAGATTTGGAGCCTGTTTTCTGCCGGGCTCGATATAATCCGACAGCCATACGATTTTTTCCAGCAGGGACATATCCGGCCGTCCGGTTGTATGGTTCAAAATCGCGTTCAGGATATCAGGATCTGTCACACCGTATTTTTTGGAAGCAAGATAGCTTCCGACCTTTGCATGCAGTAAAAAAGGGTTCTTTTCTTCTGCAGGATTGATCGGGAGATCGTGCTTTTTACAGATTGAAATCTTTTTTTCATTGCTTAAGCATTTCGCGCAGTCGTGGAGCATGCCGGCAATCAGCGCGCTGTTTAAGTCTGCGCCGTAGCACATTGCAAGGGAAGCCGCGGTATAGGCGACGCCGAGCGTATGTTCATAACGCTTCGGGTCGAGCTCTTTTTCCATCGCCTTACGTATTTTTTTCAGATCCGGCTCTTTCATTTAAAAGACTCCTTTCCATCCCTGTAATACCCGTTTTTTTCCAGAAAGCTGCGGACGCGTTCCGGGACGAGATAACGGACGGATGTTCCTTTTTGCAGGTGATCCCGCACCAGGGTAGAAGAAATTTCTACATGAAGGGACGGCATGAAACGGATATCCGCGCGGTAACGGGACGCGAGGGATTTTGCCTGCAGCATCAGCGCAGAATCTTCCCTGCCCTGCCGGACGGAGGCTGCCGTAATGCACTGAGTAAAAATCTGCTCCGGATTTTTCCAGAATTCCATCTGGAACAGCGTGTCCGCACCGACAATATAATAAAGTTCGTCCTCCGGATACTGCGCATGCAGTCGGGTAATCGTTTCACAGGTATAGGAATTGCCTTCTCTTACAATTTCCATGTCGGAAACGCAAAAATAAGGGTTATCTGCTATGGCGAGCTGTACCATCTGAAAACGAATTTCTCCAGGCAGGATCTCCTCCTGCCGTTTCATATAGGAACAGCCGCTTGGAATGAACAGAACCTGATCCAGTCCATAAAAGCACCTCGCCTGCTCTGCAAGCAGCAGGTGCCCGTTATGGATCGGATTGAAGGTGCCGCCTAAAATACCGATTTTGCTCATAGGCTACCGCCTTTATCCATGGGTAAAATAACTGTTACAGGGGAAGTTCGATTTTTTTGTGGTCTTTGCTCTCTTTGTAGAGAACGATTTTCTTGCCGATGACCTGAACAACGGTAGAGTGTGTGCGCTCTGCTACGATAGCTGCGATTTCTCTGGGATCGTCGAAACAGTTCTTCAGGACAGAAATTTTAATCAACTCTCTGGTATTGAATGCTTCTGCAATTGCTGCCGTGCATTCCGGGGTCAGGCTGGATTTGCCGATCTGAAAAATCGGTTCCAGGCTGCTTGCGAGCTTCATCAGATATGCTCTCTGCTTACTTTTTAATTCCTTCATGGGAGTCCTCTCTTACTTATAATAATCAAAGGATAAGCCGTACATCCGAACCGTATCGCCTTCCTGGATGCCAAGCTCCTCCAGCTTGTCCAGAATGCCGGCATCTTTTAAAAATCCCTGGAAGAACGCAAATCCCTTTTCGGATTCGAGGTTGGTATAGCCAAGCATTTTTTCGATGCGGGGACCTTCTACGACATATTCCTGTTCGAGTTCGTCATAGGTAACGGTATAAGGTTCGTCAGAAACCGCAAGTGCCATTTCCGGGAAGTACTCCTGCTCAAATACAGTCGGCTTTTCGTCGAGGCCGTCCAGCATCTGACGGACATGATAGAGCAGCTCGTTGACGCCCTTGCCGCTGACTGCGGAAATCGGGAATACATCAATGCCCT
>OGYU01000930.1_pt1 | contig 22022 bp, 14 predicted proteins | sample 1576581 | NCBI WGS metagenome assembly OGYU01 (sample SAMEA3541547, study PRJEB24748) | human gut metagenome | biome: human gut; feature: human-associated habitat; material: faeces | place: China | collected 2012 | reverse complement strand
CGCTGGCCCAGCTCAATAATGTAGAGATATTTCTCTTCCCAGTTGGCGCAGCGTAAAAAATTACGCAGCAATTTTTCTTTATCCGGCAATAAAGCCATAGTGCCTCCCTGTTATCCCAGCAAACGGTGAATACGTTGCAGGCCGGTCACCAGACGATCCACTTCTTCATGGGTGTTATACATGGCCAGCGACGCCCGACACATAGCAGGAACGTTGTAATAGGCCATCAATGGCATTGCGCAGTGATGTCCGGTACGCACAGCAATGCCGTAGTTATCGAGAAAACTGCCAACATCATAGGCGTGGTGTTTACCGAGATTAAAAGCAATAACGCCAAGCCTGTTCTGCGGGCCATAGAGAGTGAGATCCGGTACAGATTCCAGCTGTGATAGCGCGTAGTGCATCAGATTCTGTTCATACTCGGCTATGTTATTAAGCCCCAGCGCCGACACATACTCCAGCGCCGCGCCAAGACCAATGATGCCCCCGGTATTGGGTGTACCGGCTTCAAACCGCCACGGTGCTTTGGTCCAGGTAGTGCCTTCACTCAGGCTGACGGTGGCGATCATAGAACCGCCCCCTTCCCACGGCGGCATCTCCTGTAGCAAGGCTTCTTTGACATAAAGAATGCCAATCCCAGTGGGGCCATACAGTTTATGCCCGGAGAACACGTAAAAATCGCAATCCAGCGCCTGAACGTCCACCGGATGATGCATCACCGCCTGAGCGCCATCCACCAGTACTTTTGCGCCATGCTGATGCGCAAGCGTGATCATTTCCGCCAGCGGATTTTCCGTTCCCAGCACGTTGGAGACATGAGTAATTGCCAGCAGGCGAGTTTTCTCATCAAACAGCGTAGGTAGCGTCTCCAGTTGCAACGTACCGTCGGGATTGAGCGGGATCACACGCAGCTCTGCGCCAACGCGTGCGCAAAGCATCTGCCAGGGAACAATGTTAGCGTGGTGCTCCATCTGACTGATGATGATGTTATCGCCCGCCCGCACATTGCTGTTACCCCAGCTATTGGCGACCAGATTGATCCCTTCCGTCGTGCCGCGGACGAACACCAGCTCTTCCGCCGAACGGGCATTAATAAACAGCGATGCCCGCTTGCGCACGTTCTCCATTTTCTCGGTCGCCTGGGCGCTTAAGGTATGAATACCGCGATGCACCGCCGCGTAGCCATGACGATAAAACTCGGCCTCGGCGTCAATCACCTGGCTCGGTTTCTGTGCACTGGCGGCGCTGTCGAGATAAGCCAGCGGCAAACCGTTTACCTCACGCGAAAGCACCGGAAAGTCGGCCCGCACTTTGTCGACGGAATAAGTCATCTTGCACCTCCTGGCAGCCGTTGACCGATTCGGGCCAGCACCTGCTGTTTAAGCCCCTCATCACGCAGTGCTTCCGTCAGTTCGGCAGCGAAGGCGTAAATGATCATCTGCTGGGCATCCTGCTGATTGATCCCGCGCGAGCGCAGATAGAACATCTGTTCGTCATCAATACGCCCCACCGTCGCGCCGTGGCTGCATTTCACATCATCTGCATAGATTTCCAGCTGCGGTTTCGTATCCACTTCCGCCAGTTTGCCCATCAGCAGATTATTGTTGGTCATCTGACCATCCGTTTTGATGGCGTGCTGCGCGACGTTGATCAAACCGTTAAATACCGCGCGGCCTTTGTCGCTGACGATAGTTTTGTGCAACTGTCGGCTGTTACAAAAACCTTTATTGTGTTCCAGCCAAGTACGAGTATCACACACCTCATTTTTCACCGGCATCGCCAGGCTATTGATCCGCAGCGTGCTGTTTTCGCCATTGAGTTGCGTACTGGTGTTGTGTCGTAACACTGCGCCACCCAGCAGGAAACTGTGGCTAAATGCGGTGGCATCGTCAGCCAGCAACAAATCGTTATGGGCAAAGTGGTGACTGAGCGGGTTTTCAAACGCCAGCTTGATATGCTGCAAGTGGGCGTTCGCTGCGATATTGATAGTGAACCGTGCCCCGGTAAAATGACGAGCATCATTAAGGCTGACAAAATGTTCGATCACCGTTGCTTCGGCACCTTCCGCCAGATCCAGATGATGTCGGTAATGGGCAGTGTTGACCTCTTCACCTGCCACGCCCTGGGTAATATGCATTAACAGCAATGGCTTTGCCGGTCGTTGACCGCGCTTCACGGCGATATGCGTCACGCTATGCGCCAGGCTTTCCGTCAAATGCAGAAACACTTCAGCCTGAATAGCGTCGGGTAACCCCTGACGGTCGTCGTTAATGCTCACTTCATATCCGCTGCCTTCAGTTGCATCGCTCAGCGCGGGCACGTAACGTCCATCAACAAACACCAGCCGCACGGCGTCTAACGTTAACGCTAAGGCATCACGCTGCTGTGGGGATATCTCTCCCGCAATGCTGACAAACTGGCTATTGGTCAGCCCTTCCAGCGGCGTATATTTCCAGTTTTCATGTTTACGTGTCGGCAGTCCGGTACGCAGCAATTGTTGTAAATGCTGCTGTGCTTGCGGTGAGCGTTTTGTCCCTTCAGCTTCAAACAAGTGATGCCACTGTTGCAGCGCGTTACTGCTGTTCGGTAAGCCAGCCATAACCCTGCTCCTCCAGTTGTTTGACCAACGTGAAATCGCCGGATTTCACAATTCGTCCCTGATACAGCACATGGACGTAATCAGGCTTGATGTAGTCGAGAATGCGTTGGTAGTGCGTAACAATGATGAATGAACGCTTGCCGTCACGCAGCGAGTTCACGCCATCGGCAACCACTTTTAATGCGTCAATATCCAGCCCGGAGTCCGACTCATCAAGAATACATAACTCCGGTTCCAGCACCGCCATTTGCAAAATATCGTTGCGCTTTTTCTCGCCGCCGGAAAAACCAACGTTTACCGAACGGGTTAATAAATCTTCCGGCATCTTCAGGAGAGCGATTTTCTCTTCCATCAAATCCTGAAAATCAAAGCGGTCGAGCGTTTCCTGGCCGCGATAGCTGCGCACCGCATTAAGTGCCGTTTGCAGGAAAAACTGGTTACTGACGCCGGGAATTTCCACCGGATACTGGAAGGCCATAAAGATGCCTTCACCTGCACGATCTTCCGGCGACAGCGCAAGCAAATCTTTGCCTTTGAACTCAACCGCGCCGCCCGTCACTTCATAATCTTCTCGCCCGGCAAGCGTTGCCGATAAGGTACTTTTGCCCGAACCGTTTGGCCCCATAATGGCGTGAACTTCGCCGGGACGAACGTCGAGGCTTAATCCACGCAGGATAGCTTTATCTTCCACGCTGACGTGTAAATCTTTAATACTTAACATGTTTATTCCTTATCCGACGCTGTGTTCAAGACTGATGGCGAGGAGTTTTTGTGCTTCAACGGCAAATTCCAGCGGCAGTTCTGAGAACACGTCTTTGCAGAAACCGTTAACAATCATCGAGATGGCGTCTTCTTCGCTGATCCCGCGTTGCAGGCAGTAAAACAGTTGATCTTCACCAATACGTGATGTCGTTGCCTCGTGCTCCAGTTGTGCGCTGTTATTGCGACATTCGACATACGGGAAGGTATGCGCCCCACAATTAGCGCCAATCAGCATTGAGTCGCACTGAGTGAAATTGCGCGCATTGGTTGCCGTCGGCATGATTTTCACTAAGCCGCGATAACTGTTCTGACTATGTCCGGCAGAGATCCCTTTCGAGATAATGGTCGATTTAGTGTTTTTACCGATGTGGATCATCTTGGTGCCGGTATCCGCTTGCTGATGACCGCTGGTCAGCGCCACTGAGTAAAACTCACCAATGGAGTTATCGCCGCGCAAAATACAGCTGGGATATTTCCACGTAATCGCTGACCCGGTTTCTGATTGCGTCCATGACATTTTGCTGTTTTCGCCTTCGCACAAAGCACGCTTGGTGACGAAGTTGAGAATACCGCCGGTGTTGTTATCGCCAGGGAACCAGTTTTGTACCGTGGAATATTTCACCTCGGCGTTTTTATGGATGATGACTTCCACCACCGCCGCGTGTAACTGATAGCTGTCACGCACCGGAGCGGAACAGCCTTCAATGTAGCTGACGTAGCTGTCTTCGTCGGCCACCAGAATGGTGCGCTCAAACTGCCCGGTTTTTTCCGCGTTAATACGAAAATAGGTGGAAAGTTCCATCGGGCAGCGCACGCCTTTAGGCACATAAATAAACGTACCGTCAGAGGCTACCGCCGCATTAAGTGCGGCAAAGAAGTTGTCATTCCCCGGCACCACGGTGCCGAGATATTTACGCACCAGTTCCGGGTGATCGTGGATCGCCTCGCCAAAGGAACAGAAAATAATTCCCTGCTCCGCCAGTTTTTCGCGATAAGTGGTGGCAACCGAAACAGAGTCGAAAATGGCATCCACCGCCACCTCTTTGCCTTCCCGCACGGGAACGCCCAACTGCTCAAACGCCGCCTCCACCTCTTTACTTAAAAAGGCGTTCGCGCCAGTTTGCTGCAACGCGCCGGGTTCAGACGCGCAGTTGTCGTCACAATTACCGCACGATGGTGCTGAGTAGTAGCTGTAATCCTGATAATTCAGCTTGTCGTAGTGCGCTTTCAACCAGTGCGGCTCTTCCATCTCCAGCCATGCGCGATAGGCGTTGAGACGAAACTCCAGCATCCACTCCGGCTCATTACGCTTCGCCGAAATTGCGCGCACCACCTCTTCGTTTATCCCCTTTGCCAGCTCATCGGTGGCTAACTGGGTGAAGAATCCTTCTTTATAATTCAGTGGGCCGCCGGTCCAGGTTTTGACATCGTCAGTTGCTTCAGTATTACGAGACATAGTACCGCCTATACCCCAAAGCTTTCGCCACAGCCACATTCATTCTGGGCTTTAGGGTTGTGAAATTTGAATATCTGATTAAGTCCTTCGCGAACGAAATCGACTTCCGTGCCATCAATAAACGGCATCGCTTGCAGCGGGACAAACAGCTTCGCGCCGTCGTGTTCAAACAGCAGATCGTCTTTGTCCGGCTCGCTAACACTGTCGAGCACATAGCCAAAGCCCGCGCAGCCCGTTTGCTTCACGCCTAAGCGCACGCCGACCATACCCGGCTGCTTTGCCACCAGCTCGCGTATGTGGACAGCGGCTGCGGGTGTCAGCGTTAAGCCCTGCCAGGCGAAATCCTGTGGATTAAAGGTTCCTGAATGCATGTCCATCGATTTACCTCACTTCATCGCTTTCAGCGTATAACAGCATGTTAGTGATAATGATTATCAGTTCAACCCAGCAAACGCAGGGGCTTTACCGTAAAACATGCTTTTTTCCTGCTTTTAATAAGCATAGACCCTGATGTGTGGGTTAACAGGCACGCTAAGAATTAGGTATCTCATTGTTAGATAATGATTATTATCTAAGGAGCATTAAGGCTGTGATGAAAAAGAAAAAGTTGTATTGAAAATGACTATTTAAGAGATAGGTAAAAAAGTGCAGCGTTCAGAAATAAGAAAACCCTTAAGTCTGTGCGACACAGGCTTAAGGGTTTCTACCCCATCCGGCGCTTATCTCCGGCACTCTCAGTGGCTTAGCTCTTGAAGGGGCGATAAGAATAATCTCATAAAGCTAACCCGCCGTTTTAACACAAACTGCGATTAGTATTATTTTTGAACAATATCAGGCGGGTAGATAAGCAGTATTAAGAAGGTCATCGAACCTGGACGGAGGTTAATCCAGGTCGATTTGGCGAAATTGCGGCATTAAGTCAGGATCAATGCACGCCCAGACGCCAGGCAAAGTAGATTTCTTCTTTTAATTCAGCAGAAGAGAGAGTAAGCAGGTCAGCAAATTCAAGTTCTAGTTGTTTCAGACGTTTGAGATATTGGGCAGGTGAAAGATTGCTCTGGTCACGGCGTAAAAATTCAATGGCCAGCTGGGTGGGATCAAGTTGAGTAGACATAGCATCCTCGCTTTTAGACAAGACCTGCACAGTATACCACCGTTTACTGTGCAGATAATGACCAAAAGCAATATGCGTCACACTTTTCTGGTGACAACGTCACAAAATCGCGGTCGTCAATCGTGACGAACAGCACAAACGCCCTTTCTCATCGAAGATTTCAATCTGCCAGACCTGGTGACGCGAACCGAGATGCAACGGTTTGCATACGCCGCGCACCCGCCCTTCTCGTGCCGAGCGGACGTGGTTAGCATTGATTTCCAGACCAACCACCTTTTGCTCACCTTCGGTACATAAATAACCGGCAACGGAACCGATACTTTCGGCCAGTACCACGGATGCCCCTCCATGCAGCAACCCGAAAGGCTGCTTTGTCCGCGAGTCTACTGGCATTGTCGCTTCAAGGGTGTCATCACCAATATGTTCAAAGCGAATATCCAGCAACCCCACCATGTTTCCTTCACCCATGGCATTCAGTGCTTCCAGGGTGATTTTTCGTTTCCATATCATTTAATAATCTCCAGTAAAGCCTGCACAGGATGGCGTACCCCCGTGCCTTCGACCCGTTTTACCTGGCTACGGCAGGAATATCCGGTCGCCAGACAGCGATTACGCGGCAGTCGCTGCATCGCCTGATGCCAGGATAACTCATAGATCCCGAGCGAATTTTTATGGTTTTTCGCTTCATGTCCGTAAGTCCCTGCCATGCCGCAGCAACCCACGCTGACATTTTCCAGTTTCGCGCCAAAACGGGCAAATATCGCGGCCCATTGTGCTGGCGCGCCCGGCAAAGCGGTAACTTCGGTACAGTGACCAAAGAAATACCATGATTCACCGCTGACTGTAGCCACTGGCTGTGACTCAAGTGCGCTTGCCAGCCATTCATTCGCCAGTAAGACGTTAAACTCGCCACGTTCCTCGCCCAGCGCCAGTTTATATTCATCGCGATAACAAAGTACCAGCGCCGGATCGACGCCCACCATTGGCATCCCCAGCTTCGCCATACGGTTGAGGAAATCCGCCGTCTTTTTCGCCGTCTTCGCAAAACGATTAAGAAAGCCTTTGATATGCTGGGCTTTGCCATTTGGCGAAAATGGCAGTAACACAGGCTGGAATCCTAATTTTTCAACCAGACGGACAAAATCCGCCACCACTTGTGCATCGTAATAGCTGGTAAAGGGGTCCTGCACCACCAACACCGTGCGCGCTTTCTGCTCTGCATTGAGAGCTTCAAGCTGTTCCAGCGTCATATTCGCCGAGCGATGCCCCACCATTTGTTGTTGTAGCGAGGGGACTGACAGCAGTGGCAAATCAACCATGCCGATATGTTTTTCCGAGAGTTTGCGCACCAGCGGCTGGTTAATGAAGAAGTTAAAGGTTTTCGGCGCGCGTGCCATCAGCGGTGCGTAGCTCTCGACCGTAGCAACGAGGTGGTCGCGAAGCGGGCGTAAATAACGGGTGTGATAGAGCTGCAGAAAACGAGAGCGAAACTCCGGCACATCAATTTTGATGGGGCACTGGGTCGAACACGCTTTACAGGCCAGACAGCCCGACATTGCCTCTTTGACTTCGTGTGAGAAGTCGTATTCGCCTTTATTCGCATGCCAGCTATTGCGCGTGCGGGCAATTAACGTCCGCAAACTGACGCCGGATTCAGGCAGTTCTTGTTCCAGTTTGAGTGGGTCAACGCCGCGATCCGCCAACAAGCGCAGCCATTCACGCACCAGCGTTGCGCGCCCTTTCGGTGAATGAATCCGGTTCTGGGTGATCTTCATCGACGGACACATCGGACTACGGACATCAAAGTTGAAGCATAAACCGTTGCCGTTACACTCCATCGCACCGCGCCACTGCTGGCGTACCGCAATGGGGATCTGCCGATCGAATGTACCGCGCTTCACCGCGTCCACTTTCATCATCGGCGCATCGAGACCTTCTGGCGGGCAAATCTTCCCTGGGTTGAGTCGGTTATGCGGGTCAAATGCCGCTTTCACTTTGCGCAGTTCTGCAAAAAGTTCCTCACCGAAAAACGCCGGGCTGTATTCAGCGCGAAAACCTTTGCCGTGCTCGCCCCACAACAAACCACCGTATTTCGCGGTAAGCGCCACTACGTCATCAGAGATTTGCTTCATCAAAATCTCTTGTTGCGGATCGCACATATCCAGCGCAGGACGGACGTGCAAGACACCTGCGTCGACGTGACCGAACATACCGTAGCTTAAGCCGTGGCTGTCGAGCAGCGCGCGAAATTCAGCAATATAATCGGCCAGATGTTCCGGCGGTACGCAGGTATCCTCAGCAAACGGAATTGGCTTGGCTGCTCCTTTGGCATTACCGAGCAGGCCGACAGCTTTTTTGCGCATCGCATAGATACGTTCAACACCCGCCAGATCGCGGCACACCTGCCAGCCAATCACCCCCGCCTGTTGGCTGGCAATCAGCTCATCAAGCCGCACACAGAGTGCATTAACTCGCTCGTCAATCAGCGCCTCATCATCACCAGCAAATTCCACAATGTTCAGCCCGAGCATCTCTTTGTCAGGCACATCGGTAATCAACTCGCTGACGGAATGCCAGACAATATCTTCCCGCGCCAGATTCAGCACTTTTGAGTCCACCGTCTCTACCGAAAGCGCCCGCGCCTCAACCATAAACGGCGCGTTACGCAGCGCGGAGTCAAAAGAGTCATATTTGACGTTCACCAGACGCCGCACTTTAGGCAAGCGCGTAATATCCAGCCGCGCTTCGGTAATAAAGGCCAGCGTCCCTTCTGAACCCGTCAGAATGCGCGTCAGGTCGAACTCGGTCATCTCATCGTTAAAGACATGACGCAGATCGTAACCGGTAAGAAAGCGGTTAAGTTTGGGGAAGTTGTCGATGATTAACTGGCGTTGCTGACGGCAACGTTGATAAACCGTGTTATAAATTCGCCCGATTGCGGTATTGGTTTTACCCAGCGTTTCTGCCAGTTCGACGGGTAAAGGTTGCGTATCGAGAATATCGCCCCCCAACAACACCGCGCGTACGCCAAGTACGTGATCTGACGTTTTGCCATAGACCAGCGATCCCTGACCGGATGCATCGGTATTGATCATCCCACCGAGCGTTGCCCGGTTGCTGGTCGAAAGTTCCGGCGCAAAAAAGTAGCCGAACGGTTTCAGGTACTGATTGAGTTGATCTTTTATCACCCCGGCCTCAACGCGCACCCAGCCCTCTTCAGGGTTAATTTCGATGATGCGGTTCATATGGCGGGACATATCAACAATAATCCCCTGGTTGAGCGCCTGACCGTTAGTGCCGGTGCCGCCGCCGCGGGGGGTAAAGATCAGCGATGAATAGCGTTCCTGCGCGGCAAGACGGGCGATCAGCGCCACATCTGCGGTTGAACGCGGAAATACCACCGCATCGGGGAGAAGTTGGTAAATACTGTTGTCGGTCGACATTGTCAGACGATCGGCATAACTTGTCGCCGTATCGCCGGTAAAACCTTGTTGCTCCAGCTCTTCCAAAAAATTAAGCGCCAGTTGAACGACGCCGGGTGCCTGGGAAATCTGTGGAATCATTATATTGACCCTTTCCTGCGGTCTGTGATGTAGGTCGATACACTATTCTTTCAGGCTGCTGCAATAGCGCACTGAAAGGTGATGTTTATTTACTCTATGGATTTCGAGTTGCAGGAAGGCGGCAAGCGAGTGAACTCCAGGAGCTTACAATAGTAAGTGACTGGGGTGAACGAACGTAGCCGCAGCACATGCAACTTGAAATACGACGAGTAAATCGTTTGCGTGTTGCCTGAGTTGTTGTACCACATTTTTTTCTAACACGCCCATCAGAATTAAGGGCAGAATCGGCCTGTTAAAAACCGCTGAAATTGCTCATCATTATGCAGGTGAGTTTCGCGTGTTCACGTCGCGTCGACGATTTGACGCACAAAAAAGGTGAAAAGTAGTTATGGTAAATGTTCGTCAGCCCAGGGATGTCGCACAAATTCTGCTTTCGGTGCTTTTTTTAGCCATCATGATTGTGGCATGTCTGTGGATTGTACAACCCTTTATTCTCGGCTTTGCATGGGCTGGTACGGTGGTTATCGCCACCTGGCCGGTATTGTTACGTTTGCAAAAGATCATGTTTGGTCGCCGCTCTCTCGCCGTTCTGGTGATGACGCTGTTATTAGTGATGGTGTTTATCATCCCTATTGCCTTGCTGGTTAACAGTATCGTCGACGGCAGCGGCCCGCTAATTAAAGCCATTTCCAGCGGTGACATGACGTTACCCGATCTGGCGTGGCTTAATACCATTCCGGTGATTGGCGCGAAGCTGTATGCAGGCTGGCACAACTTGCTGGATATGGGGGGGACGGCGATCATGGCAAAAGTCCGTCCTTATATTGGCACCACCACCACCTGGTTCGTTGGGCAGGCGGCGCATATCGGGCGCTTTATGGTGCATTGTGCGCTGATGCTTCTCTTCAGCGCCCTGCTGTACTGGCGCGGTGAACAAGTGGCGCAAGGCATTCGCCATTTTGCAACCCGTCTGGCAGGCGTTCGTGGAGATGCCGCCGTGCTGCTGGCGGCACAAGCTATCCGCGCGGTGGCGCTGGGTGTTGTGGTGACAGCGTTAGTACAGGCAGTGCTTGGCGGTATCGGCCTCGCCGTATCCGGCGTACCTTATGCAACTTTGCTCACGGTGTTAATGATCCTCTCCTGCCTTGTCCAGCTTGGACCGTTGCCGGTACTGATTCCGGCGATTATCTGGCTCTACTGGACTGGCGATACCACCTGGGGAACGGTATTGTTAGTGTGGAGCGGTGTGGTTGGCACGCTGGATAACGTCATCCGCCCAATGTTAATTCGCATGGGTGCCGATTTACCGCTGATCCTGATTCTCTCTGGCGTTATTGGTGGTTTGATTGCTTTCGGGATGATCGGCCTGTTTATTGGTCCGGTTCTGTTAGCCGTTTCCTGGCGTCTTTTTGCCGCGTGGGTGGAAGAAGTCCCACCGCCGACTGACCAACCGGAAGAAGTTCTCGAAGAACTTGGCGAAATCGAGAAACCGAATAAGTAATTTCTCATCAGGCGGCTCTGCCGCCTGATTGTTAACCCCTGCTAATTGATATTTGCTTGCTCTTCCCCATATTTTCCTGCTTACCGCCATTCAGCTGGTAGTACCTGTCGCAAATTCTTTACAGTTTTTAAACTAATGAGACGAATCTGATCGACGCAAAAAGTCCGTATGCCTACTATTAGCTCACGGTTATAAATCAACATATTGATTTATAAGCATGGAAATCCCCTGAGTGAAACAACGAATTGCTGTGTGTAGTCTTTGCCCATCTCCCACGATGGGCTTTTTTTTAACATTTTTCCGCTTCGCTACCTCGCCCCTCACGCTTTCCAATAATGTTGCACAAGATACTGTGACTCTCTTCAAGCCGTCAGCAGGCTGATAATGTTATTTATATTTTATTGTTTATTTCATGCAGCCATTACACGATGAACGCTTATGAACTCCAGGCACTCCGCCATATTTTTGCCATGACTATTGATGAATGCGCGACCTGGATTGCCCAGACCGGTGACAGTGAAAGCTGGCGTCAGTGGGAAAATGGCAAATACGCCATTCCTGATCGTGTAGTCGAGCAACTGTTGGCTATGCGTCAGCAAAGAAAAAAACATCTTCATGCCATCATAGAGAAAATAAATAACCGCATCGGCAACAACACCATGCGTTTTTTCCCCGACTTAACCGCGTTTCAACAAGTCTACCCTGATGGCAATTTTATTGACTGGAAGATCTATCAATCGGTAGCCGCTGAATTATATGCACACGATCTGGAGCGCCTTTGTTAATTTTCCAAAGAAAGGAATTGTCGTTGTTACAACAATAATGAACGGATGCTGACACAACATCGCTTCACTTTTTAAAGCACCTTTGCTAAGTAGAACCTATGAAAAATCCCTATTTCCCTACCGCACTGGGGTTGTATTTTAATTACCTGGTGCATGGTATGGGCGTCATTTTGATGAGCCTGAATATGGCCTCGCTGGAGACGCTTTGGCAGACTAATGCCGCAGGCGTCTCAATAGTTATCTCATCGCTGGGTATTGGTCGATTAAGTGTCTTGCTTTTTGCAGGATTATTATCCGATCGCTTTGGTCGCCGCCCTTTTATCATGCTCGGGATGTGTTGCTATATGGCCTTCTTTTTTGGCATCCTGCACACCAATAACATCATTATCGCTTATGTTTTTGGCTTTCTGGCGGGAATGGCAAACAGTTTTCTCGATGCAGGCACCTATCCCAGTTTGATGGAAGCTTTTCCACGCTCACCGGGTACAGCCAATATTTTAATTAAAGCATTTGTTTCCAGCGGGCAATTTTTATTACCGCTAATCATTAGCCTGTTAGTGTGGGCTGAACTGTGGTTCGGTTGGTCCTTTATGATTGCCGCAGGCATTATGTTTATTAACGCTCTGTTTTTATACCGTTGTACGTTCCCACCCCATCCGGGTCGTCGCTTACCTGTCATAAAGAAAACCACCAGCTCTACGGAACATCGCTGCTCAATAATCGATTTAGCCAGTTATACCTTATATGGCTATATCTCAATGGCAACGTTTTATCTGGTTAGCCAGTGGCTGGCACAGTACGGACAATTTGTTGCAGGCATGTCATACACTATGTCGATCAAACTACTCAGTATCTACACCGTGGGTTCGCTGCTTTGTGTATTTATTACCGCTCCACTCATTCGTAATACCGTTCGAGCAACAACATTACTCATGCTGTACACCTTTATCTCATTTACTGCTCTGTTTACCGTCTGCCTGCATCCCACATTTTATGTGGTGATAATATTTGCTTTTGTCATTGGTTTTACCTCTGCTGGAGGTGTTGTGCAAATTGGCCTGACATTAATGGCTGAACGTTTCCCCTACGCTAAAGGTAAAGCTACAGGGATCTATTACAGTGCGGGCAGTATTGCGACCTTTACTATTCCGTTGATTACGGCTCATCTGTCCCAAAGAAGTATTGCCGATATTATGTGGTTCGATACCGCCATCGCTGCCATCGGCTTTTTACTGGCACTGTTTATCGGCTTACGCAGCCGCAAAGAAACGCGGCATCACTCGCTAAAGGAAAATGTCGCTCCGGGTGGGTAATGCAATATTCTTTTCAGGTCATGCAAGATCTTACGGATAAATAACTCTTTCTGCGCCAACTAACGAAAATCGCGATAAAAAACAAACTATGACATGCAATATTCCTGGAAACATAAACTTTATGCCATGTACCCAGGGAAAATCATCTTCAGTATAGTAATTATGTAAACCGTCGGAGAACAATACGTACGGTAACGAAATTATCTTTCAGCAAGGAGCTGTGAAAATGTCTCAAAATAAGGCTTTCAGCACGCCATTTATCCTGGCTGTTCTTTGTATTTACTTCAGCTATTTCCTGCACGGCATTAGTGTTATTACGCTTGCCCAAAATATGTCATCTCTGGCAGAAAAGTTTTCCACTGACAACGCGGGCATTGCCTATTTAATTTCCGGTATCGGTTTGGGGCGATTGATCAGTATTTTATTCTTCGGTGTGATCTCCGATAAGTTTGGTCGTCGGGCGGTGATATTAATGGCAGTAATAATGTATCTGCTATTCTTCTTTGGTATTCCCGCTTGCCCGAATTTAACTCTCGCCTACTGTCTGGCAGTGTGCGTAGGTATCGCTAACTCAGCGCTGGATACGGGTGGCTACCCCGCGCTCATGGAATGCTTTCCGAAAGCCTCTGGTTCGGCGGTCATACTGGTTAAAGCGATGGTGTCATTCGGGCAAATGTTCTACCCAATGCTGGTGAGCTATATGTTGCTCAATAACATCTGGTACGGCTATGGGCTGATTATTCCGGGTATTCTGTTTGTACTGATCACACTGATGCTGTTGAAAAGCAAATTCCCCAGCCAGTTGGTGGACGCCAGCGTAGCTAATGAATTACCGCAAATGAACAGCAAACCGTTAGTCTGGCTGGAAGGTGTTTCATCAGTACTGTTCGGTGTAGCCGCATTCTCGACCTTTTATGTGATTGTGGTGTGGATGCCCAAATATGCGATGGCTTTTGCTGGTATGTCAGAAGCTGAGGCATTAAAAACCATCTCTTATTACAGTATGGGCTCGTTGGTCTGTGTCTTTATTTTTGCCGCACTGCTGAAAAAAATGGTCCGGCCCATCTGGGCTAATGTATTTAACTCTGCACTGGCAACAATAACAGCTGCCATTATCTACCTGTACCCTTCTCCATTGGTGTGTAATGCCGGAGCCTTTGTTATCGGTTTCTCAGCAGCTGGCGGCATTTTACAGCTCGGCGTTTCGGTCATGTCAGAGTTTTTCCCAAAAAGCAAAGCCAAAGTCACCAGTATATATATGATGATGGGTGGACTGGCTAATTTTGTTATTCCGCTGATTACCGGTTATCTGTCGAACATCGGCCTGCAATATATCATTGCTCTCGATTTTACTTTCGCGCTGCTGGCCCTGATTACCGCAATTATTGTCTTTATCCGCTATTACCGCGTTTTCATTATTCCTGAAAATGATGTGCGGTTTGGCGAGCGTAAATTTAGCACCCGGTTAAACACAATTAAGCATAGAGGTTAAAGGAGTTAATTATGGATGTTACCGCAAAATACGAATTGATTGGGCTGATGGCATATCCCATCCGTCACAGTTTATCGCCTGAAATGCAGAATAAAGCCTTAGAAAAAGCGGGATTGCCATTTACCTATATGGCTTTTGAAGTGGATAACGATAGTTTTCCCGGAGCAATTGAAGGATTAAAAGCCCTCAAAATGCGCGGAACTGGTGTATCAATGCCGAACAAACAACTGGCGTGTGAATATGTTGATGAATTAACGCCAGCGGCCAAACTGGTGGGTGCCATCAACACCATCGTTAATGATGATGGCTATCTGCGTGGCTATAACACCGACGGCACGGGCCATATTCGCGCCATTAAAGAGAGCGGTTTTGATATCAAAGGCAAAACGATGGTGCTGTTAGGGGCCGGAGGTGCCTCAACGGCGATTGGCGCGCAGGGGGCAATTGAAGGTTTAAAAGAAATTAAACTCTTTAACCGTCGGGATGAGTTCTTCGATAAAGCCCTCGCCTTCGCGCAGCGGGTTAACGAAAACACCGATTGTGTCGTCACGGTTACCGATCTCGCCGATCAGCAAGCCTTTGCTGAAGCCCTGGCTTCCGCCGACATTTTAACCAATGGCACAAAAGTGGGTATGAAACCCCTTGAGAATGAATCATTGGTTAATGATATCAGTCTGTTACATCCGGGACTTCTGGTCACTGAATGCGTGTATAACCCGCATATGACGAAGTTATTGCAGCAGGCGCAACAAGCTGGTTGCAAAACGATTGATGGATACGGCATGTTGTTGTGGCAAGGGGCTGAACAGTTCACGTTATGGACTGGCAAAGATTTCCCTCTGGAATATGTTAAACAGGTCATGGGGTTCGGTGCCTGACAGGCTGACCGCGTGCAGAAAGGGTAAAAAATGAAAACCGTAACTGTAAAAGATCTCGTCATTGGTACGGGCGCACCTAAAATCATCGTCTCGCTGATGGCGAAAGATATCGCCAGCGTGAAATCTGAAGCTCTCGCCTATCGTGAAGCGGACTTTGATATTCTGGAATGGCGTGTTGACCACTATGCCGACCTCTCCAATGTGGATTCTGTCATGGCGGCGGCAAAAATTCTCCGTGAAACCATGCCAGAAAAACCGCTGCTGTTTACCTTCCGCAGTGCCAAAGAAGGCGGCGAGCAGGCGATTTCCACCGAGGCTTATATTGCACTCAATCGTGCAGCCATCGACAGCGGCCTGGTTGATATGATCGATCTGGAGTTATTTACCGGCGATGATCAGGTTAAAGAAACCGTCGCCTACGCCCACGCGCATGATGTGAAAGTTGTCATGTCCAACCATGACTTCCATAAAACGCCGGAAGCCGAAGAAATCATTGCCCGTCTGCGCAAAATGCAGTCCTTCGACGCCGATATTCCTAAGATTGCGCTGATGCCGCAAAGTACCAGCGATGTGCTGACGTTGCTTACCGCGACCCTGGAGATGCAGGAGCAGTATGCCGATCGTCCAATCATCACGATGTCGATGGCAAAAACTGGCGTAATTTCTCGTCTGGCTGGTGAAGTATTTGGCTCGGCGGCAACTTTTTGCTTATGGTATCGTCGTTGCTGTTAAGACATTTACAAGAGAGAACGGAGATGAACTCTCACCAGGAGTTAACAAATCTGTTCGTATATATATTGCACAGAAGAGAAAGATTGGCGTTGGTGATAAGATGGCTGGTCGTCATGGTAACAAGGGTGTCGTTTCAAGAGTACTTCCTGTTGAAGATATGCCATTCCTTCCTAATGGCCGTCCTCTTGATATCGTACTTAACCCACTGGGCGTTCCTTCACGAATGAACATTGGACAGGTCCTTGAGATTCATTTAAGTCTTGCTGCCAAGGTACTTGGATTTAACATTTCTACACCAGTATTCGATGGTGCAGATGAGAATGATATTATGGATACTCTTGATATGGCAAATGCTTATGCTAACCATCCATTCGATGATGAAGAGCTTGCAGCCCAGAAGGCTGAGGCTGAGAAGAATGGCGAAGAATATCCTGAGGATATGGTTACATTTACAGCACAGTATAAAGATGTTCTTAATAAAGAGGTATTTGATTACCTTTCAGAACACAGAGATCACAGAGCTGAGTGGAAGGGTGTTCCAATCGGCCGTGATGGTAAAGTAAGACTTAGAGATGGTAGAACAGGTGAGTACTTCGACAGCCCTGTAACTATCGGATTCATGCATTACTTAAAGCTTCATCATCTTGTTGATGATAAGATTCATGCACGTTCAACTGGTCCTTACTCACTTGTAACTCAGCAGCCACTTGGTGGTAAGGCTCAGTTCGGTGGACAGAGATTCGGAGAGATGGAAGTTTGGGCACTTGAGGCTTATGGTGCTGCTTATACTCTTCAGGAAATCCTTACTGTTAAGTCTGATGATGTTGTAGGACGAGTTAAGACTTACGAAGCTATTATTAAGGGTGAGAATATTCCTGAACCAGGAGTTCCAGAATCATTCAAGGTTCTTCTTAAGGAACTTCAGTCACTCGCACTTGATGTTAGGGTTCTTGATCAGGACAACAATGAAGTCAGACTTCTTGAGAGTTCTGAATATGAAGTTACTGATTTCAAGAAGGTTCTTGATGAAGGTAATGGATACAGAAGAAACAGCAGAGAGGAAGAGGCAGAGTACAAGGCTGGCGGTATGTCAACAGTTACTCTTAATGAAGATGGAACAGAAGATGCTGTAGATTCAGATGATGGTGCTGATTTTGATATGGCCGATGATTTTGATGACGATTACGGCGATGGCAATTCAGATGAATATTAATTAGAAGGGAGCACTATAATGGCAGAAGAAATTAAATCAAATAAGTCAATGAAATTTGATAAGATTCAGATTAAGCTTGCTTCTCCTGAGAATATTTTGGAGTGGTCTCATGGTGAGGTTACCAAACCTGAAACAATTAACTATAGAACACTTAAGCCAGAAAAGGACGGACTTTTCTGCGAAAGAATATTTGGTCCTAGCAAGGACTGGGAGTGCCACTGCGGTAAGTATAAGAAGATTAAGGACAAGGGTATTGTCTGCGATAAATGTGGTGTTGAGGTTACTAAGGCCAGCGTAAGAAGAGACCGTATGGGTCATATCCATCTTGCTGCACCAGTATCTCACATCTGGTACTTCAAGGGTATTCCTAGCCGCATGGATCTCATTCTTGATATTGGTCCTAAGAACCTTGAAAAGGTATTATATTTTGCTTCATATATCGTAATTGATCCAGGTGAAACAGATATTCCTTTCAAGAAGATTCTTTCAGAGACTGAATACAGAGAACTCTGTGAGCAGTACGGAAGCAAGGCTTTCCGTGTTGGTATGGGAGCTGAGGCAATCCTCGAGCTCCTCCAGATGGTTAACCTTGAAGAAGAAGAAGTAAGACTTAAGGAAGAGCTTGCTAACACTACTTCTCAGAAGGCTGCCAGACTTATAAAGAGAATTGAAGTTGTTGAAGCATTTAAGAATGCAGGAACTAAGCCTGAGTGGATGATTCTTACAGAAATCCCTGTAATTCCACCAGATTTAAGACCTATGGTCCAGCTGGATGGTGGACGTTTTGCAACTTCAGATCTTAATGATCTTTACAGAAGAATTATTAACAGAAATAACAGACTTGCAAGACTTCTTGAGCTTGGAGCTCCTGAAATTATTGTACGTAACGAGAAGAGAATGCTTCAGGAAGCTGTTGATGCTCTTATCGATAACGGACGTAGAAATGGTCGTCCAGTAACAGGTCCTGGTAACAGAGCACTTAAGTCTTTATCAGATTTATTAAAGGGTAAGCAGGGACGTTTCAGACAGAACCTTCTTGGTAAGCGAGTTGACTACTCAGGACGTTCAGTTATCGTAGTAGGACCAGAGCTTAAGATTTACCAGTGCGGTCTTCCTAAAGAGATGGCTATTGAGTTATTCAAGCCATTTGTTATGAGAGAGCTTGTAAGACGTAATCTTGCAGATAATATTAAGAAAGCTAAGAAGAGCGTAGAACATCTTGAGCCAGAAGTATGGGATGTACTTGAAGACGTTATTAAAGAGCATCCAGTTATGCTTAACCGTGCTCCTACACTTCACAGACTTGGTATTCAGGCTTTCGAGCCAATCCTTGTAGAAGGAAAGGCTATTAAGCTTCATCCACTTGTATGTACAGCGTTCAATGCCGATTTCGATGGTGACCAGATGGCTGTCCATCTTCCGCTTTCTGTTGAGGCTCAGGCTGAGTGTAGATTTATGCTTCTTTCACCTAACAACCTTCTTAAGCCATCTGATGGTGGTCCTGTTGCCGTTCCTTCACAGGATATGGTACTTGGTATTTACTACCTTACACAGGAAAGACCAGGTGCAAAGGGTGAGGGCAAGATTTTCAAGAGCATTAATGAAGCAGTTCTTGCTTATGAGAATGGTATAATTACATTACATGCCAAGATTATGGTTCATGTAACTAAGAATGTTAACGGAGAAGAGCTTTCAGGTAATATTGAGTCTACACTTGGAAGACTTATATTTAATGAGATTCTCCCTCAGGATTTAGGATATGTTGATAGAAGCAAGGAAGAGAATTTATTACTTCCAGAAGTTGATTTCCATGTAGGAAAGAAGCAGCTTAAGGATATCTTACAGCATGTTATCAATACTCATGGTACTACAACAACTGCAGAGGTTCTTGATGATATCAAGGCTATGGGTTATAAGTACTCTACCAGAGCTGCCATGACTGTTTCTATTTCTGAGATGACAGTGCCACCAGTTAAGAAGCAGCTTCTTGCTGAGGCAGAAAAGAAAGTTGAACAGATTACTGTTAAATATAACAGAGGTCAGGCTACTGACGAGGAAAGACATAAGAATGTTATCCGCGTATGGCAGGAGACTGATGATAAGATTAAGGATGCCCTTCTTCAGGGTCTTGATAAATATAACAACATCTTCATGATGGCTGACTCAGGTGCCCGTGGTTCTAACCAGCAGATTAAGCAGTTAGCAGGTATGCGTGGTTTGATGGCTGATACATCAGGTAACACTATCGAACTTCCTATCAAGTCAAACTTCCGTGAAGGTCTTGATGTTCTGGAATACTTTATTTCAGCTCACGGTGCCCGTAAAGGACTTTCAGATACAGCCCTTCGTACAGCCGATTCAGGATACCTTACAAGAAGACTTGTTGATGTTTCTCAGGATCTTATTATCAGAGAGACAGATTGTAGCGCAGGTAAGCAGATACCTGGTATGTATGTTTACTCATTTGTTAATAACAGAGCTACTAACTCAAGTGATGCCAAGGAAGATATCCTTGAGCCATTACAGGAGCGTATTACAGGAAGATATTTAGCTGAGGATATTGTAGACCCAGCTACAGGTGAGGTTATTGTTGAAGCTAACCATCTTGTAACTCCTAAGAGAGCAGAAGCTATTATTAAGACTGGTGTTGATAAGGTTAAGATTAGAACAATCCTTACTTGCCGTTCACACATTGGTGTATGTGCTAAATGTTATGGAACTAACATGGCAACTGGTCAGACTGTTCAGGTTGGTGAAGCTGTTGGTATTATCGCAGCCCAGTCAATCGGTGAGCCTGGTACACAGCTTACTATGAGAACATTCCATACAGGTGGTGTTGCCGGTGATAACATTACTCAGGGTCTTCCTAGAGTAGAAGAGCTTTTCGAGGCAAGAAAGCCTAAGATGCTTGCTGTACTTGCTGAGTTTGGCGGAACTGTAAGTATTGTTAAGACTGAGAAGAAGACTGAAATCGTTATAACTGATGATGAAGGTAATTCAAAGGCTTATCCATTATCTAAGGATACAAGAGAAAAGGTTGTTGAAGGACAGGTTGTTGCTAAGGGTGAGGAAATCACAGAGGGTTCTGAGAATCCACATGATATCGTAAGAATTCTTGGTGTAAGAGCTGTTCAGGATTATCTCCTTCGTGAAGTTCAGAAGGTTTACCGTATCCAGGGTGTTGATATCAATGATAAGCATATTGAGCTTATCGTTCGTCAGATGCTTAAGAAGATAGTTGTTGATGAAGCTGGAGATTCTAAGTTCCTTCCAGGATCACAGGTTGATACAATTGAGTTCCAGGAAGTTAATGAGAGACTTGAGGAAGAAGGAAAGACACCTGCTACAGGTACTCCGATTATCCTTGGTATTACTAAGGCTTCACTTGCTTCTACATCATTTATGTCAGCTGCCTCATTCCAGGAGACAACTAAGGTTCTTACAGATGCAGCTATTAACGGAAAGATTGATCCACTTATTGGTCTTAAAGAGAATGTTATTATTGGTAAGCTTATCCCTGCCGGTACAGGTATGAAGCGTTATCAGGATATCAAGATCAGTTCTACAGATAACTACATTGAAGAAGATGAAGATGAGTCTGGTGAAGACGAACTTGTTTTCACACAGGAAGATTAATTCTTTATAGAAACTTATGGCGTGTCAGATTGATAAAATCTGGCACGCTTTTGTCTTTTTTTGAAAAAATGCTTGACACTGAATTTGCAAATATATATACTAATAAAGCGTGCGAATAGGCAAGTACTATTTTTGCGCTGTTTTGGTGACAAAACATTTTCTTAGTTGATACTAAGATGCAACCATTCATTATTCTAATTTCGGGAGGTGAAAACGGAATGCCAACATTTAACCAGTTAGTAAAACAGGGAAGAAAGACTGCAGTAAAGAAGTCTACAGCACCAGCTCTTCAGAAGGGTTACAACTCACTTCAGAAGAAGGCAACAGATATCTCTTCTCCACAGAAGAGAGGTGTTTGTACAGCTGTTAAGACTGCTACACCTAAGAAGCCTAACTCAGCTCTTAGAAAGATCGCCAGAGTACGTCTTTCTAATGGTATCGAGGTAACATCTTACATCCCAGGTGAGGGACACAATCTTCAGGAACACAGTGTTGTTCTTATAAGAGGTGGAAGAGTAAAGGATTTACCAGGTACAAGATACCACATCATCAGAGGAACACTTGATACAGCAGGTGTTGCAAAGAGAAGACAGGCTCGTTCTAAGTACGGTGCTAAGAGACCTAAGGACGCTAAGTAATTAAGCCTGAATTAAGACACGCATTTATATGAATGCATGCAAGTTTTACAATTTGCAAGAGTCGGATTCGTAAGAATCTGATTTTTACGAACAAATTAAATTTTGAATTGTGCCGGAATTAGATTAATCAAGAGGTTGCAGGTTAATATATACGGCGCGAACACATTTTTTATTTGTGAGTACCTATGATTTAATAAATTTATTAAGGAGGGAAGAACCGTGCCACGTAAAGGACATACACAGAAAAGAGATGTATTAGCAGATCCTATTTACAACAATAAGGTAGTTACTAAGCTTATCAACAACATTATGCTTGATGGTAAGAGAGGAGTAGCTCAGA